>JAABUK010002495.1_pt1 | contig 32865 bp, 31 predicted proteins | sample 5559141 | NCBI WGS metagenome assembly JAABUK01 (sample SAMN10711869, study PRJNA513367) | rock metagenome | isolation source: Antarctica rocks | place: Antarctica: Victoria Land, Pudding Butte nord | collected 2016-01-03 | reverse complement strand
TACGATCACAGACTGAAGAATACTCGGCATCCCGTCCGCTCTGCCACAGACAAGCTTCAGATCGAACAATTAGTAGTTGGGTCGGTGACGACCAGCGAATCCTGTTTGTTGTATGTTTTTTCCAATTTTGTTCTGGATTTGTGTGGGGACCTAGGTAGCGATGTGACACCGTTGCAATTCCGTGCAGGAAACGACGTTGTGTAGCGTGGGATATAATAATGTAACTGTGGCAGGGGGAAGAGGAATGGGAACGTGCAAAAGACAGTGACGGACGAGTTCAATGTATTGGCCTCTGTATGCCTGTGATTGCTTGATTATTGTCGACGGATATCCGCTTGGCCGACCAAAGCCTTCATATTCTCACCTCATCGCGGATTCATTCTGCGATAACCTATAAACAACCCCAACGATGCCCGCAGAAGCCACAGTAGCTATCGCAGTACCAACGCAAATCTCCAGTAGCTGCAACTTTTCGCTCGTAAGACCCGCTCTTATAACAGCACCTATAGCCAAGAGACAGCAAACAATAATCGGTATACTCATTGCCACATCCCCCAGCTCTGTCGCTTCTACCCGACGTGCTCTAACCATAGCTTCGAATTCTTCATCCAGTCTCCGAGCCATCTTGGTCTCCGAGAACTCCTCTCTCACACGCATTCTTCCATTCTCGCCCAACTGCTTGAGCTGGCTGTCGGAAAGGCCATGGAGCACTTGCTGCATCACGTCCGTCCACTGATCGACCTTTTCGACAGAGCGGAGCCAGCCGGTTTCGGCGTCGATAACGGTTTCGAGAGGACCCCCGCTGTTAGCTGCGAGGACGGGGACGCCGGCTAGCATTGCTTCGAGGGGGACGATGCCGAAGTGCTCGTTTGAGGGTGTGTAGATGAGGAGTCTGGCTGCGTTTAGGAGGGAGGATTTGAGCTGGGCGGGGACGGAGAGGAGGAAGAGGACTTGAATGTCTTCGGGGATGTTGAGAGCGGAGACGAGGTTTTTGGCCGTTGCGTGGGTGAGCTTGAGGGTGTCTGATAAGGATTCTAGCTCCCTGTGGTAGGTTACGTTTTCGTGCTCTCGGGTGTCGTAACCACCTACGCATGTTAATCTTTTCTATCTTTTGTAATGTGCAGCCGTGGTTAGTGGCACGTACCTGCAATTACCAACCTCACGCCTTGCCGCTCTTCCGACTTGAGGCCGGCCAAAGCTTTGATCGCAAGCCCAACGTCCTTTTTTCTCTCGAATCGGTTGATGCTCAGTAACACCTTCTTGCCCTTCCACAATGTTGTCCCAGCTTCCGTTCCGCTGTCTGACTGTTCCTTGGTATCAACGCAGGGGTAAACCACACCTGCACCCCTTTCCCTGCCCACTCCAGGCCATACTTCCTCCACGACCCCTTTTGTGAATCCGCTATTGACCACCAGTCTATCAGCACCTCGTATCCCCCAGCCCTCCCACCAATCGAACCCTATTCTCCATATCCTTCTGTACCACCTCTTTCTTCCTTGCACCAGTAGCAGATCCGGGAAATGGCAATAGAACAGGATTTTTTGGTCCTCCCAGAACCACCTCAGAAACGGTATCCCAGCAGACAGCTGATCGATAAAGAAGGCTGTCGGCTTCAGCTTGGCCAGCTCTCCACTCCACGTGATGGCGAGTATCAAGTGGATCTGCCTCAAGATCGAACAGAGTATCTTGAAGCGTCCGAGGATAGTAGGGGGGAACAGCCAATTACCGCGCACCCGTACGTCTAGGGTACCATCTCGAGCTTCATCGAAGCAGTGGGTGGTATCGCAATGGGAGGTGAAGATAGTGACCTTGTGGCCTAGGTTCTGTAAGCCGACCGCCGCATCGATAAGGAGACGCTCTGCGCCGCCGATGCCGAGATCGGGATGTAGGAAAACGATGTTCTTATGAGGAGGCGGTGGTGCGCGCTGCTCTTGCTTCTTGATACGTCGTTCCATCCGGGAAGGTTGCCGCCGTTTGATTATGCTGCAAAGGAAAGGGTAGCATTCAATGCAGCCAAGCCGAAAGGACGCTACCTCGGTCGTTATGTTCTAGCTCGAACCAAGCCCGTGGGTATGACTACTTAGCAAAACACCTCTAAAGCAGCACATAGAACCTCACAACTCCGCATGGATGAAACTTGAGCAAATACTACAAGTGCGGAAGCTCTAGAGAACTATCTTTTCTACAGCTTCTCCCGTAAGCCTTCTTCTATAGCTGTTGTGGTAGCTGAATTGCGACGACTTGAACCAGGACGGCGCGAGCCAAGCCGAGAATGAGCTGCAGCGGGCCGGTACACGGCCCACGACGGAAAGGGACCAATGCAAGGGCGCGAGGGCGTCAACACCAGGGGCTAGGCGCTTCCTTATCATTTATCATTTCGTTTGGTGTTTCATACAGAGCCCCTCTCATCAGTGCGGATCCCTTCACTCTGCAGTCAAAGCCGAGGAGCCCCACTCACGGCGGCAAGGTAAAGTAAGAAATCAAGAATGATCACGAAACAACTTCTCATTCTCCCTTTTTCTTCTCTTCTCTTCTCCTTCACCCATCTTACATCTCACTCGAAGACTCGTCTTGTAGTCTTTGAACCACAGTCCTTACGGCAGGCTCACCCATTTTCCATTCACTACACTCTCTTTCTTTCGCCGGTCGAACAAAGCCTTGTAGCCTTTCAACTCCTTCTCTCATCTCAAGACGCAAACCCAAGCCCAGCCTACTTAGACGCGCAAGCTGTGATATCAAATCGAGAGAACAGCATTTCAGTCTGCTTCTCTGGCAGCAATGCGTGCCTCAACTGTGACTGCTTTCTATGCTGTCCTTCTCACGACACTTGCAAGCTTGGTGACAAGCTCCAATCAGCATGATGCCTTCCATCACCACGATCATGCACGTCGCGCGACCGGAACCACACCCATGGTCTTTGCCCACTTCATGATCTCCTACCAGCCTCCCGACCTCAATTACACCAACGACATGAGCCTCGCCAAAGCAGCCGGCATTGACGCTTTCGCTGTGAACTACGGAGGCTGGGCTGCCTCCTGGCCCTACTTCGAAAACTACCTCCACATCATGTACCAAAGCGCCGAAGAGCTAAACTTCAAGCTGTTCCTCTGCATGGACACTACCAGCGTACCCAACGCTGCCATGGTCGTCAATCTCACAAACTTCTACGCTGATAGCCCTGCGCAATTGAAGGACGCGAACGGCCACATCTTTCTCAGCTCCTTCGAGACCGGTCCTCCCCCCTGGAACTGGCAGACGGATGTTATCGATAAGATTAAAGTGCCAGTGACGTTCCTTCCAGGCACCCTCTCGGAAGACGCGAATTATACCGAGTCTCTTAACCAAGGGTTCGGTCCCTTCACTTGGATCCACCCGGCCAGCAACCCAGCAGGAGAGGGCGACATTGACTCACAATTCTCCGATGCGCGTGACAGCAACGGTGCACCCTGGATGGCAGGAGTGGCACCTTGGTTCTTCAAGCGAATGGGTACCGACATGAATTGGTTGCATGCTCAAGATTCCTACATGTGGGTCGATAGATGGATGAACCTGCTCAAGATGAAGCCAAACTACATCGAGATCGTGACTTGGAACGGTAAACATCCTAATTCTCTGAATCATCAAAGTCTTACTAAATGTCGCAGATTTCGGCGAGTCCAGCTACATCGGCCCTATGGACAGCACGCCTGCCGCCACCCTGGCTTTACCTTCGACCACCGGTTACTACGGCAATCTCGATCACAGCGCCTTCCTCAAGATGGCCGCCATCTTCATCAAATCCTTCAAAGCCGGTGATGAAGTCGTCACCGTCTCGCCAGATGAAGAAGAAATCTTCATGTTCTATCGTCTGCAGCCTGCGCTAACGAACGGTCTGGATGACTCTTGGCCTCTTCCCGAAAATGTCACCAACGTCCTGGACAATGTTTACATCGTTCCCTTCTTAGCTTCCCCAGCAACAGTGCATCTCAGTTCCGGGGGCAGCCCATGGCAGATGGATGCTCCTACGGGCGTTAGCAAAGGAACGATTCCTTGGCATTTAGGCAGCCAGACCTTGACTGCGAGTCGTGCAATCAACGGGGTCACTGTGAACAAACAAGGTCCAGAAATTGTATCACAATTCAATCGGTACCAGGGTAACGTGGTGGCTATTTGAGATTGCCCTTTGTGACCAAGCGTCACTCATCCATTGCTCGCGCTTCAGAGCCTGGCTTTGCACCTACGACGAAGAGCATCTTCATTTCTACGAGTCTCGCATGAAGAGCATCATGTCAGACGATCTTACGCATACGTTCGACACGTGAACTGCTCTGAACACCAGCTGGAAGATTATCTGAGGGGCGGGCCTTTTTCGATTCTACAAAGTCCGCTTAACAACGGCATGTACCTTTTTAGTGTACGATATGTTATAGACGAATGCTGACAATGAATCGCTACAATGATCTAAATTACGATCGCAAGAGATGAGATGATGCTTTGGAAGGATTCACGATTTCACAACTCTGGTCTCTTGTCCTCGCCGCAATTCCGTTCACTAATTTCTAATAATCTCACGCATTCAACAACCCCCGGATCATCCTCCTCCTCACCCACCAACGGAGATATCAAAACCTAACCCAACCCCTCGTCAAGCTCCAGCCCACCACCTCCCTACCTCCTCCCTCCCCTCCCCCATCCCCTTGATCGCTCCCGCCACAAGCCATACATGCATGCATCAAACAGAAAACAATGCCGCCACAACATTCCTCTGCTAATATATCAAGCTATATATATAAAAATCATGCGAGACCAATGATTTACTTTCGAGTCAGGTAGTGACCTATAGCTTACGTGCGTGCTTAGATATGCCTATATCTAGGCCTATATCCATGTCCACGTCCAATCCACATCCCAGTCCATATCTATAGCCATGTCCATGTCTAGATCCGTGTTTGTATCGGTATGCGTATTGGTAGGGGTATAGGTACGGGTATCGATGTCTATATCGATATCGATATATACATCCATGTCCATGTCCATCTTCGTGTTTGTATTCATACGTGTATTTTTATTTACATTTTTGCTCATTTCCATGTCTATATTTAACCCCTACCATCTACTATCCACCCATTTCTATATCTCCCAAAAATTATATCATTCAACGATTGAACAATTGGCTGAGTGGGGAAGAAGAAACAACCGATAAAAGGAATAAGGAAGCAAAGAAAGCAAGGAGTAGGAACAGAAGAAATGAAGTACGAATAAAAGCAAGAGAGACGAAAGGAAGGAAGAATAAATGAAGTAAGAAGGAAAACAGCCAGCAGGAACGAAGCAACAGGCAAGACAGAAAGGAAGCAAAAATCAAAGAAGGCACGAGAAACCCCAAAAAAGGATAAGAGAAACCAAAAATAAAGGGCAGAGCGAGAGGAAGAAAACCAGAAAACCCATAGAAAGAAGGTAATGAAAACATCGTCCATCCTACTCCCTACATCAATAACACCATCTCAACCCACGCAGTACCAGAGCCCACAGCATTATATCTTAACATGCTACTACACAGAGTATCCGAGCTTATAAGCGAGCTGCTAGGTGAGGTCTATCCCACTATACACACCTACATAAGCATATCCAATCTCTCAAAAAAAGCACCACAAGCACCACAAAACCCAATCCCCCACCCCTTTCCCAATAACTCATCATCCTTAAACCCTTTCCTTAACCTTGCAAACCCTACCCCTAAGCCCCTCCTAAACATCCTCATCACTTACACTTCCAGCATCTACATGTATTAAATCCTTCTTATACTTATTCTTTGAAGCGGTGGTAGTGAGCTAAGCTAATAAAGCCTTCTTGGGCCCTTGATAGATGCATGGGCGGATAGTATATAGCAGAAGCCTATATATAGATGTGCGGTTATGTTATAGCAGTGGTGTTTCTGAGGTAACTGGCGTAAGTGACTTGGGGTAGATTACCGTTGTGATCGCTCTCATACAGGGGGACGTTAAGATGAAAAAGATATTGAATTGCTCAAGCTTCGGTCAGAAGGATGGAAGCATAAAGCATGGTATAGATCGATAGCTAACAAGGGGGGGTATCTCCGATCGCGTGAGCTCCAGAACGAAGCAGAAGCAAAAGTGAAAAAAATGGAGTGAAAAAAAGGGATGAGAAAAATGACATCGCCAGCCATGTATGCATTGCAACGTTCAGCACTTCAGCACATATCCCGCCCAACCCCCCTCGAAAAAGGAACAAAATTCAAAGCTCCAAGCGCCCCCTTGTGCATGGTCAGCTAAAAGCAATTGAAGCCGCTCTTTCCTTTCTTCTTCTTCTCCACAGCCCTCATTCTCTCTTCCAGCTTCTCTCGCGCCTGCTCAGCCGCGACACGCATGTTTTTCTCTTGCTCGACGGCTTGGACGGAGAATCTGGATTTATCCTTTTCCTTCATCAGCTGCTTGATTTCATCCTCATGGCCCCAGCATTTCTTCTTCCAACCCTCCATGTCGAGTTTGATCTTGTTGCCTTGCGTCTCGAGGTCAACGAGAGCTTCTTCGAGCGTGGCGGTAAGTTGTTTCTCGGCGAAGAGATGCTTTTCCATTTGTCGGATGTGGGAGTCCTTTTCTTCGAGAGCGGCGTTGTGGGTGGCGAGAACTTCGGCATTGAGAGCGTTCTGCTGGGGCGGGAATGGTGACGCAGGGAAATTGGCGGATGTTGGCGATGTGACCGAGGTTGGAAGCGGAGGAAGTGGGATAGCTGGTGGGGGTGATGGCAAGGTGGTTATTGAGGCGCTCTTGCGGACCGCGGAGGCGGCGCGTTCGGGTGAAGATTGCACGCTTCCACGCATTTGTGACTGTCATAATATCAGTATCTGTCTGAAGAGGGAGGGGGTATATCATACCTGCAGTTGCTCCACTTGTTTTTGGGAAGCCTCTAATTGCTTCTCTAGAACCGAGATCGCAATGTTGGAGTGACTGGAATTCTGGGCCTGACTGTTGCTGAGAATAGACAGTCTACTGTTGTTTGCTTGCTGTTGGTCGAAAGAGGCATGAAGCTGCTCTTCAAGCTCGTCGACCAGACTTGTTGCCCTGTCCTTCTCAGCTTTGATCGACTCCATTTCAACAATCCTATCTTGGTTTGACTTTGCAGCTGTCGCAATCTCGGCTTTGAGGGTGTTGACTTCTTGTTGAAGCTGGTCTCGTTGCGTCTCCATCTCGAAACAAGCTGCCTTTGATTGTCGAACCTCATCGGCCAGCCCAATTCGAGCCTTCTCCAGCTGGCCCTTGAGATCAATGACTTCGGTTTCGAGTCGGGTAATCTGGCTCGTATAGACACCCTTCATTTCTTCCAGTTTACGTTCCATGCCTGCTTTACCAGCAACATGATTGTCAATAGTCGAGCGCAGGCCATCGATTTCCCGAGCATGTGAATCATGCAACGATTTGAGACCATGTTTGTGGAATTCGACGTCCGATTGACGTTCTTCGATCTGCTGCTCAAGGGTCGAGATGTGGTGGCGATGTGATTCAAGATCCCTCTCCGTGTCGCTCCTAAAGCGCGTAGCCTCGGCTTGCTGCTCCTGGGCTACGAGTTGAAGCTGCTCCAATCTCGTGATTCTGTCGACATGAGAGCCGATCGTGGTCTTGTGTCCATTGATCTCCCTCTCCAAGAATTTAATCGTTTGTACATGATCTGACTTTTCATGTTCCAAATTCGCTGCCGTTGCCGACATGCTTTCCGATTCGCGAGCCTTTTCATCGGCTTCCTTTCGCATGGCCTTTACACTTGCCAATGACGCTTCCAGGTCGGTAATGGTGGCAATTAGTCTCTTCTCGGAAGCTTGCATCGAACTCACTGCAGTGTTGTGCTTTTGTTGCCATTGAGACACTTCACCCCGGAGTCTTGCGACTTCCTGGGGAGGTACGTACCCAGTACCGAGTTGCTTATCATTTGACTCATAGGATGTAGCAGGAGTCTCTGGGAAGAATCCTGGCATAGCCGACTTTGCTGCTTCGGCTTGCTCCAACGACTGCTTGAGAGAAGAAACTTCACCCAGTAGCTCTTGCTCTCGAGTCGCGTGTTGCTCCTGTAACATCTTCATTTGATTTTCGTTTTGCAGAAGCTGCCCGTGAATAGTCGAAACAACGGACATGTCGATTGGCGACGAGGTCTTCAAGCTCGATCGTTCACGCGTCAGACCCGATATCATGGTTGCCTTTGTCTCCATTTCTTTCTTCAGAGTCGATAGTTCAGCTTCGAGGAGCTGTACCCTTTCAGACCGTTGATGAAGTTCGTGCATAGCGGTATTGAGGTTGATCTCGAAGCTTTGCATGGTGTCAGGCTTGTCTTCGAGGTTGTCCGCCGCAATATTCCTTAGCGATGCGAAAGAGCGATGAGCCCGGTCAATTGTCATCATGTTCTGACTCGATTTTCGCTTAATGACTGGTGAATTGGGAGAGGTTGGACTTCTCATCTTCGCTTTCTGCACCTCGGTCTTGAGCTCTTCAACAGTGTCCAAAGTATCGCTGTGCAGCTCTTGCAGCTCCGCATATCGAGCGTTCAGTGTTTGAATGCCCTCATCCTTTTCGGCCTGTGCCCTTTTTAATCCTTCAATTTCTAGCAATAGCGAGTCTTCACGTTGTGAAGTTTGTCTCAGATCCCCAGATAAGACCCTCTTGTGAGGGCTCTCGTCGATTGATTGTTCCAGAGAAGTATTTGAATCCCCAGCCAAGGACAATTCCGAAGACAATGATCGCGAGGATGGTACATGTCCCCCATCTTTTAGCTCGTTCACCCTCGCGTCCCCTAAAAAAGACGTTGGACGAGTAGATATCGTCGGTGATGTAGCGCTCTGCGGCTCGACCGATCGACGCGCTTCATGACGAGCTTCGTCGACGGCGTCCTGCATTGCCGCAAGTGTCCGCAGAGCTTCTTCGTACTTTGCCGACATCATGTCCAGGTCGGTCACAGTTGATTCGTGCTGGATCCGAAGATCGAACAGCTCTTGATTGACGTCTTCGAGCTTGTCGGCCACTATTCTGGATTGAGCAGGACTCTGGCGCTCATCCTCGCCAGAGATTGCAACTGATGTTGGAACTGCAGTGGCTCTGGCGGTACTAATATCCCGCGATCCGGCGGTGGTATGGTCGGTGTTCCCAGCTTGACCATTAGGCACGAGTCGAAGTGTGCTATCGTCATCGTCATCATCTGATTCTGGGATGGCGGTTTCTACGGCCTGTTGAAGCATCGATTGCGAGGTAGCTGTCTTCTTTGAAATGCCATTCGTCAGAGGCTTAGGCGCAAGTTGTGGCTCTTCCATCTTGCCGTTACTTTGAAGATGATCGAATTCATACAGCAGTTTATCAAGTTTTCCAAGACTTCTCTGTCGTTCGACAACTTGCTCAAGACGGTCGAGTTCGCGTTGCTTGAGCTCCATGTCTTGGTCTGCCTCGGCAAGCCGCTCTTCCAATGTGGATATATAGTCTTCGCATTGGGCCTCATTTGCGCGTATCCTAGCAATCTCTTTTCGCAGTTCCAGAACAAGTGCCGCTGACTTCTCGTCACCAGAACTTTGCCCATCGAGCTTGGCTTCCAGATTGTGTAGGTATTGCTCATTATCGGCATCCCTGTCCACCAATTTCTTGACACGATTGTGAAGCTGCTGGTTGACTGTCTCCACATACGCGCATTTATTCTCTTTTTCGAGCAGTGTGCTCTCTGTGCTAGCCAATGTGGATCTAGTGTTGGACAGTGAGTTCTCGAGACTCTGAATAGTCTTCTCATATTCAAGGACAACCTGCTCAACAGCTTCGGCAAATGAGTTGGATCGCTTAAGTCGTTCCACCGCGGAGTCCCCAATAACTTCCGACAGAGTCGGCGTCTCCTCACCGGACACGGTATCTCGAGCCTTGGTGATCTCTGAGATGAGCTTGGCGTGGCGCTGGCTCAAGCTACTGTAGCTCTCCTGGACATCAAGAAGGTGATTTTGTAGCTCCACTTCCCGCTCATTCTGCCGTTCTAATCTTTCCTGAGGCGCACTCATGCCGCGCTCCGAATTGCGAATCTGATCTCGGAGAAAGGATACCTCTGCGCGGAGACGATCGATCACGGCTTGTTTTTCACTCTCATCGGATGTTTGCTGAATCTGAGGCTTGCTTTGAATCGCTCTGGCTCGTTGTGCATACTGGACGGTATTGAGCGTCTCGCTCAAATGAAACTCGGCTGGAGTTACGCAGGCGATCATGTAGGTAATTGCATTGCCACCGAGGGAATCCTGAAGTAGCCGAGTAAGCTTGGAATCGCGGTATGAGATATGGGTACCAGCTTGTCGGGTCGAAAGCTGAGAGATGACCTTTCCAAGGCTTGCAAGACCTGCATTGATCGAGATTCCTTCTCTTGCACGGTCACCGGAAGCGCCAGTATTCTTCAGCCGCTCGCTTCCCGCCAAATCTACAAAGTGCAACTTGCTGTCCACGGTAATCCAATCCTCTGTCCCTGACATTGCTTCAACAGGTACCGAGAATCGTTTCTCCCTGCCGGAAGGTGCTGCTTTGTTGGTGCGCTGCACGAGGTTGATGCTAAATACTGCATGTGAACGGGATGACTTTGCGTTTATCGCCGTTGCATCGGTTTGCCGAATAGAGGATCCAAAGTTGAGAGCCCCGAGGAGATCATCAACTGACTTAATGTCGATCTGATGTAGTCCCGTTAGTAGAATTCGGCCTTTATCTTCCCGTATCGCTACAGTCATCCGTTCGACCAAAGGCACCGATTCTGGGACGAGAAGATCTCGTAATTGCTCATTGTAGATCTATCGTATAGAATTAGCCGGTTTACGAGGGCTATAATCTGAACAGACTCACTTCTACGTATGTAGCCTTCATCTGGCAGTTTTTCTCCGCTGTAGCGTTGGCCGTCGCTAGCTGTGCCAAGCTTTGGGAGGAGTGCATGGAATATCGAGTTGGTGTTCTAAGGCCAGAAGAACTGCTTCGATTGAGGGGAGGTGGGTCTGCAAGCTTTTCGAACAGCATCGCGGCTGCGCGGGGAATCACACCTAATCACTCAGGTCAGGGATTGATATTCCCAATCGCGGCTCTCCCTGGCATAAGGGGCCTCTTAGAGGATGGGCCTACGTACCCATCAAGCGTGCATCGCTCTGCTCAGCAGGCCCTGAGGTACCCATCGTGTATGATTTGCCCGACCCAGACTGTCCGTATGCGAGGACCGAGACATGGTATCCTTGCACGAAAGCATTGACACTCTCCTGTAGATATTCCCAGACCCCTTCCTGATATACATCTTCCCCAAATACCCGATCGAATATGAAAAGCTTCCGGCCTTGATGTGAATCGACTGCTAAGTTGGTTGGAGAGATATTGTGGACCATAGATCGTTGAAATCGCTGAGGAACAAGCTCGAATCCTGGATCAGAGGGCCGTAACGGCGGACGCACTCGGACAGCTGTAATCGCATGATTGAGTCTTGATGCCGGAATGGAATGCAGATTGTAAACATACCGACTTTGACCGACACCGCAGGCTTTCCATCCTCATCGGAAAGCCTGCTCCCTCCTCCAAGCTTGCTGCTTGTGCTCATTCGACTCTGGCTTCTCCCTGCCTGGAATACGGCGCTCATTGGCCGCGCGGGAGGCGGAGAAGCTGGCGGTGAGCTGGCCATCGCTCCTGAGCCACCCGTCTGGACTCAAAACGCGAGGCAGTTGTTTATCAACCTGGTGTACTGATTGTTTCCTTGACGTCGCCTGTTTGCATGGTGCTCTGTTTGTCGAGATGGGTCAAACGATCGGTGATCGTCCTGCAGACACGGGCAGTCCCGAGGTTGGCAAACAATGTAATCTGGCTCGTCGCAACGTGGTAGAAGGCGTAGATGATGGATTTTGCGTCTGCAAGCGGTGTTTTCACTCAAGCAGCAAAGGCACATATGGCGAATGGGCAGCGCTGGACTGCTCCTGGGGATTAGTTGAGGGGGAGAGAAGTGTTTCGAGAAAGTGTTTTAGTACGGGGGGTTCGTGAGGGAAAACCGGCCACCCAGAACGGGAGGCTCCCGCCTGGAACTAGCTTTAGTGGACAGGGATTATAAGTGCAGCCACACTGGATCTAATTCCCTTTCGCAAAGTGCTCAGAGATAGTTTGCAAGACGATCGAACATCGATAGATAGAAGGCACGCGCTGTATTCTAGCTCTGGCTGTGCTTGTCTTGAAACATTTCTGCGTGGTGGAAATTGGGGGATCACTGAACGCCTATGCGATCGTATGGCGGCCATGAACTACTCTTCCTCCTCACGACTACGAGAACCCTCGACGTGATATATCATCAAGAGTTCAACGCCACTTCACCTCGTGGCAACAGGGAAAACGGCTGTCGCACCATATGCATGGCTTGATATGAAGATTCAACCGTTCCCTCTACCGTGTGGAAGACTGCCGATCACACTCGACTAGCCCCGTTGTTTCTCCGGATCCAGGGGTACTCCACACCCAAGAAGAAATGGCAAAGGCAGAACCAAGCAATTGCTCCGGAATCGATGACTAAAAGTAAAGGGCTGCTCAGTCTCCGGAGGTAGTGTCTACTATGGCGTGTATGGTATCTGAAAAGCGCCGACCCCTGATTCGTTGGATCGTTTCACTCGAAGACTCCGGAGATCCGTCAGCTTCCCGCGGCTCTTATTCTGCCTCGCGCGACGGCGTGAAGCTTGACCACAGCCCTTTTCAAGGCTCTGATTGGCCAACGTCTCTTGGCAGAGACTCCTCCTCATTCCAAAGAATCTTTCATTTCATACATTGTTGGTATTGTATTTTAATTTATAATCATTAATCCATGATTAATTTACATATAAATTAAAAGGAAAGGGATAAATTAATGTATAATTCTACAAATATAAAATACAAATAATTTTGGTATCTCGTAAATTGATTGCTGACTGCTGAGCCTACATCCATCAATTGACAGAGCTCCTTGCTCAGCTGAAGCCGCTGGGGACCCCATGTATCTTCGCTCAGTGCTTTCGTCAAACAGTCAGCTCAAGACCCGTCACTGCCGAACCTCAAGAGAGTATCCACACTCACTCACTGCGGAGACCACCCAATTGACTATTCCACAAGCAAACGTCAAACTTCCCAACATCGTAACCCACATGTTTGATTCTGCGACGGGCAACGCGGAAGCCCGTCGCATCGGTTAAAAGGAAAGTGACGTCCTACATGCACTTGTTGAAGATCCATACAAGAACAAGATAATGCTATCTGAATGCGCTGGTACCCTCTAAGTACCCTTCCTCAATCTCTGAGCACCTGCCACCCTCAATATTGACCGGTCTCCCTATAGGGTAAGCGAGTGTCCGTTATCAACCAATGCCCATTCAACAGAAGTAGCGCCAGCCGTGATGCGTACCAGATACGGAGCAGCACGACTGTGTTCGGCGCCTCGTATTGATGCCCCTGGTGTTCTCATACTCCGTACCGTATCTATTTTGAAAGATCAAACTCTTAATGGACGCGGGATAGGTAGACATGCGTAGAACGATGTCATATTGGACTCAACGACAGACCGTATAGCTCCATAAACGTACGACTAGGACGGATCCATCCAGGAGACTTGAGTGATAGGAGGAAGACGTATCCCACTCGCGCTCGTAAAAGCCAGCCACTCATATCGATCTAAACGAAACGGAACGGAACCTCGCAAGCCACCAGATAGAAATATAGCGATCAACTATACCCTCTATCTTCATAAAATCTATAACCCCCAGAGCTATGGTACCAGCAAGCATAAATCACCACATCTGTCCCAACCTCCCCCTCTCCTCTTCTTTTGCTCGTTGTCCACGTCTCGGTAGTCTGATTGTGCAAAATCAAGACTGTTTCCTGCTCAATATATGATCGGGTATCTATTCGACAAATAAGTATCACTGGCTATCTCGAGCTGGAATTAACATTGCTGAGGTTAGAAAGGCCATTCTCCGGTACTGAGTCATTAATGCTTTTGCCAGCTGTTGAATGTATTGACCACCAGCCCCTAGTGTAGATATAGACGAAAGCCAACCATTCGTGGGCGAATGGAGATTCGGCGATCTGGAGACGATGCTGCGAGCGTTTTGAGTTGGTATATCTTTGCACTGGGCGGTGTAGTGAAGACTGGGTATTGGGGGTGCAAACACGAAGATTACCACGATCGTACTAGCTGTTAATTCGAGCTACATTGACGACAGTTGGGGGGTATAGGTCCATATTGATCATTCGTGTTGAATATACCAGATGTGTGTTGGCTAAGGCTGGAGTTTCTGAGGATCGTTTTGATATTAGAAGAAGGTTAAATGGAAAGCTGGCGGCTATTTTATTTTGGCTTCGCGTAGTAAGTGCAGAGATATGTGTGCCTTCCTGCCTTGCGTTGTTGACGAATCGCTAAACCAAGGGCCTGTACTCCTGAACATCGTGCCGTTTGCTACTTCGATCTCTTCAAATAGAACGACACACACGTCAAGCCCCTTGTAAGGCTTTGATGACGCAATATTCTGACCCCTAAATTCAGGACGCAGTCGCTTCTATATATTCATCGCCTATCGTCCTTATGTACCCATTCATGTGTCGTAGTCCGCGCCATGCTGAAGTTGATTGGGATGTAAGTACGGAGGTTGACACCAAAAGTCTTGAGCATGCGCTAACGGGAGGAACACCAATATTCCACAGACAGTCACCCCGGAAACCGCACCCTGGTAGTACGTCGATCCCTGGTACCAAGCTAAAGATCTTTGGTACCCTGATCCCTACAGCATTGGCGCTTGCTCAAGACTTTTGGTGTCATTTTCCGTAAATTCCAGACTTATTTACTTCCTCATGCTTTTCCTCATGCCTTTGAATCAGCGATGCTATACTTCGAGTAGTACCCAACTCCTCCGCAACATCTTTTACGCTGCCCACGAGTTTGTGACTAAACTTGGCACGACAGCCTTTTTTCAGCAACTGTCTCACAATTTGTTCGAACCAACCACTCGCTGCAAGCTCCAGCAGACCTACCGCTCCCGAACCACGGGCATTGACATTAGCTCCGGCATCAAGCAAGACGGAAACGGCGTTTGGGTTGTTGTGGGTTATTGCAGCGATCAAAGGTGTAACAAGATCATCGTCACCGTTGGGGTTAGCCGTTGGATTGACATCAGCGCCTGCGGCCAGCAATAATCTCATTATCAATAGATTATCGGTCGCAGCAGCAGCTCCAAGAGGAGAGCCTTGATCTCCCCCAAGAGCATTGACATCAGCACCCTTCTCAAGTAGGAGGTTGATAATTGAATCCATGCCAGGTGTCCTAGCCGCTGCTTCCAGAGCGCTACCGCACTTACCGCCTTTAAGGTTTACGTCAGTCCCATATTCGATAAGTAGCCTAGCGATCGCCTTGTTGCCTACTAACACTGCGGCTTGAAGAGCATTACCATGGATACCATTCTCAGCGTCGACATCATCTCCTTGATGAAGGGCCAATTGAACGATCGTCTGATGCCCACGTTGGGATGCTTGCCATATCTGAATTGCCTTTTCGATAATTGCAGGATGGCGTTGCTCAGTCATCCAGTGCACAAATCGTTCGCCTAGGTCACCAACTCCTGAAAGCTCCCAAGCACGTTCAGGGGCCCATGGTAGCTCCACTGTACTCATCGTACCACTCACCAAACGCTCCCACAGGCTGTAGACTTGGTCTTTGTTCAAGTGGACATGTTTGGTATGGTACAGCCAGTATTGCTGGCAGTATGGAAGGAAGGAGAATACTTGCTGTATCTGTGTGTTCTTCTCGCGTATGAGGTTGGCGCTTCTCTCCAAATCCGGGCCAGAGTCTTTCCTAGACGTCCTTCGAGATCTCAACATTGCTAAAGCTAATTTATTGACCACGTTATATTTTGGAAGAGCCGATCTGGCAACAAAGGCTGGCACACTAGCTGAATAAGGTTGCAGAGGCTCACATTTTTTACTGAGCTGAGTGCCAAGAACATCAAGGTTGAGGTATGTGACAATAATCTTGCCTAGATTCTCGTCGGCTTGGGACAATCCTATGTGGTAATGATGAATATCATGTTGGACATCCAGATCTGTAGGTTGCGATAGAAGATGTCGCTTGATGCTGGAATGGGCGAAGTAGACCGTAGAAAGCTCTTCATCGACAACAATGAAGGTACCACAGGATTCCAAGGATTTCAACACATCATTGACCAGTTTGGCTTCGTTCCACAGAACGTCTCCAGGTGTGATACTGATCGCTTCGGCAAGTTCGTTAAGTGTCAGTGGCCTCTTAGCTGCTGATACTATCTCGAAAATCTTTTTGCCGAGGCCTGGATTGGTGAAATTTGAGTGCCGCAGCCTTCTACAGTCAGCATTTGCCTACTTAAGACACAAAAGGGCCATGGAACATGTCTGCTGAGCAGGAGGCAGCTCAAGAGAAGGGACTGCTATCAAAATACGACGCAATTATAAAGAATGCGTAAGCTATGAAGTATCCGAACAGTGACGTACTCCCGTATGAGTGAGCCAGTCAAAGGATTTGGTGATCTGGGAAAGCTGGAAAGAAGGATATAATCCCAAAGTTTGTTTTTGGAATCTCGTAGTTTGAAGAAGGGCCTTACCGCTGGAGAATCCGCCTAAATGTCGCCGGGAGGCCCTTGGGTAAATCTCCGAGGCTTTTGAGTATATCTTCATCTGTGTTCTGGGCACAAAGAGCATCGATTTGAAAAGCAACCCATAAGAACCTGAAACTGTATCAGCTCAAATCTAGCAAGTTTCGCAATTCATAGAATACAGACATTTCCTGAGCTCCTGCTTCTAAGGCGTCTTGGATACGTAGCACAATCTCTGGATCGCGAAGCTTGAGTACGTTGTTCTCCAGCGCGTTCTCAAGGGCAAGCTCAATGAATCTAGAGATCTCGGGGCCGTTATTTGACCGCGTGATATGTACGTGAAAGTCAGGTTGGAAGTGCTCCGAGATCCTAATGGCAAAGTCGGAACGAGCAGTCCAGAAAAGCTTGAATACCTGATCGGATGATTTGAGCAGAGGTCGAAGCAATTCAACAAGTAGCTTGACTTCTTCATATTCACATTCGTCAAGTCCGTCGATGACCAGAATATAATCCTTGTGGCGAGGAAGTCGAAGCAGCAGGTGCGAGACGATTTGCTCCATGTTAAAGATAAGATCGCCAATGCTGTGGTCGAGGTCACTGAAACTGTCAGTTGGTATGTCTTCGAATAGCTGTCGGGCCAGACTGCCAATGATCTCTCGCGCTGTCAATGAAGTGGCCTCGTCGTCTTTACAAAAGAAGTAACCAACAGAACACTTTGACTCCTTGCTCAGGATAAGATGCTCAACGACGTTCGCGCATAGTATAGTTTTTCCAGCACCTACGATTCCCGAACACAGCAATGTCGAAGGGGAGCTTTTGGATCCCCAGTGTTGGTATTCCTCAGTCTCGAAGATCCAGGTAGAGGCTCCCTTTTTACGTGCTTGATTCAACGTGGTCTCAAAATTGTACGTTGAACACGAACTGAGGAATCGAGACTTCACTCTGGTTTCCCGCCACTTTTTGGCTTGTCCTAACTCGGTAGCCGTCCCTCTTCGAAACACAACTCCAGTAGCTCGAAACAACGAACTTTCTTTCCGTCCGCGAGCTCCTTCGACAGAGTCAATATTTTGTTGTTGTCTTGAGGCGAGCGAGACTTCTTCATTCACGGCAGTACCCAGCCTGACTAGGTCTTTTTGGAAGGTCCCGAAATCGTCGTCAAAAGGTGTACGCAAAGCGCTGGCGATCTGCTTGACGGCAGGCTTTCTCACAAACAAAACGATCTTCGTGCAAAGGTTGACGACACTTGCATAGTAATTGCAAAGTTCTTTCTGTAGGCTGGTGGACGTAGGGTAAAGAAGAGCGTATTTTTCGAATCGAGGCGAGTTCAAGCCAATGTTCATCAACATGGTCGAAAGCGAGTCAAAATAGGTTCCGAAGCTCGAGGCAATCTATTCATATATCTGTAAGGCACAACACGATGAACAAGGAGATAAAGAGGATGTAAACCTCCGTAAAAAGACATTCTGGTAAGACCAGGCTGGGTTTGAGGCACAATCGGAATCATGTTGGACTTAAGAGTACACCCACCTGGATAGCTGTCTTCACGGTCCCCCAGACCGCACCCGCGATAGGATTCCCCAACCCGCCTATGATGAGATCCACAATACCCGTAAAACGTTGGACGGAGTTCAAGAAAGAGGTTAATCGAGCCCCGTACCGACGGGTTTTGCCGCTATTCTTACGATCGACCTCGCATGTGAGTACCATCACAGCAACGGGATCTGGTGGCGATGTTTTGTAAGATAGCTTTTGTTCCGCTGATAATATGGCTTCGTAGCCGCTCAGCGCCTGAGATAATTTGATGTCAGGCCTCAGTGAGGCGGCTTTCGTCATTGCCAGCGCCATCCTGTGTATCTCGGTTGCTATCAACCACTCGATCGTAAGGGACGGTCAAGAGGATTTCCAGCGAAGAGTTCGGGCTCTTTGTACGGCTGCGGAAGGTGGGATGTTAGAACTTCAGCCGCAAGTAAACGCATGCTGACAAGGCTGGATATGTACGGAACGCCGGCCATTTCCATGCAGCTATACGAAAACCCATACGGTCAACAAAGCCGAGGACCAGAATGAGTGAAGGAATTAGACGCTGATACTCTTGTCCGGATAGTCTTTGAATTCTGATTTTGGAACAGGAATCCAGGAAGGAGTTGCGGGGTGATCGGTAAATTACGCCTAAATTATGAGTCTAATATAGCGCGAAATACTCGGTATCTCACGAGTACCTCAGCCCTCTCAGATACGGACTGACGAGCGACTTTTGTTGAGAGAACACAACGTCATATGTCCAGAGTGATCCTTATAATCGCTTCATAGTTTCCCACTTGTTATAGGCGCTAGAACTCCAACATTGCATGCACCGAGACCACAAGTCGTTTCCGCTTGGTCAACATCTCTTCCCAAGGGTCAGGTACGTGGCCATCTTGACGATCAATCTGCGGCTAGCTCAGAAGTCCTGCTTCAACTGTTAGCGTTTGTCTTCTTGCCTCATTGCTTCAACCTCGACTCACTGCCTTCTCGTCGACTTCGATCTGCCCCAGAAAAGCGATTTTGGCTGTGGCTGCGGTGATATTGGACTTGGATTTGGGTTATCGTGGTATGGCCTCTGTGATGGATGCTCGTCTATCTCAGAGAATTCTTGTGACTGCCTGTCTCTTGGTGAGGCAAGCTCGGCAATGACGGTCTGGAATGGCGCGCTCGTTGTGTGATTGGCATGCTCCGTATATGGAGGGCTAGCGTAGTTGCCAAAAGTCGACATGTCTCCGTGGGGAGATTTATAATCTTGATTACCCGGTGGATCCTGCGGACCTGCAGCCTGATGCTGATTCCGTTGCATGAATTTGAGCATCGTCTTGTGTCGACCCAGCAGAAAGAAAACCGCTGCAGCAAGGAGTGCAACTACAACGCTAGCAACCACGATCCCTGCTATCACACCCTTCGATAGGCCATCAGAAGAATCTGTGGCTGTTGTAGATGGATGAGCTGCGCCTGACGCTGTTTGGTTGACATCACCCGAGGGCATGTCTGCCTCCGATGGGAATGGTTGGCCAGGAGCTAGCATAAAGTGCGACTGTGATGCCTCTTGCTTCTGGGTATCCAAGGATGTCGATGAGTTGGGATTAATAACGCCAATCATCTGATAGTTGATGCAGGGAGGTAGGGGCCGCACAGTAAAGAAATACTGGCTCAGTGTCATTGATGGTCAGGTTCCATGTTGGCGGAGTGTCGGTATCCGTGCTGAGGGGGAAAAAGCCGGACCAGAAGCCAACTTTGTTCATCCCTGTGTCTTCATATGGTATGCATGGCTGCTGGTACTCCGCACGCCCAACAGAGTGATTAGGAGGAAAGAATTGAAACTCTATATTGAACATAAGCGGTCATATCGTCGTGATCTGTAGTGGGCGCTCTTACGGACAATATCACCCTTGTTGGCAGTCAACGAATCGGGCACGAACTGATTCGGGGTCTGTGACCGCAAGGTCAGCCTTCGTTCTTCAAGTCTCATCTCGCTCAAAAGGAGATTTTTACTTTTCCCACAGTCACCACATGTGTCGCAGCCGTCGGTCCGGCTCCGGTCTCAACAAGGCTTGGTGCTGCAGATGAGGACGGTGCAGAGTCCTGTCCGGAGGCCAACAACGCGCACCCAGCAATTAATGCTATCATAACTGACTTCATCATGTCCCAGAAACAATGCTATCAGCAATCACAAAACGTACAATTGATGCAGAGGAATGCTTCACAAATTTGGGATCGCTTGATGGAAGTGATAAGACTGGAAAAGAGAAAGCATTTGAGTAGTTGGAGGGTTAAGGCCTTCCCTCCGCTGCGCCTTTCCGTGTAATTGCGTTTCTACACGACTCATGCTAAGCCGAGGCTAGTGTCGATTTTCCCTTATGTTGGCACAGAAACATATAGCAATGATCATCCTCTTTCTGCAGAGCTAAAGGCTGTCCAACGCAGGCGTAATTCCAACAGACTTTTACATGTAAGCAGTACTGTCACAGTCTTGGCTGCGCAGCTTTTCGTTTTCGTCTGACGTGATTCATTCTTGAAGTGCATGGGAACTACAAACCCATGGTACCATAGGTGTTTCCGAAGAGACGACTTATGTGTCGGAATTGTCCTGCAGCCCGGCTTGGGGCAGAATTAGTAGACCTGTAATGCAACGCAGCCAGCCAACACGCAAATTGCACGTTGGTTCTGATAGGGGCAGATACCCGGCAAATCTCGGCAAATCTTCCGTTAACACACGTGGCTAGTACATCAGCCAAAAGATCCATCAAGCTGCAAACGTGAACCCTTGGCTTGGTGGAGCCTTCTTGAAGCACGAGACCCTCAAGAGTGGGGCTGGGGAAAAGAGTGCATTTCTGCACGCGCAACAACCAAGGTGGAAGAACGTCGCGGTCATCGGTATCATCGTTGCTGCTGAAGCTATCGGTTTAGCCTGAGGGTCAAACGTGATCAGATTAATCATTTTACTGAGTAATGTGCTTATTAACGGTAAGCGAGAAGCCTTAATTAGCCGAGTGGGATAACTAAGCCCTCCCGTATCTAGACTCGATTTAAATAGTCCTTTGGAAGACCAAATATTTAGAACGTTAAAGTCGGATGAGGAGGAGCAAGCCTGAAATCTAAGACTCTAACAGAGAGGAACCGCGGTACTAAAACCGTACTTCAGTGGGAATCCCCGTACGACAGCGACAGTTTCTCGAAAGCATGCACTTGTTCTTCGTGGGCAAAGAGGAGCGGCGATTCTGTAGAGGTCAATCTCGTTACTGCGTCAATTATATTAGCCTTGATACGGAGTCGGAAGATCAAGCGACCTAACAGATAGTATTCAGCTTTTCGATGACCATCAAGGATTTGGATCCTCCATGTCAGTCTCGCAGTTCCTTCGCTATGCGACCAACTCTCCTGGTTAAAGCTAGCGTTCATTCCTATATTGAAACACTCTGAGCTTGTAGATTATATTCTTGGTCATAAACCTTATAGACACCGGCCGACCACTTTCTCAGCCTGCTGAGAGAAAGCAGCCACTAACAAAGTCAGGTCTTTCCAACATCTATAGGTTATCAAATAACACCAATTCTTCCACATACGGTCACAGACTAAAGAATACTCGGCATCCCGTCCGCTCTGCCATTGACAAGCTTTAGATCGAACAATTAGTAGTTGGGTCGGTGACGACCAGCGAATCCTGTTTGCTGTATGTTTTTGCATTTTTCCTCTTATTTTTTTTGCTGGTGGGTGAGCAGATCTAATCCCTTTGGAGCGAATAAGGGTGAGAGACTTCATTCCCATACAAATATGCGAACCAAGGAATTTGCCTGCCCGACCAATCCCTCTTCCAACGACCGCAAGAGCATCACGGCATCCGATTATCCTCGGAATGCGCTCAGATTATATCGGCATCGTGCGCGCCGACAGCGAGGACCTTTACACCTTCGAATCTGGTTTGACTCCAGGTCACGCATTTGCGTTGCTAGAAATAGAGGTTGAGCATCATTATCAGGATTGCTGCGAGTGAGGATGCCTCGATCACAATTAGAGATGGGGGACTGGTGGCGATTGTGGGCTGAAGAGGCGAGATAGATTTATGGGGAAGATGTTGGATAGTCCATCATAGAGGTCGCTGGGAATTGTCTAGTATAATGACTTGTAGGAGTGCTGAAATTTGAGGTGGAAATCTCGTTGTCTGTATATGTGGTTCAAGCTGGAGCAGCCTTTGTTTTGACCATGTTGTATCGAGTATCATAGACAAGCTCAGTCATAGATGTAATTATGACATAAATTCTGCATACCTATTACAGCGTCCCCAATTGACTAGCTGAGGGGTGCGCTAGTCCCAGTATGGACTTGCACCTTGTAGGCTTGGCGCCCAGATGACGCCTGCCAAGCGTCTTCTCCAGCTGCGCCACCAAATGTTTGGCCTGAACTCCGGAGATTCGCCCAGCGAACTCTTCAGATATCCTATTTAATGACCATTATGAACTTTATGAACTCGCTAAAGGTCAATAGTGAGATATGCTATGAGAACGAATTTTTTGATAGAGGCTCTGTGAGTCAGTAGAGAGCTCCTATGATCGAATGCATTATGGTCGACATTGATGAAGTCATGGTAGTCACCGAGTCGAGCAAGCCTGGTGTATGCAGAAGATCGAGCAGACTCTCCACTATTGCGAAGGAAACTCCATGCCGATTTTGCTCAGTGGTCTCTGAGCGTAGACGAAAAATCGAAATGTCCCTCTTTCGGTCGGCCAACCTTGTTCAAGAGTCACGTTATAGGGAGGCAGACGAGAGTGGTATGCTACTTTCATAGGGTTCCATCCGTCTCGCTACCATCGTGGCCTCCAGCGCACAGAGCAATATAGCCAATAATCCCCGCGAATCTCCGAGTTTGTTCGAAAAGAGATCCTTCGAAGCATACCAGATCAACCGAAATCATATTCCAAACGTATCCACCTTAGCGAGTGCAGCGACAGCAGTGATGGGGACTGTCCAGGTTGTGGAGTCCTCAGCAAGAAAGTCATACTTTCCGAGACGTCCGAATCCATGTGACTTTGTTCGTTTTACTGCATAGAGGTTCTGCTATCGCATCGCTAGTGGCTTGCTCTTTCGCCCGCGGCATTTTGCTATCCATGATTGTCTCATAATTGCCTGGTATCGTTCCGTCGCGGGTGCTTTGGTGATTCGTTTCTTGCTTTTCGTTATCTTCGCCATCCACGACCACCCCAAGATCCGCCGGTAACGTTGTGTTAGCTGTTGGAGGAGGTGTTTTGCCCGGAAGATCCTGAAGTAAGGCGGCATCTAGACAACATTGCTGCATGTGCTGTGCAAGAGTGATGGGGGCGATGTATTCTTTCATGGAAATCTTTGCCGTGCATCCATTTGTCTGGCAATGGAATCTCGGGAGGCCCTTAGGTCTCCATCAGTGTCTTTCAGGTGTCACTTCCTGGTATTATCCGTTCGGCCTGATTATTATCATGGACGCTTTACCAACGTGATAGGAGCGCCGGTGATTCGGCGTCTCGTATAGGGTGTGTCTCATGAGCACTCGTGCCCGAGTCGCTTTCCCTCTTGGTCTAGATCCCATATTGGTGGAGCGCTGTGATAGCCTTCAAATTGCAAGTCATTCTGTTGTATAGGTGAAGTTTGTCAGCTCTGGTGCGGACGGCGAAGTGGTAGGTGAGCACCAAAGCACCTCGTCTTCGTCCTGATCCTTGTGAAGATAGGCAATGCCGTTGATGGTTACGGTCTTGGAGTGAGAGCAGCCTGATTCGCCGGCGCCAGGTCCTCCAGCCTGTCTTGTAGGACAAATTATCTCAGGTGTGTATATAGTCCCACACTCGAGGGACCAATGCTGTAAGACAGTTGCTGGCGAGGTGATGTTGCTAGAATGTGAGCCTCAAATGCTGACATATGCTTTGACAGCAGGCCGCTCTGTCGCCGGAGATGGTATTGTGTCCCCAAAACGACCGCTGATGCTCGAGGCTAGCGAATTGGTATGAGGACAAGGAAATGCTAAACGTCATGGTGAGGAGAACCCCGCCCGCATTCCGCATCACAGATGCTTACATGGACTCGAAATCTGCAGCCTTGAGTTGTTCTATCCTCCACTCACTCCTGGGCCTTGCTCTGTGGGGACTAAACAACCAAAGACTCGCCCCCGAGTCATTTTCGGGATTGCAGACTCTGGGTGAGCCAATCTATCAATGCCCGTCTTGACAAGCCAAAGACTAGGGAGACCGTTGAACGCTTGAGTCGTTGCGTTACTGATTCAAGCCTGCAAACCACTAGTATACTGCATATCTGCTCCTGAATGGTTGTCTTCCATAGGTACGCCCTTGTCTAAACCACTGAGATGAAGTTAGCGCTGTGGTCAATGATGATGAGAAAGTCTGCTTCACACATTCCTTAGTGAATGGATAGATACTATCTTGAGACGTCTTGGAAATATAGGCGTCGAACTCTGATGTGGACGCTGGAGCAGCAGTGTTTTGAAGTGAAGAGGTGGGTCGTTTTGTGATGATCAAATCTGGGTAAGGTCGGCCATACTATGCCGTCTACTGAAAGACGATAGGCAATGTGTCTTGAGGAGTTTCAGTGTAGGGCAGTGGGAGTAGTGTTAGATCACTGCAAGGGGCCGATGTCATGTATGGGGATCTTCTCACGCTAGGGGACTTGTGCCGGGTCGCCCTACTCGATTTGATTTTTTCGCGAGCTATCCAAGGGAACCTCGTACCGGGTGGACACTCTCAATATTCACATCTACAGTGTCCTGCTTCTTATCCTCAGTATCGCCACAGTCACTATGGCCAAGACGTACTTCAATTAGCTTTCCTGCTACAGTCACTCGAGCCTCGGCAAACGTGGCTAGAGACGACCTCCGCTATGCTGTACAAAGAACTCTTGGGCGGTTGTCTTCGACACCAACTCGCAGCGTGTGTATACTGGGTGTGGCCTGGTCTCCAGAAAGAGAAGTGAGCGCTTGCCGGGTCTCACTCAATCCCGTGCCGTTTGTGTCCTCATCCTGAGTCGAGTATGTCGTGCTGAAGCATAAAGGCCTCCGTGTTGATATGGATTGGTGGTATGATGATTGAGGGAGACTCGCCTTTGATGTCCAGGTTCTTCCCTGACCAGCCAATACTCTACTGGTAGCAGCCTCTATGGTGGGCCATCATATGTTCACCGAGCTTCGTGCGTCGTCCTTGAACTCGTGCAGGGAAGATCGAGACACCCTATGTCCGCGCACGAGAACTTGAGCTCGGGCAACGTCCCTCTGTCAACCCTCGAAGAGTGAACCTCTAGCTTCAGGATCCACTCAAAGGGGTGGCGGATTTCGTGAGTAAGATTCTAGCTTTGGTCTTGCTCTCTTCCATGGCGAGGCTACCCCAGACCACTTAGAAGACTTAAAATAGTCGAAGAATGGAAGCTGATTGTTCTCAAAAGGAAATTTCGCAAGGCAATCCTCGATCCTCATCATTTTCGACAATACACAATCTTGACTCTCGCTTGCAACAAGACCTCTCGAAATGAGCTAGACTTGCGAGAGGTCACCTACCTCTGAGATGGATGGATGCTCGACGCACCGCACTCTCTGGGCACCATAGTATTCAGGAGACCTCCAATCGACTACTGCACCCGAGAACCTCAATGGATGCCACCAGTCCAGCTACAAGTCATCACAAGACCCCTGTCGTATGACAATGGAACACGTGCAGCGTACCCATGCCGACAAGATATGATACCAAGCTTTGAACAGACTTGTGCAACCGCAACCGCAACAAGAGTCTCTCGATCCTACAATCATACAATCGCATGATCAGGGCGCAAATCAAGCAGCGACGATCCCCACCCGACCGTATTGTGCACATCATCAGTTTTATTGAACCTTGCACACCAAGCTGCTACTTCTCTGATCAAAATACACGATCCTAGTCATCGCTATCTGGTCCAGGATATAAAAAGGGCCCTCTGCCTGCGCATCTTTTTCTACGAGTAAGGGCAGCCCTGGAGGTAGAGGAAAGACAAGATTTAGAAGTAGTAGAGCGAGGAGGCGCACGAGGACTGGGAGAACTGACCACTGACGAAGTTCCATAGCTGGGATGAGGCAGAGGACACATCGACATGGGTTCTTAATTTCGCCTCAGCGTGCGACACACGGAAGTATCAGTGAGTAGGTAAGATCTTGATCGCCATGAAGTTACCGGTCTGCAATATTATGAGAAATCCACGACTTGACTGACTATCCGAGGGTCTAGATTTGCATACAACGCATCCTCATCCAAGTGCTTTGCGGTGCGAGTGTTTGTCAGCGAATTGGGCTTGCACATCATCCGTACTATTGATCCCTTCGATAGTGTGGACGGGAACACCTACACCTCAGGATCCTTACTTGGAATTATGTCACTTAGCTATGATCTTTCCGTGCCGACTCCGTCGGACTCCAGAGTACTTGAAAGCTAATCGAGTTGCCTTTCGAGCCGCTTCCATTTTCTTATATAAATTTGAATATATATATCACACTCCTCATAATTGTAAGTCTTAGTCTTTTTCCTCAACCTCACGCCGAGTACGATCTGGATATCGCCAGTAAGTCTCAAATCGTCAATGAAGCTGCCGGATGGACCGCTTTACATGAGGCCCTAAAGACAAGAACAACACAGCGTTGGGAAAGAGACCGAACCCTCACTGGGTGACAAGCGGCTGTAAGTATATTCGCCAGACGTCAATTCGACGATTGGTGCTGTATGGTTGTCTCCATAGCCTTCCAGGGCCCGAACTCTTGCAGTGGGTGCCTTCGGGCTAGCGCCACAATGGGTTGTCTACGACTCCAGAAAGAATCGATGCAAGAGTCGAGCAGCCGATGCTATTGATCTGGGATGCAATCGTTGATTTTATAATTAGGGACATTTAAGACATGGACGCTGTCTTTGCCACAAGGTATGTAGGGGCATCTCCTATTACCGTTCCGCTCGAACCCGTCTGGCTGCGAAAAGTGATTGAGGTTTGCTTGGCTGTTCGGAACTTCATATTGACCCAACATCGGCACCCACCATTGTCCCATCTTGTGGCAAGCAGGGTACTTATCTCTTGACAGCATTCTTTGAAAGATGGTTCTTTGCGGGTGGGAAGCGGGAAGAAATCTTGAAGCTTAGGGTAAATGTTGCAGCAGTCTGGTCTTATGGCTGGTCGGCAGACGGAATCAAAGGGCTGAACAAATTTGACCCAGTCTTCACTTGGCGTCACCTTCTCAAGCACACCTCGATCATCTACCTCACATCAAAGACGTACTCAACGCTGTCGTCAGATCGACACCAGCATCCGACGCAGAGAATAGATCACAGTCCAACAGCCTTTTCCGCCGCCCACCAGCACACCACCCAGAGACCCGACGCCGAAACCACGTTCAACACTCTGGTGAGTAATCTTACAGCTTTCTTCCAAAACTTTGAGTAATTGACAACAAGGGCATAAGAGACCAAGCCGCCAAACAACACCTGATCTTTGATCATAACCAAGGCTTCCGATTCCTACTTCAACACGCGTGACACCAAGCTCCTCCCTCCTCAACCTCCACAAACGAGCGTCAAAATGGCCACCACGCACTCGACTCCAGAAGAAACGACCATGTCTGCGCCAAAACGATTTGTAAAGGCCTGCATCCAATACGATGTCAGTTCCATGGTTGTTGACCAGCTGGAGGAAAATATGCGCACCAGGTCACACGAAGCACTGCACGCCTATAACGTGCAAACCATGCGTCCGGGTCTACTCGTTCATTATCTCAAAGTGTGGAGTGCCAGAGTAGTGAAATCGCGAAAGGCTCGAAACATAATGGCAGGCCGTGGGAGAAAACAGGCAATTTCAATCGTGCAGTAAGTCTCACTCCCACGTTGTGTGTCAACAAGCTGAGTTTGTGATAGTTGGGCTGCACGCGTGACTATTGGTCGATCCTTACCAGTGGAGATTGAAGAATTGATTTGCGAGAAGCTTGAGGAGTGAGACCTGTGTTTTGAAGATGAGGCGGCTTCTACTACTTTCAGTCCTGAACGAATGTCACGTTTCATGAGGGTTTTTATGAGGTCACGCAGACTATGGAGTACTGTACTGGGCGCTCCGCTTACTGGTACATTCCATATCTGATTCGGGACGCAAAGAGAGTGGACAGCTCAGAGGACTGGTCCTTATTATGTTTAGTTTGTGTTGAATCGACTCGCTTGCTACCAAGCAGCACCCGCACATATTCCGTTTCGCCTGATCTTCTCTCCAGATGAGTTCAGCTTGTCCTCCGCTTCTGTAGAAGGTATAGCATTGCCGCACTAGCGGACATCTCTACTACTGCTACCTGCTTACACTTTGTCCCATGCATGTTGCTACCTGCTTACGAGTTGTGCCATGCTTATTACATCCTATTTGTGATGAGTGGGCTCAACGCGTTTTCAGTGCTTCGGCTGAACAAGAAGTGTGAGATTTCAGCTGTCATTGATCACATCTATAGCGATTCGATTATTTTGGGATTCTGGCTTCATTTTCGGAAGCTGAGACTGTAGCGATTGAGGAAAGCCACGCACTTCTTAAGTCGGCGAGAGCGAGTCAGCCTGTGGGCGATGAAGATGAGAATTTGCCAGTGGGGCAACTTGACCTAGCGAAGGGTGAGAAACAAGGGAGCATTACCCCCGGTATACCAACCTACACCCAGAACTATGATCCAGCGATGAACTTATAAACCTTGATAGGTGGCCGTAGCAGCAATTCTCAATGCCACGGTCCATTTTATACAGTATTTCTATCATTCAAGGCTAGGTAATTGTGGAGATTGGAGATCTTGAGTTGATGGGAGAGACGGGAGGACTCATGTTATGGCTTATTTGGGGGTTTCTGGGTTTGGTTAGGGTGCTTTGGGTGGAGTGGGCAGCTGTGGGCGAAGATGGAATGTAGGTGGAGATGTTTGTGAGTGAATGTGTTTGCATAGAGGAGCTTGCGGCAGAGTCTTCATAATCCTTTGCATTGAGTGTCCTTTTCTGTTGGACGCAGTAAGATTGACTGGGTTTGAGATTGCAGGTAAGATTCCGATTTCTGGGTGTTTATGAATCAAGACTTTTTTCAAAAGCCTTTTAAGGATAAGCTATCTACTAGGCCACCTGTTTAGAAGTTCAGGTGGCTCCTTTGTTTCGTTGGGCCTGTATTTGCTTCTTCCTCGTCTTGGCATATACGATGGAAGTCTTTATCATCGTCTAACCAATGAGGTCACGTTACTGGCCACCTCTGTTTTCGCCTGATCAAGAGTGATCCTGAGCCCACCTTGAAACAGAGCCTGTCCTGGCCTACCCCGTTTCTCAACGCACATCGCATTGATAGCTACAGCACCTGCCCACAACTCCGACCAATGACCCCCAACCCGTCCACCGTCAAGGGTGTCGACTTCTGCTTGCCAGTCATACGGTGCTATAACACGTTAGTTTGAGTAGTAATCTGCGCCTCGTACTCGAAGTTTTGTAGGGGTCTAAGGGGTGATGTATGGATTGAAACTTACGCAGAACCCAATTATCGCGTGTAGTAACATAAGGCACTGCTACGTCCACACCTGGTCCGCCTTTTGGCCCGAAGACTTGCTGGGTCGTCGTGACGGGTATTTTGTCCAACAGGTCTTGGCCCACGGAGCGAACGGGTCTGACTTGGCCAATACAATTGACAGAGGGTTCGTATCCTCGAATTCCTACTAACAGATTGCCGAATTGCCCTAGAATGGGGCAGGTAAGCATGTTAGTGAGGTTCGCAGCCACGCTTCTCTGGACGTGCTGGCACTGGCACAATACAAGCACAATTTCCCACAAAGGAACGCACCAAGATTCTTCACTAGACCGCCCTCATGCTTCGGGTTCGCAACACAGCTCCGGAGAATATTCAACGCCGCGCGCACAATCTCGTCTCCGCTGGCTATGTCGCCGAATGTACCCTCCTTGTGGCTAATCTCGACGGCGCAGGTGCCGTCACCTATTCTCGACACTCGTCAAATATGGCTCGCTAATTTTTCCCCATAAGATTTAGGGCTCCAACTTACTGCTACTGAGTCGACGCGGTATCTGTATATCGAAGGCGCGGCGACTTCTGGGGCCGAAACTCAAGCGCTTGGTTCCCGTAAATATTTTCCGGACCGCTCCAAGACAGCTTGCAGGCTGAAGTTGAACACCGAAATAGTAGCCGTTGCAAATAGGTTCAGGGTCATTTCTGAGCAAAAGACCTATATCGGAGAGGCTGGTAGTGGTATTAGAGGAGAGGATGTTTGCGACGAGGGATGTGCTGTTGATGGGCAGCATAAGCGATGTTGTCGAAGCGATGAAGGCGAGGCAAAGAAGTGCGCTGATACTGAACGACGAGGAAGACATTTCTTTCTGACATAGCTAGGGAGTTGAAAAGATTTTTGTAAACGAATGGATGAGACGTTTCTGAACATTATGCGTGATCATATTGGCGACTTGCAGGACGAGCCGTTTCTGTTCAAGCGCTTACCCATAACTTGGCCGAGAATGACGCATGTGGGGACAGATGCGTACTTTGCAACCTTGATGATACAACGAAGTGCCGCAACAATTAGCGCTGGCGCAAATTGATTCCGAGAAAACTTCCGACGTGCAGTACTGTAGGTTATGACCCAGCTCTATGAGGTGAAGGTGCTGGCCTCTTTAAGACTCCATCCTCCTGGCTACTTACTCAGCCATAGCTTAAGTCACCTGCTGAAGAGGGTACAGCACATGTTCAAAAGCCCGTCTAAGGATATACTGTGCGTGCCTGGACAATGTTGCTCGATCCGCTTTCCTGAAAATGCCGTTGCAATATATTGTACCGCGTCGTCTTCGGATGCTCCTTGCTGCGTACCTGTCTGAATATGGTGCGCCCTCGATCAATGTAGCGGCCACATGCTTGGGCATTGGTCGAATGCAGCGAACGAGGAATCCCAGGTCATTCGTAGACGACTCTAGTCTAGTTTCAGATGTGTAGCGATCATCTAGCCATGAGGTCGTCATCCACAAATGTTTCTCTTGAATTTGATAGCTAGGTAACGTCTTGAGGATGGTATTGAAGCATGTTGAACAATTGTTAGATTTCGATGAAGGCTATTAGCAGAATTTTGTTGTTAACCTTCAAAGTCTTCGTCTTCAATCATAGACGACAGTGATCCATGAGAATACAAGATCCATGAGATCGGACTAGACGCAACGTTGTCTTCCACTCCGTTCATCTCCTAGGCCATCATCGGCACCCCCATATACTAATCCTAAAGTATCAAGGGACATTCTGCGGTGACCAGTTCGAATGCAAAACACCCGCCAGCTAGATGCTCGAATAGAAAGTGAGAAAGTACATAGCGCCGTGTGGATTTCCATGAGCCGGCGTTAAAACAAGGTTATGTCTAGTACTAAGATAAAATACCGGACTATTGAAACATATCTTACGCATGAGCAGAAATCTATCTTAGATCCTGTATATTCCATATCAAACTTCGAGAAAAACAGCCGACATTCTCTCCGTTGCTTTCCTCCCTACTTTCCCTTGGAGCTCTTCACAATAATCATCTTTTCATCAAGCCAGTCGACACTTTGTAGGAGATCCTTGCCAGAACCAAAGACCACCTTGCTACCTTTCAATATCTCCTACTCATCATTCAAAGCTCGAGTAACAGATAACCTTAGCCAATGTCAATCTTGGTGAAGATGACCTAGAACAAGCCAACAGCATCACCAAACAAGACCGCCATCCTCCATAGCTTTCATGGCGGCATATCTACTCCTCATCATTCACCCATGCATGCTGTCCCCGACCTGCACACCGAAACGCCTTACTAAGTCGTCATCGGCAGCGTCTTGTCGTAGAACTTATGTCGACCAGCTTGCTCTCGTGTTCTGATGTCGAAATACATATTCTATCTAGTAACACCTTTCGTCAAAGTTCTCATAGCGTTCGAGTAGTACCCAAAAAGCCGTTTCCTTTCATTACAATTCTCGATCTTGGCGATACCTACGCACTCATTGTTGCCACCACCTCATCTAATTTAGACACATCTTACGTCTCACATGGACAGCCTGCAACGTGAGGAAGAATGCTGAGAACCTAGACCATCAGTCCAAGCCTTCCCATAGTCCGCTCTGTCCTCCTACGCCATAGACACACATCCCCCTTCGCTCTACTTCTCCCTCAACAAAGGTCCCCTCTTGAACGGCTCAATCACCTCGAAAGCCAACGGAGGCGGAACGCCATCCTGATTGCAATACATAGTCCCCCACCTCAACCACCGCGCATACGTCCCCACAACATCATCCGAGCCCTCATGCTTCCTCCACAAAGTCCCCAACGTATCCCCAAAAACCCTCAAAATCAACCCATGCGCAAGCTTAAACCCAAAACTCCTCTGCAAACACGCCTCGACAATCTCCCTCGCCTGCATCTGCTCCGCGCTCTCCACCTCCCCTTCTTTAGGCAGCGAAAGCGACATCAGTTCAAAAGCCTTCTTACCGTCCCACTCAGTTTTCTGATTGATAAGCTGCGAACCCACCATAAACTCGATAGCGTAAACATGCTCCGCGACATATCTCGGTCCATCCCAGCCATCCTCTTCGTCCACAAGTCCCATAACCATCGTCATAACCTGTCCCTGAATGATATAATCCGTCAACATCCTACTAACCTCCTCCTCCCCAATCTTCCTCCCCTCCTCCTCAATCGCAGCACCACCCACCATCAGCGGAACCCCCCTCAACAACGGACTATCATGCATCCCCTCCGTA
>JAABUK010002494.1_pt1 | contig 32867 bp, 22 predicted proteins | sample 5559141 | NCBI WGS metagenome assembly JAABUK01 (sample SAMN10711869, study PRJNA513367) | rock metagenome | isolation source: Antarctica rocks | place: Antarctica: Victoria Land, Pudding Butte nord | collected 2016-01-03 | reverse complement strand
CTATCCTATTCTTAGGAAATATATTACCTTTTTATATTACCTAGAAAAAATACTAAATATATTAGTAATATTACTAGGATTAGTACTAATAATAGTACTATTAGTACTAACAATAGTACTATTAGTGGTACTATACTTATTTATAATATTACTTAATATTACCTTTTTATATTAATATGAAATAATACTAAAAATATTAATAATATTGAAGATATAATTAAAAATAGTACTAAAAATAGTATTATTTTTAATTATATTAGTACTATTTATAGTACTATACTAATTATATCTTCTTATTTCTTAAGAATATACATTACCTTTTTGTATTACTAAGACATAGTACTAAAAATATTAAAAATATAATTAAAAATAGTAATAACTAATAGTATTAGTAATTCAAGTTAATACTTTCAAGTTAATACTAATACCTACTATTAGTATTAACTTGAATACTTAGTACCTACTATTAGTATTAACTTAAATACTTAATTCTAACTATTAATATTAACTCGCTAAGACTTAAGTTAGGTACCTAACTTAAGTTCGAAGTACTAACTTAAGGCGGTTAGTCTAATATACTTTTCCTTAATATAAATAAAATAACCCTTACTTTTAAATATTTTAAATATATAATAGAGTTCCTCTTATATATCTTATTTATAATCCTTATATATAAGGTTATAATACTCCTATTTTAAAAGATTTAGACCTTTTAACCTTATAATTCTTTTAATTTTATTAAAAAGTAAAGCTATTACTTTAAGATCTTATATTATATACTTTATAATAGTATAATTAAGGTTATATATATAATATTTTAAAAGAATAAAAGGATTATTAAGGAAAGGATAATTATAATAGCTATTTTAAATAATAATCCTTTATTCTTTATTTATTTTATAATATTGAAGTTTAATTTTATAAGAGTAATTATTTTAATTAATTTAAGTATTAAGCTACTAATAAGTATCTACTATTCCCTTAATAATAACTTAAGTATTTTTATATATATTATAAGTCTTCTTATTATAATAAGTATATTTAAATATATATTACTCGCGTTATTTATTACTATAAGTAATAATAATAATAATAAAGCCTTAAGTATAAGCCTAATTTTAAAGTTAAAGATATATATCTTCTTTATTAATAAAGACCTTAAAGTTTATAAGAGTATACTTATAAATAGTAGGAAATATATAAAAAGTATACTCCTTCTTATTATTAGCCTTATTAATATATATTTATATTATTATAATAATTATTAAAAGAATAGTAATTAGGAAGTAGATAGAATAAGGAATAATTATAAGAATATTATCTTACTTAAGTAATAATTAAAATTTAAAGTTAATATTAAATTTTAAATTTTAAATAATAATAAGTTATACTTTTAAAAGATATTATAAATAGTTTTTCAAGATTATTCTTAACTTTTAAATATTTATAAAAGTATTAAGTTTTAAAAGGTAATTAAATAATTATTATTAGAATTTTAACCCCTAGCTCTTAATAATTATAATAGGTATAAGTATATTATTTAATAAGGAGATATAAATAGTCTATTTAATCCTTTAAATATACTTATCTTTTATAATTATATAATAATAGTATTATATAACCTTACTATTATAATTATTTTAAAATATATTATTAAGGCTTTTTATATTTCTTTATAAACCTTATTAAGATTATAAGGATAATAAATTAAATATTAATTAATAACTTCCTTCTCTTATAACTTTTATAATATAGTAATATATTATAATAATAATAGTAGGAGTATAAAGTTAAGATTAATATATATATATATAATTAGTCTTATAATAAGAGTAATTAAATATAGTATATATAAGTAGTTAGGTAAGACGTACTTTATGATATATAAATGCCCGCCCCGCAATTATGGCTAGTGGGGGACTGTGGGTAGGGGACTGTCCGGAATGGAGTCGGCAACTGATGCCCATTTTATGTCACTGCTTCCGCCAATTGCACGATCGATGAGGCATTGCGCTCCCGAAAATACCACTTTGTGAATGAAGTGGCGGAGTATCCAGCGAGCAGCAATCACAGGGCGAATCCGATGTTAATGCGTGTTATATTTGTGGATCTATGTAGTATCTACGCAATGTCAGCTTAACGTTATGGATTGACGTCTCGGTGTCCAGGAATGGTCGTCGTCAACATCTAAGAGGCCGGCCTTTTTCCCGTAGGGTCCTCAGTAGCAGTAATTTCCCAGAGGTCCACGCTTCACGAACACGTCCATAGTCTTCATCAGGTGCCCTGAAACGTATGGAACATACAGGCAAATGGAGTTGCTGGGCGTGCTGGGATGCTGGGTCTGGGCGTGCTGGGATGCTGGGTCTGGGCGTTTCCTTCACTGCACAGTTGAGCCGGAATGCCGATGACCGTATTGCTGATATCTTACGGCTTGATGAGCGATTTTGCGAGGGCGTCTTTGCACGAAGGTGTAAAGAGTGGAGGAAAAATTCCAGCAGGGAATTGCCCATACCCTTTGTAATTACCCACAGGTCGAAAATATTACCCCTGATGCTTTACGCACAGCCCAATTTAGTATACCGATACTTAGGAGGAAGGATTAAATAAGTCATCTAAGCTGCGCTTACTATAGAGATACACGAGGTGTTGCTAGCGTACGACCTCGCTATATGGTTCTTCGAGATACGCCTTCGTGTAAAGGTCTGCCAAGTCTATGGCTTAGTGCCTGTCCGTACTAGAGTCAGAGGGAAAGGGGCATAGGCAGGAGCAGCGGCAGCTGCGTATCTGGCTCGACTTTGACTTCAAGACAGGTGTACATAGCCTTTCTCAATAGGGACCCTCGCGGCGGAAGCAAAGATAGGTCCCTTTCGAGCGAGAAAATTCACATCAATTCAGCTGAAAGGACCTCTTACCGCGAGTGACACGGTAGAGACCAGGAGTGAAGGCAAGCACGACAGATTTACCCTTCGCAGCGTCGAGCAGAAATACTTACTCGTTTAGCTTGCGTTGATCGTGTGGGCAAATTGGAATGGCGAAGTCATTCGTTCCTATAAACTTCATAGAGTCTGTGGTGCTTGGGCTGGAATCAAACTCTGAGGGCTGCTGAATAATGGGTCGAATGCGCCGTACAATGCAGTCTGTGCAGGCCTGAAATGTAACGGTTCATGACGGATCGAGGGTGTGCGTCGCTCCAGATTTCAAGTCTGACATGGCTGGCGTTGCGTTCATGGATCCTTGAGCGGGGTTGTGCAAGCTGATTTCGAGAAATCATGGCTTATGTCTCGATGCAGAAACAAAGGATACACTGTATACCCCATACCTCACTTTGGCGCTCGTTTTAGGGGTTTCTGTCTAGCCGAGATAAATGCCCAAGTTGCCAGGACATGGAATACGAGAGCGTGAGAGGAGAGCGGGGAAAAGGACTTTGAGCTTTCAAGAGGGAACAGTAGGCGTGGCGTGGATATCAGTCGTGTCCGAGATCTTCGTGCATGCATGGATGGTATCCATTGTATTAGCAGATTGGGCGTTTTGACTTGGCCACGGTGCTTTCGCGGCGCGGGCGAGCATGGTTGACGAACGAGGATTATATGCGAAAGGCTGTTAACTTTTTGGGAGAAGAGGCAGCTTTCTTACTGAGATACAGGATGCAGAGAAGATGTTCGAGGCTGTCAGCTCGTGCCGTCAGATTGAGAGGGTGTTGCGAGCCTGCAACAAGTGGCAAAACCAGGAGAACTTTATAGATTGGAAACACGCACGTGCATGTTTCTACGCTGAATCTGCTACAATCTTATAATAGAGGGCGAAAGAACCGAATTGGAGGATGGTCGCAGTGCTTGCCGCTGTGAGATTGCAAAAATTTCAGCAGCCAGTGTAGAACTGCGTTCGATGACCAAGGGTGTTGAATATGGCGTGATCATAGTAAACCGAGTCGTGGAAGAAAGCAGGGATCGGAAGATGACTTCGAGCTTCAGCTTGTATCAAGCCAGAAGTTGATTGGGAATAATATAAGCACGGTAGATTTTGGGCTCTAGTCGTAACGAGAAGTATCTTTGATAGTTTGTCTGTAGTAGCAGTTTGTGAGCAACATGAGATTGACATCACTGGAGATAATGTCAGAGTGCCGACAGTGTGATGATATGGTAGTTAGATTGATGAAGCGGCAAGGAGTATCCGCAATGTTGAATCGGCGGGATTGAGGTTGAGTTTAGGACCCTCGTGGAAAGCCTTCTTCTCCAGTTCCTGTTTCTTGTAAACACAGGAGTAGTTGCAGAGGCCTCCGAGTTAGAAATTCAGCTTCGTCATGCTTGATGCAGTTTCCTACTCGATCGTGTAGCCTCGGTGCTAAAAGTAATGTCCAACACGTGCCTTTCCCCTTTGTACATGCGATTACGTAGTTGACTGAAAGAGCCCTTCTCCGAACGAAAATTTTGCCTCTTTCTTTCCTCTTCACGCGGAAATGTCGATCAATTTCTTCATTAACATCAACGCAGTAAGTGATGAACAAAGTCCCATTTGAATTGCACGCACTGCTCAGCATGCCCACTCTCTCAATGTCAAATGAAGGAGACTGCCATGAAGCCGTTTGCTGTGCTCCAGCAGTGTGACGCACTGTGCAATGGATCACGCCCACCAATTGCAGATACTTACCGTCTACACTCCTTTAAACTGGCATCTCCATTGTACTTGTCGTCAACATATGCTTTACTTCCTGCGATTTTCTGGTGCTTGCCGTCACTCTTTACCTTACTCCACACAGTCTCTGGCTTTCTACACCCTTTGATACTGGCATCTCCAGCGTGGTTGTCGTCACAACATGCTTCACGTTCTGCTGTTTTGTGGTGCTTACCGTCACTCATTGCCTTTAGCATTGCCGATACTTACTACCCTACATAGACTCTGCCTTGCTACACTACTTGATAGTGGCAATTTCATCATGCTTATCATTATAACATGCTCCACGTGTAGTCAGCTAACGTATCTGATAGAACGACCTCGCCCTCGCCCTCGCCCTCGGCGCCCCCACCACCGTTCCCGCGCCCGTTGCTGCTCTCGCCGCTCCCTCGGCCGGCCCCCCGCACCTGTCGCGCAGCGCCAAACGGCGGGCAAATAAAGTTCGGAAGCGGGAGGTGGAGAAGCGGAGGGAGGAGGAGGAGAGGGAGAAGGAGCCGGTGAAGGAGAAGGAGAAGGGGGGGAGAAGGAGGTGAAGAAAGAGGTGGTGGAGGTGGTAATTCTTCATCCAAAACAATCAATCTATAGGTCAAACTGGCAAGAATGCTGACTGGTGTAGCAGGCAAAAGACCTTGGCTCAAATCCGGTAATACCTGCCATTTCCTAACTATCGGAGCCGGATCAATATTGTGCCGAGGTTTCGCGAAGTTTCTCCTGCCTTCTGGAATCGGCAAAATTCTCTTTTAAACTCCCCACATTTTTCATGCTGTGTCCCTCAAGCCCTCACTTTTCCATCACATCTACTGATACATCCTTCATTCAGGCCGATACTCGTTCACAAGCAGACACCCTCATCGACAATGGCGCCCGCGATAGGAATTGATCTCGGCACGACGTACTCTTGTGTTGGTTCGTACATTCTTCCCCTTCGACTCCCACTTACTTCCCCTCAACCCACAACCATTGCTGACTTCAAATAGGCATCTTTAGAGACGATAGAATAGAGGTCATCGCCAACGATCAAGGCGAGTGATTGCATTTCCTGCGTTTTCTACATGTTCTGCTTCTTCCGATTGTTGTGGTTGTCGAAATTTGAAGTTTTGGGATTTTTCAGATTTCCCCCCAATACCAATGCTAACCCAACTTGCCATACAGGAAACCGAACCACTCCCTCCTTCGTTGCATTCACGGACACCGAGCGTCTCATTGGCGACTCCGCAAAGAATCAAGTCGCGATGAACCCCAACAATACCGTTTTCGATGCCAAGCGTCTGATTGGACGGAAGTTCGCAGACGCTGAGGTGCAGGCTGATATGAAGCACTTCCCGTTCAGAGTGGTTGATAAGGGTGGCAAGCCCGTCATCGTTGTCGAATTCAAGGGCGAGGATAAGACATTCACCCCAGAAGAGATCTCCGCAATGGTGTTGACCAAGATGAGGGAGACCGCGGAAGCATACCTCGGTGGAACTGTCAACAATGCTGTTGTGACTGTGCCAGCCTACTTCAACGACTCGCAGCGTCAAGCCACCAAAGACGCTGGTCTCATCGCTGGTTTGAACGTTCTCCGAATTATAAACGAGCCCACTGCGGCAGCCATTGCTTACGGCCTCGACAAGAAAGCCGAGGGTGAGCGCAATGTTCTCATCTTCGACTTAGGAGGAGGGACCTTCGACGTTTCGCTCCTGACAATCGAAGAGGGTATCTTCGAAGTCAAATCCACTGCCGGCGATACTCATTTGGGTGGCGAGGACTTTGACAACCGCTTGGTCAACCACTTTGTTAACGAATTTAAACGAAAGCACAAAAAGGGTAGGGTCAATGCTGGACACATCCTTATTTGGGCATTATTCTAACTATTCACCAGATTTGTCCACCAACAACCGCGCTCTCCGTCGACTTCGAACGGCTTGCGAGCGAGCGAAGCGAACACTCTCCTCTTCCGCACAAACCTCTATTGAGATTGACTCCCTGTACGAGGGCATCGACTTCTACACTTCCATCACTCGTGCACGTTTCGAAGAGTTGTGCCAGGACTTGTTCAGGTCTACAATGGAGCCAGTCGAGCGTGTCCTTCGCGACGCCAAGATCGACAAGTCTTCGGTCCATGAGATTGTCTTGGTTGGTGGATCCACCCGTATCCCCAAGGTCCAGAAGCTTGTCTCGGACTTCTTCAACGGCAAAGAGCCCAATAGATCCATCAACCCCGATGAAGCCGTTGCCTATGGCGCTGCAGTCCAGGCCGCTATCCTTTCTGGCGATACCTCCTCCAAATCCACAAACGAGATTCTACTTCTCGATGTGGCGCCACTGTCTCTGGGCATAGAGACTGCGGGTGGTGTCATGACTTCTCTCATCAAGCGAAACACTACTATACCTACCAAAAAGTCCGAAGTGTTCTCAACATTCTCCGACAATCAGCCTGGTGTGCTCATCCAGGTATTCGAGGGAGAGCGTGCACGCACCAAGGACAATAACCTGCTCGGCAAGTTCGAGCTCTCTGGCATTCCACCTGCGCCTCGTGGAGTTCCACAAATTGAGGTCACCTTTGATATGGATGCCAATGGCATCATGAACGTCACGGCCCTTGAAAAGGGAACTGGTAAGACGAATAAGATCGTCATCACTAATGACAAGGGCCGTCTTTCCAAGGAGGAGATTGAGCGCATGCTGTCCGAAGCTGAGAAGTACAAAGAGGAGGACGAGGCCGAGTCAGCTCGTATCTCTGCCAAGAACGCTCTGGAATCATACGCATACTCACTCCGCAATACCATCTCCGATCCCAAGGTCGAAGAGAAGCTCGATGCTTCCGAGAAAGAAACACTCAAGGCGGAGATCGACAAGACCGTTGCATGGCTCGACGACAACCAGACTGCGACAGTAGAAGAATACGAATCTACTCAGAAGCAGCTCGAAGGTGTCGCCAATCCCATCATGGTCAAGATGTACGGCGGCGCCGACGGTGGAGCTGGCGGCATGGGTGGAATGCCAGGTGGGATGCCGGGCGGCGGTATGCCCGGTGGCGGATTCCCTGGCGGCGCTCCTCCAGGTGGCGCCGGTGGTCATGATGATGGACCAACTGTGGAGGTATGTTCCCATTCCAGACATCCTAAACTTCTTGAGTCTATACTAACTGTCTGCGCAGGAGGTTGACTGAACATTTGCACATCAATGATTGCTATGTGACGACGGCTTCAAAACATAGCATGCTATACAGCTGGTGCCGCATGAATTTCCTTTCCCTCTAGACGAATTGCTTGCGATGGAAAGCTGGATGGTGTCCTCAAGGTGTAATTAGACATTATGATAGCTTAGCGAGCTGAGATCAGACAGGGTGGCTACAATACAATTGCATCAAACTCCATGACTGTCCCCATCACAATTGAAGATGGCCTCGTGAGGCCGTTGTGACGGCTCTGCATTTATTGCTGGGTGACGGCGCAACTCTTACGCCTCAATTTCCAATCCCCAGCCCCCCCCTAGTCCCTCTCGCTTTGTCGATGTCGGCTTGCCAATCTCACACAACGCCACTCTACTCGCATCCATATCCATTCGAACTCGGAATTGCCGTAGCATCAAGTCATTCTGTCGAATCCACTCACTGACTGAGCAAATGGAACAGTATTCAGCTGAAAGAGACGCCCACGCAGCTTACACTCGATGAGATGGCCCTGCAATTGTCTGATCTGGTCCTAGTGAATGGCGAGTATACGAGCATCATTCGTTCCTGCAATGGTCATTATTCAGAAGCAGCAGTCTCGCGGTTCATGTCCCAACACGCTACAATACCTCCGAACCACCTTGGTTGATAGCGAGCGTCGCGAAGGCTTCGATACAGGGTGTGGCATTCTGGACATATAGCATATATCATGAGTTGCCAGACGGGCCAGTTGCACGACATTGAAGGCATGATGGTCCAGGTATTGGTCTGCCAGCATTGAAGAGTCGAAAGGACAGTTGGGATTACGGGAAAGTGGCTTCGTTGGCATCATGGGTTAGCAGACACTACGAGATACAGTCCCAATGGACAGGGAGGAGTTGGGACATTGGGCGTTTATTTCAGTGCATGGAGTCTACTTTTTAGGATATAAGAATGGAATTGGCCTCATATGGGCACGGAAGATACAGTCAGACCGCCCAATAGATGTACATTAATGGTTATATGAACGAAAGAGCCAGTACTTGCAAATTCTGTTTATGGACATCAATTTCGCATCACAGCAGTGGTATCATTCCCCCCATTCGCAACGCTCGCTGCATATTCATCATTATATCGTGATCATCAATACTGCCTTTTCAACACCAACTTGAGAGACTCACCCCCTACGTCTCCGCTTCGTGGGGCGCCGATCCACCTGCTCACCGTCATTCGCATCCTCTGCTTCCATCGTGGCCACTGTATTAGCAGGGCTGGTGGCTTCACTACTGTCCATTTCTTTGACTCTGCCATCGTCCGGAACGTCTAATTGAGCGGGACCTTGCAGGGAGTCACCATTCGCAAGCTTGGTGCCGGTCCCGAAGTCAAAATCCGGAAGGTCTGCACCGACTGCGAAATTGTAGTTGTTGGGGTCGCCACCGTCATTGAAATAGTCGTCACTTTTGAACATGGAGTCAAAGTCGAAGTCATGAGCCCCGTTTTGCCCGCCATATGACTGGTCGTTCACTCCCGGAATTGAGCCAGATGGACTCAGTGGGGCGATCGTCGCCTGCATATTAGCCATCCGCTGTTCTTGCTCACGGAGAGATTGCTCGATTTGGCTTAGTTGTTCCGCATTCATCGTGATTTGAGCGAGGTTTGCATTCATATTGGACGGGCTGTATGAAGCAAGACCGCTGCTTTCCTTGTTGGTGTTGCTATGGTTGCCATCTTGTGGAGACTTTGCCTGTTCGTCAGACATCAACTGTAGCATGTTTTGCTGCTGGCTAGGTGTGAGCGGCGTTTGGCCATGAGCGGTCTGTAGGTGGGAGAGGGCTTCTGAGAAGTCCATTGTCGGGTCGGTAATGTTGCTATTGTTGAGAGCGCTTGTAGAATTGAGCATGGAGAGAACGTCCTGCTGGGGTATCTGCCCATCGGTAGCGGTGTCTGGATATAAGGGTGGGCTGTCTGAGAATCGTGCGGAAGGTGTATCACCGTTGATTTCATGAACAGCTGGCGAGCGCAGGGGCGGGCTCTTTGGCTTTGTAGGATAGGAAAAGGTGCCTTCAGGCCATTGATTTGGGTTCCATCTCTCTGAATCTCCGGTCAACTGGACAGGTGATGCCTTATCTTTGAGAAGTAAAGGCTGTCTTCTTCGAAAGCGGGCCTGATTAGAAGTCGCAAGCCGATTTCGCTCCTTGTCATCCCCAACGTCGACAATGTTACCGTGGCCGTGGTCCAATCCCGAAGCCCCACCTGGTAGATTTTGGCTATAGAAGGTCGCTAGAAAGTTCAGAATAGCAGTGATTGACTTGTCATGCTTCTGATGCATCTCGTGATATGTTTTGGCCTGACCGTAAAGCTGGGCATTCTCTCTTCGAGACTGTTTCAACATTTCCGTGATCTTGCGCTGGTTGCTTCGGATCTCTGCCATCTCCTGCCGTAAGCTCTCGAGCTGATCCGGTGGGGGTCTTTTGTCTGCTGAACCAAGCATAAGAGGTTGTCGCGAGTTCCAGCTGTGCCCATCCTCGATTGGCTCGAGGCCTGAAGGTGCAGCACTATCGCGAGGAAATAAATCATCAGCGTCCTCCTCCGCATCCTCTTGCTTTGCCCGGTTGTTGCCCTTTCCGCCCACTTTCGATGAGGCGTTCTTGGGCTTGTGAATCAGCCACAGCAAGTTTGGTTTGCCCCGCTTGAAGTAGGGGTTAGAATATTCGCTTGGGTTCTTGTTTTTCCTCTCACTCGCCCGCATGGAATTATCTGATAAACCGACCTTCTTGTGGAAGCCGTACATATTCAATTGACGTACGAACGAAGCGTAATTATTGTGCTTGAAAAGCTCCGGTATCAGGGTCTTTGCAAACTCATCTTCATCTACAACGACGAATGAGTCCCCACTGTCAGACCAACGTATCAAGTCGGTGTTCTGAGTATTATTATTGAGAAAGCTGCTGAGCTTCTGTACGAAGGGCGGGATCTGCTTTCGTTTTGCTTGTGCATCCCTCTGAGCCAGGAGAGCTCTGTGATCGAGGTCATCGTAGCGGCCTTCTCCATGGCCTTGTCCTTGCCATTGGCTTTCGGCAGATTGTGGTAAACCACCGTATTCTGGGCCAGTCCCTGGGTATCCGTAATTGACTGATAAAACTTGGGTGCCTGGCTGCGTTCTCACAAGATCGGTGGTTGGATTTTCAGATCGCTCCTGAGATTGCATGGCCTGATTGCTGTAATACGGTGTGCCATTCTCGTCAGGGTAGTTGCCAGTAGGATCGGTGTAATTGCTCGTAAAGTTGGGGTCGTATGGAGGGCCATTGGAAATGTTCTGCATCTGAAAGGTTGCGTTTTGCATCATGGTTGGAGGATCGCTGTTTCGGTTGGGTTTCTTGACCTCTTGGACCTGAACCTGGTCTGATGGGGACATCGCAGATGCTGGTCGCTTCCGTGTTCCAAGTTGCCTCATTGTAGCCACCATCCTCCACCACTCCGTTCGTGAACTAATATGAAGACCCTTGGGCAGCAAAAATTAGCGTGGACTTGGCTACGTGGCCCTCAAAACCTCCGTTGCAGCTACTATGGCCCGCTGCCAAATCCTCGACTAGCTCTTTCTATGTCGTTCAGGTGGACCACGCTGACGATGATATTCCTGAAGGATTGAGTAGGTCCTGGAAAGAAGCTGCTTGTTATAAGGCGCGGTAGAGATGAAAATATCTTTGTGGGATGATAGGTTGGTTGCGAGGCTCTTGCGTCACTGCATGGAGCTGATATTGTTGTCTCAAAGAATTCACTGTTCTTATAGGTTGCAACTTTCCCCGTCGCGCATCAAAGAGGTAACTAGCGGGGGTGTTCTGAAAATCGTGGCATACAAGAATCGATTTCTGGACTCGGGGTGGTTCCGGAAGACGTGGGATGTATGTAGTGCGCTGTGTCATAGGGTCCCTCGGAGATCACACGGGAGTTGTCATAAAATATAAACAAGAAGTCAAAAGTTCCGTAGCTGTAAGAAGGATGTTGTTGCGTTCTGGGGATACAATGGCGGAAGGCTATGTATGACATTTAGAGCTTTGACATCCCTCCCAGCCTTGTCGCTGGCTCCTTGATCCGATTGGCCCGGTGAGCGGTTACGATTCCGCCGCCCGTACGGAGTAGAAGCCTTAATCACGTAGAGCATTAGACTGCTTTCGACAAGTCTCCAACTTTAGGTACTGATGCACATAGTCTGGAGCCAGCTTGTGGCAATGGCTGGGATCACATATACAAACAAGTTACAATGATGATAGCTAGATCACGTCTTCTCTCCGGCTCTTCTCTCAGGGGCCCTTCCGCGATCTCTGTCAACATCCCAAGCTTTGCTCGTCGCTCCACCCATCCTTGCCAGCTTCTTCGCCTTTGCATCTTCTCTGATAGTCTTCTCTTTTTCTCTGGGATCAATCACCATCAGCTCGTCTTCACCTTTCTGTTTCCAGGTCAAATCCTTGCCCAGTCTGTCCTTTTCGAAACTCAATGCGTGAGACATCCATCCCTCACTGTCATCATCTGGTGCTTCAGCATCGCCGCCCATGTGCTGGTCCCACGCTTGGCATGATTGGCAATTTGCTATAAAATGCAGATCGCACAACGCTGCTTCTTCATCATCATTACCGTTCGCTGGTTCTTTGTCACGGCCATTGACTAGATCTTGCTTGCTTGAGTCTGCACGCATGGGGCTTCTAGATGGCTCAGTCTCTTTTGGCGCCCTCTCAAGCTTGGCTTTAAATGCATTGATCATGGCCAATGCATCCTTGTCCGCGGGCGCTTGTCCGTTTGCTCCATGCTTACGCTTGCGACCACGCATGGCATTGTCTGGAATCATCTGTTCCAACGCGGACTTCTTGCGCGTATCTGCCACTGGTGTGATATGAATGTTGCGCTTCATGGAGGCCTTAAGGTCTGCGATCTGGGCGTTCGTCCTGTCCAATAGTGTAGATACTTTACCTACTTGCTCTGGCTCAGGAGAAGAAGATGGCGACCGCGATGCCTCCTCGTCCTGGGGTAAGGGGAGCTGTAATTGCGGATTTGGCTTGGCCCTTTGTGTAGGTGACTTGGAACGAGATGACCGCCTTCGTATCGCTTTTTCCACCGGTCTTGCTAGCTTTGAGCCATCATTTGCACTGACCAGCTTGGAGTTGAATTTATCGTTCAGAGCCGGCACCTCCACCCCTTCTTCACCCTCATCCCCACCAAAACTCAGTAATACCTTGCCACCCTTCTTCTTCCCCTTCCGCTTCGCCTCCCTGTTTTCCTCCCATGCGCCTTTGACCTGGACCTCCCTCTTCATCATGTCCTCGAATGGGTTAACTAGCACCTCCGCCCCCACCACTTTGGTAGGATAAACAGGTCTCTCACTTCCCTCCACGGCTTCCAAATCCGCCTCTCCCATCTTCATTAAATTATAGATCGTATCACCCTCTATGCGCCCAAACATCGTATGCCGATCCTGCAACTCCCTCGTCTCCCCCAACGTCAGAAAGAACTGACTTCCATTATCATTCTTGCCACCACCATTTGCCATCCCTAATAGTCCTCTCCTATTGAACTTAAGTCGGCTGTGGAACTCGTCCTCGAAAGTGCCACCAGGATAAATGGCTTCGCCGCCATGGCCGGTGCCTGTGGGGTCGCCACCCTGTATTACGAAGCCAGGAACAAGGCGATGAAAAATCGTTTTATTGTAGTAGCCATCGAGGCAATGTTGGAGAAAATTCCTTGAGGCGATCGGAGTCTGTTTTGCAAAAAGCTCGAGGAGGAGGTCGCCGGCAGTGGTGGTCAGGAGAACTTTCGCGGTGGCTTGGGGCTCGAGATTGTAGAGAGCGGACATTATGACAATACCTTGACCTGGTGGGACACAAAAGCCATCTTAGGGAGCTTGCGTGGTAGGGAATCGCGGGCGCAACCAGGGTCTTAGGGCTGAGAGTACGTGTCTCCTAGAAGGGTTCACCCCCCAATGGTCCACACCCCCCAATGGTCCGCCAAGCAATTTCCAAAGTTGGGCATAAGGTACCTAGACCTACATAGTAGATACCATACCAATGGATGTTACTCCTACGCAAGCCAGTACCACATCTGGTAAGATCTAACAGTTTTTGGCATCTCTCTATAGTTGTAGGGTGTTTGGTAGTCGTGGAGTACTAGATTGCACTAAAATTTTCATAGTCAGCCCTATAGGGATGGACCATTGGGGGGTGAACCCTTCTATCGTCTGAACGCCTGGTCACACCTCGAAGACGTCAAGGCCCCTAAGGTACCTCCGACTCCGTCGTTCGACAAATTCATCACACGACCTTCATTTCATCTTCCAGCTTTTAGATTTACGTCAATGGAGGAGCGCCTCAATCTGAATCTTGATCTGTTCACGTTTCACCGCAGGAATTGACTTCAACGATAATATAATCTGGGATCATACGTCGAGCCTCCAGCCGGAACAAGGACGTCGAGGGTCAAATTTCGCCTCCAGGCCAAATAGGAACTCAACTCTGCATGAAACAAAGCTCCACCCAAAATTTGCAAAGCCGGAACCGCGCAATGCATGAATTCTGCCAATGCTATTGCGAGCTAGATCACCCAACCCACCATTTTCCACTTCCAATACCTACATTTATACATGTCCTTGGCCTGCCATGACCATCACAAGAACATTATTTACCCCGTTATTGCATTGCAAATTGCCAATGCACTGCACACCAATCTGTATTGCCTACCCAAATGAGGACATTTGACAGAACTCCGGAACATTCATACCTTGACGTTTCGCAGCCGAGCTAATGATGTCTGAAATAGTTCTCCCGGCGAGTTCGAAGGGGTGCAGCTTCGAACTTGTGTTTGGCAACTTGCAAACTGGCTTTCGAAGGAGTATCGCTAGCAGCTTTCAATCTGGCCTATGGGTGAAACTGATTAGCGTTATCGAGGGAGACGAATTCGAAGGGCAGGCTGAATTTGACCTCGAGATCCACAAGAATCACTCAACCCTCGTACCGATTGAAATTATATGGTCGACTCGCAGCTGGAATGCCGCAAGCTTACATGGAACGTCTCTGGCTTGTTGCTTTTTCCATGTTCCAAGAGATGTTAGCTGCAGGCCAATACCGTGAGCCAAAGTTTAGTAGAAATTCGCGATCGGTACCACCTCTGCTGGACTCGATTGAAGATAGGGAGGTGCTGACTCCTTTACATATGCGACTTGTTCGCTTAACATGAAGATGGCCTCGCAATACTTGGCGAAATGGAGAATGATAGCAACCAAGGCACGAGCTGATCATCAGCTGCAGACGTGAAACACTTCAATCGCTGCTGCCAGCACCGAGTCCGGCATGAAGAAGGACGTGGCCGAGCTCGACTCGTCTCCTTATGCTTGAATGTCGTTGGGGTAATCCCGTCTGGCCTTTAGTTTCCACCATACTGGAGATCAAATGCCATTGCTTCCACACAGGTAGAGGAATCTTGGGTAGAAGGTATGAATGACAAAGACTTTGGAACCTTTCTTTTCGAACGAAGTCATTAGATAATCAAGCTACAATTTTTTCTGCTCAGGCATGGAAGCCTTGAACATCGATCACGAGTCAGACGAGGCCAGTGATATTCCTTGCTCAAGCCGTGAATAGTCAATATGCTACAATATACGGTACCCAATTCATAGGCTGCGGTCTCCAGTACGATCCACTGATTGAACTGAACAAGGCTGACGAGCTCATGTCAATATATTAAGATGGAAGATGCCACAAGTTTTGCTTCAACCTTGTAAGACCCAGTCCACCTGCGTGGGCTAGCGATGTCAGGACACCAAGTTTCAGACTTGGTGAAAGCTAGAAAAGGTTCAAGAGAATGTATTGACATGAGAGGAAAGGCACCGGAAGATAAGCCACGTCCCAAATGACTGATTCAGGATCCGCGGCACTGAGCATAATATGCAATGCGGGTATACAAGAGCACAATCAGGCGCCGCAAATATTGCTGAGATTTCATCTGCGTTATCTGGTGCCCCCGTGCTCCATTAGATCACATCCCCCCCTCACCACACCCACCAAGCCCCCTGTTTGCACCATTTCTCCGCCTCCTCCGCTCAATCTATACTCCACCTCCGCCAGACCCTGCATCCAAGCGACCCTTGTCTGCGGTGGCACTTCTAATTTGATCAATTCCCCAGCAAGTGCGGTAAGTATGTCAGCTAGTGCGAGACCCTTGTTGGTTTTCAGTACATTGACGGTATTGAGACAGGATGTGATGTCGGAGGTTTCGAGGAGCGTGTCTCGGATGAGTTGGATGTCAGAAGGATGAGGGGCTGCAATGCAGTTGTAAATGGTGGCATTGGTTATAAGTTCGCGTTTGGGATGTTTGGGAGGTGGTTGGCCTTTCAAGTGTAATGGCGTGCCTGGAGACTATCAGTAACAAATTTATTTGACATGATACCTGAATGGATTGGCGTACTGCTTGCATGACATGCTTGAAGCACATTCAAAGCCCGTCTCATATCCCCCTTGCTCAGCCGCACCAAGCTGTCCACTGCATCTGGTTGAATCTTGACCTCCTCTTTCTCAATGACGAGATCGACTAGCTGTCTGATATCCGGCTCCTTCAGTGGGCTAAACCTGAATCTCGTACATCTTGACAATAAAGCTGGCGAAAGCTTGTGTGTATAATTGGCAATGATGCAGAATCTGGTATTGGCCGTGTATTTCTCCATGATCCGCCGTAAAGCCATCTGAGCTACCGATGTCATAGCATCGGCCTCATCTAGGATAATGAGTTTATAGCTGCCTAGTGAGGGTGTGTCGCTGGGTTTGGGGGCTGCGGAGAATATCTGCTTTGTACCTAGCCGCTAATTCAATTCTATTGCACTTGTCGAGGAGAATTGCCATCCTACATACTGGCAAAAGTCTTGATCTGTTCACGAACGACATCAATGCCCCTGTCGTCACTAGCATTGAGCTCGAGCACCATCTGCCGCATATTCCTGTTGCCATAGATGCGCCGCGCCAAAGCCAGAATTGTAGATGTCTTTCCTGTGCCTGGTGGCCCATACAGGAGGAGATGTGGTAAACGCTATGCCTCGGTCAACCTGAGGAACTCAGTACATGGAAGGTGACTGCGAACGTTTGTGTCGACGAACTTGTTGATTGTCACTAGAATATCTTGGTGCCCTGAGACATCGTCTAGAGTATCTGGTCTGTACTTCTCTACCCTGCGGTCATTAGCCTTGAATTCTAGGACGTGCGCAAGATTGTACCATGGGAGAATGTCTTCTGCCTCTACCGGCAGGTTTGCTGCGCTTCTCTTGCCCTTTCCATTGGTATTGTCGGAGCTGAAAAGGATTGACTCCTTCACAGGAGGAGCATCCAGATCCATTTCATCTTCGTAGTCGGACATAGTTGGAATAGTAGGCAAATGATGGAGCCAAGTTGATTGCGCCGGACTGTTTACAGAAATCGAATGTAGTTGACGCGAAGCGCGTAAAGTGGGTTACAATCATCAGCCCTACGAGTCTTGGCATGTCAATGGCAACTGCCTCCAAGCAGTCAGAGCTCGATATATTTGCCTATTACATGTGCAACATTCTCAATGCCTGTAGGTGTGGCATTCTGGCATCTCGATGCCTTCTTCTGACGGTGTTGTAGGCCTACCACTCAATTTTTCTCCAGGACCAAGATGTCCGAGTAATAGGTTCGCCCATAGCATCCCCGCTGTCCTGGCCTCTTACATGGCATTTCCTATTCACGTGACTGATCATGGTCAGGCAACTTCGCTCTCCTTCCTCTCCGTACACGCACAAGAGGCCCAGCTTATACTTTACCCGCCCTTCCCCCGAATGCATCAGACCTCGACATCGATCCGGATAGCGAATCGTACGACCCTCTAGATGAAGTCTTATCTCTCTTCCGTGCAAACACCTTCTTTCGAAATTTCGAGATCAAAGGGCCGGCAGATCGGCTGCTGATATATGGCATACTTTTTGTGAGCGAGTGTCTGGGAAAGGTCAAGCCGTCCATGGGGAAAAGGGAAGCGGAAAAGGTACGTCTTAGGCTACCGTCTACCTTCAGCTTAGCATGTAGCTGGATTGGCGGATGAATGAGTCTTGCTGCTGATCTGTTTTGCGCGAAATAGGCGCTTTTGAATACAGCGTTGGACCAATTTGCCATACCGGGAGATGCTAGCTTTCCACTGAATCAAGCATTCGAGGCGCCTAGAGATAGGCAAGATGCAGAGACCATGCGGCAGTAGGCTTCGACAGGGCGTTACAGATATGGCATATCGACTTACAGTGGCATAGGTATCTGTCGCAAGTAAGACAGGAGTTGGCGATGAGAGTACTAGCACGAGTATATGCGGACGGGGCAACGCCATCAAAAGCGAGTACCTTTTATTTTACGAATTTTCAAAGGCTGCTAATGATTTATTAGTGGTGGTTGAGCTTTACGAAGCGCAAATTTATGGGCAAATCTTTGTAATCCAATGTTAGGTACCTATGATAACGGCTTCTCTACCTGTGCCCAAGGATATACGATGTTGGTAACTTGAGAACACGGAGGCTGTCTCGCGTGAGAAGGCTGCCCTAACATAGGTTTGTCCCTCCAGATTTCCCGGTTACCTCATTCAAAAACTGGCCATGCACTTCGTACAGCTTTACTCCTGGTTGTCGTTCCCATATTCTTGATCTCCAAGGATGAGCGTCATGGGAACGACGATAGTTCGCCTTCTATTTGGTTATGTTACCCGCAAAAGCCGGACATTGAAAGGCCTCAATCAATATGTATCAACCCCGACACGTGGGACTCCCCACAGATGAAGCTCATGAGATTTACGGCTCACCTCGCAGACACTCCGCTCTCTTTCAAGGCTGCTGAATAGAGGGTAGCTTGAGTATTAGCATTCCATTCATTGAATACGTCTTAGACGTGCGGCGGCGTCTCTCCAGCTGGGTCGATCCTCGCCCAAACATCGCCAGCCATTAGCGCCTACTTGATCTCGCTCAACGTGCTCGCAGTCGATATCCCACATAAGAGGTTCCCTCACTTTTGCCTCAAGTTAGTGCTGCGACGCCAGGAATTATATGGTCTGTGGAACACACTTGCTCAACATTGCCGTCCACTCGTGGAACGGAGCAGGAGCACAGGGAATGGGGTCCCACTTGGCGTTTGCCTGTGATCATCCCAACATGTAGGATCACATGGGCTGAGAATGACGCGCAGATACTTCAGTCCTCAATATCTGTCCGAGCAAGTACCGAGATCTTCACCTTCGGCGACTTCAACCTCGATGTTCCTGACCCGATCAAGATATCAGCATCTGAAGCACTGGTGAAATTGAGGTGGATGACAGTCTTGGCATCGAGCCATTGGAAGCCTTCAATATAAATCTGTCGCTTGAATAGTAATAGAGCGTTCCCTATAAGCTGCCTTCTTCGTATCATCGGTGCTGGCCTCCATGGAGTAGGAAGATGTTGACTCCTCGTATTAACCTAGAGCCAGCTTTAGTGTCTGGGCCGATCATGGCCTGCTCGAGGGATCTCGGCTTCTCTAGTGACTGGTTATCCTATCAATACGACCCCCGTCGCGGCTCGAGAGTTGTTGTTGGGTACGGAAGACACCAGTGGATGCCAGAGTGATGGGTATGATGTTCTCGTTGTGGCATACGCACTACTATGCTTCGTCTGATAGGATTTGTGCTCGCCCGTTTCCCAGCTTTTCAATATTGTGCCACAATCGTCAAGATATGGTTCACCCTGCCCTGGAGTGTTTGACCACTTCGGAAAGCATGCTCAACGTGAGCCGGCCATGACTCGAAACCAGGATTGCAGGAGGCGGTTGCTTGCGGTATATGATATACAGACATAACTCAATGCCAGCGCTTTTTTATAGACTCTACAGCAGGAGTGGTCCGTCATTGAGTTGAGTGAGCACTACGACTTTGCAAATCGCAGAGGCGGAGCTGAAAAAGCACCGTCTGATCACTTTTAGCGATCGGGCAGCAGCGTTCTCTCAATTCCTCCGATCATATCAAGGGCCATGGGCGCTTACGCTACCTGTTATGACTAGGGGGGAAATGCCGAGAGGAGTCTCACGACCATGTGTATGGCCTGCATTGATACCCTAGGAATAAAGACCCGATCGTTGGACATTTCAACTGGTTGGCCAGATTGCTTGCCAAATCAGGCTCACGTATCTACTTCTTCATCTTCGTTACCACGACGAGCCTCAGAAGTTGCATCCCAAGAGAATGGCGGGTGACTAAGCTTATTTTTCGTCGCTGCTGAAATCATTTGGGGACTCAGGATATGCTTTAAGCTGATCTCATCAATCGTCCAAAGAATGGCTTGGTCGTGTGGAAGCCGCTTCGTTGAAGGTACGAGTTCAAACCCGAGCTAACAGAAGACTGATATTGAACAAGCATCGAAGTTGGCAAAGAGTAATGATTCCCTCGGCAGGATAAGGCTCATTAGCAGGGTCTTTCGGGACCTTGCGAGTTTGTCCGGTGTCAACATATAACCATGTCCTACGCACTAAAGCACAAGGTCACTCTTCGAATCTTCCAAACCATAACGGTGCCTTCTATTCAGGGAGTGTGCATTTCAATCACCCAGCTTAGAGATAAAGTGCACAGACCTTGTGATGACATCAACGTACTCTCGGGAAGGCTGCAACGAGGCGGTTACAGAGAAGCTGTCGGAGTTGCTTGAAGCATACGATGAGAAACGCCATGAACTTCTCCAACAGGCGCCACCGCCACAACTAATGTCCGATCCAGATAGCTGCCCACTACAGAGTAGTCACTCCCAAGGTGAGAATTTCCGTAACCTGCCCGGAAATCTTTTTTATCTCCTAAACATTGCTTATCGTCACTTCTCTCGGTCATTAGGATTGATCACGAATTTCATGCCGAGAGCTTAATAGTACTAAGCTCTTTATACACTATATGCGGTTGCGTATCCATACTGAATGACACTCAGAACATACATGCTTTTATGGAAGGTTTCAACTCGACAGTGTGCATCTCATCATTTGTTCAGGCTCCTAAAGGTTGTTCTGTAATTACAAATAGTCTGTCTTCCACCTGTACGCAGACAATACTAAACCCCTGAGCACGGCCTCCTAATCCTAGACAAAAGATTGGCACTTAGATCGTGATTGACTTAATGTCAAATGATCGTATCTCCAGAGTTCGTTAATTTTTATAGACCATCCATCCTATAGAGCTAGGCGGCGCTGGTCATACGATCACCTCCACACCCACATCTTCGCCATCCACAGCCGCAGGCGTAGCCAATCGTGTTGAGTCAGCTGCTGGCGTCCCAGTATCTACCTTCCGCCGCTTGAACTTCCCTCTTGCCTCAACCTTTCCCTCAGCCGGCAGCACTCTGGTCGCAGTAAACACGTACCCTTCCGACCCACCTCGGCCCGTCATCAGCGGATGCGTCCGTCCAGGCAAGACTTGCCAGGTTCTACATCGCGCTGTCTGTATCGTTGGTGCAAGCAGAAGCATAGGGTTCACTGGGAAATCTTCCGTGGGTATGGCGTCTGGGTCTGGCGAGTTGGTGACGAATGCTGTGCGACGGGCTGAAGAGTAGACGTCGGCGAGTTCAACGAGAGGCTCGATGGTGGGTGAGTAGATGACCACTTGCGCTGCGCCACGTAGTAGAGGGACACAGTGGCGTAGGATACTGGTTGGATGCATGACTGATGCGACGATCAAACCATCAAAACCACCTGCTCGGGTTTCATCAACTACGAACTTGATGCGCTCCCATCGCCGTCGTTTGCGGTAGTAGTTACTCCGCTTGCCGCTTTTCCAGCTTTGCAGCTCTTCTTCGGACACTATCGTAGGCTCAGTGTAGCCTGCGTCGTCTTCAGGGGCGAGGAGTTGCAGCCAAGATAGCGTTTTGAGGCGGTCTGAGAGTGGGTGGGCTAGGGTAGGGTTGTTGAAAGCGTCGAAGTGGAAGTACTTCAGGAGTGAAAGGTTCGGTTGGGCATTTGCGTGGAGAAGGGTAATTGTGTTCGTAGTCGCTGGAGTCGCGGTTCTGTGTGGGCGGGGTTGATACAGTCGTGGTGCTGTGGGCGCGTCTTCGTTTTGAGATTCGGGGTGATCAGCTGCTCCGTCTGTAGCTTTGGTCTCCAGCTTCGACGGTGCTGCTGTTTCAAAATCTTCATCGTTCTGTTCAGGTGGATGCAGGATGCCCATCTTCTCTGCCATGTATGCTACTAGCAATCCTGCTGTTTCATCTATTACTAACCATCTTCCTGCTTGAGCTGCTATACCCCGTTCGCCTAGTCGAGGTATAGGGTCCGACAGCGTGCAGTGCACGTTTGACCAGCTTCCAATGAGGGCCAGGATTTCTTCCCTTAATTCCATAATCTTCAGAGGTTCTTTCTCTGTCATCATCCACTTCGCTAATGTTGATACATCTAGAGGTAGCACCGTGAACCGCTTCAGATATTTTTTCGTCTTCCGTAATGTGTACTTGGCAAGCGCAAAGGCTGTCTTCTGGTCCAGTGCCGAGTGTGAATCCAATATCTTAGCAATCAACTCCTTCCCCGAGCCTGTACTTTCGGCCTTCATAGCCTCAATCTCCTCCATAGTGAGGATCTGTCTGGTGGCATCATCGACAGTGTTGCGATTTGTGCGTATGACGACCTCGCCATTTTCGCCTACTATGTCGTACTCCACGCCACCATCGCTGGCACCTATGCTACCAATCCCACTTTCTGATGGCGTAGCAGTTTCCTCATCTTTAATGCCTGCGTACAGCTCTGCCGCTGGTACTATTCGAAGGCCAGTTTCGCTCGCTCCATCAAGCTTAGATTTATCGAGGACTTCAAAAGTAAGGTGGTAAGGTCGGTCGATGATGTGATTGGCTTGAAACGCTCCATACTTGCCAAGTGATATTGTACTTGCTTTAGCGTTAGCAATGAATGATGGAGGAGAGGGTGAGACTGCTCACTCCAGCTAGCTCACGTACGCGTTGGGCTGGACTTGGGTAACTATAACAGTGTCTGAAGGCAGTCGTAGGGCGACATAGGTATTCGGACGGATCATTTCTGGCTTCATCGCGTATGGATTTTTGATGTAGGCCTCGGTGCGGCAGAATAAGAGGTGGAAGAGAAGCTCGGGCCTCGGGCTATTTCTAGCGACGGCAAGATATCGATAGCGACGGACCCTTGTTTGGATTCGTCCTCCATCGACCACCTCTTACGTAGCCCTCATCAACAAACCATCGGTCTTTCAAATCGCTGATCTAGCATTGCTGACTGTCGAAAGGGAATGAATGTCTGACAATAATCTCAGTCTACCCCTCCAACTATTACCTGTGGACGGTCCTATGTCTTTGCAATGTGCACTGCCTCTTCATCCTCGTCTGCCTGTTGAACTACCCTGAGGTGCATTGGATTCTACGAGCTACCTACTACCGTTCGGTATCTATTGAATCTTCTTCTGCGATCCCGAAAGACTTCTCTCGATCGGAAATTGATCTTGAAACGAGCCTCGAACCTAACAATGACGCTACGCAAACCAGTCAACCAAGCCAGGAGCCAACCAGGGGCGCAAGCCGCACCTTACCCTACCACGCCTTTGTCCCAGGATAGAGAGTCGATAGAGCCTACGGGGCTGGCCCCTGGAGGTATACTTGATAATAGCAACGGTATCAATCCATGGCAAAGCAACGGCGAAAACTCATGGGACGGCAATCATGGAAAAGCGATAGAAAATGAACTACCTCGTGTACTCAAATCCGGTGGAGGGAGGCTGCTCGCTGGTAATGGCAGAACAGAAGGCTTGCCGCATGTGCTTCAGGCTGGGTCTATGGAGGAGACTCCGAGGTCTTCATGGGAAAGTCAAAGATCAACGGGTTCGAACAACAATGCTTCTGTAGCTCCAAGCTTGCCACCGATGCGAGCCGCGCCCGCGCCACCTCAAAATAGCCCACCGACAAATCCGTACCACCGCCCACATATTGGCAATGGAAAAGCGATAGAGGAGGCTGGTTTTGGCAATGAAAACATCGCAGACGTATGGGGCAATGGCCCATCTGCTTCTCAGCCGCCGCAGGAGCCTGTACCTCTAACGCACCCATTTGCTGAGCCATGGATGAAATTTGATACATCACCTGTGGAGCAAGAACCACCAGGACCCGAAGCAGTACCAAAAGCTTCAGGAAATCCATGGTCCTTGGATCCTTCAGCAACTGCAAACATGTCTACCACAGAACACCAAACGGCCGAGGCTCCCATGCCGAATGCAAAATTGCTAAATGCTCGTGATATATCAAGTGAGCCATTCGACGATGTCAGTCGCGATTCTACAGAATTCTCCAGCGTTCCCCTTCAGGAGCCCACACGTACGGATGGTTCTGCTAGCGATGTTCCGTTGGGAACATCTCATACTTTTGAGAAGACTCCCTTGAACTCTTTACTGCAAGGCGACGTTGGACCACCTCTACCACCAAGAACATCGCACGAGAAGCAAGAAGGACCGCCGCCGCAGCCTCCAAGACCACCAAAGACCCACGAGACTATTCCCAACGAAGCCGCAGATGCGCAAGTACAGCGGGAAGAACCAGTCAAACCAAAGAGAGTAGGTGAAACGTATCAAATCAGACATGTGAATTGGTACGACGCTTCATCGCCGACCAATCCTAGACGGTCGCCAATCATGGTACAAAATGCAAATGGTCCGTGTCCGCTACTCGCTCTGGTAAATGCTCTTGTGCTGTCAACACCGGCCGACTACGCCACCGCACTAGTAGAGACTCTCCGGGTTCGTGAGCAAGTCAGCCTAGGTCTCTTACTTGACGCTGTCATCGATGAGCTTATTGGGCGGAATGGTGATCTACCTGATGTCAGTGATATGTACGCATTTCTCCTCGCACTACATACCGGCATGAATGCCAATCCGCAATTTGTCCCATTAGAGAGCCCGATAAATCTGATGGATGCTCCAAACGATGGAGATCTGTCCACTAGAGCATATGAGCCTCAAAAACCCGGCGGTTTTGAGGAAACTAGCGAGATGAAGCTATACAGCACATTTGCGATACCTCTGATTCATGGGTGGATACCACCAAGGAACCATCCTGCATTTGCCGCGCTCAAGCGCACGGCGAGAACCTACGAAGATGCCCAAAATCTTATGTTCAAAGAGGAAGAGCTCGAGGAGAAGCTTCAACGGCAAGGGCTAAGCTCAGAGGAACAGATCACGCTCGAGGATATTGCCAGTGTCAAATATTTCCTATCATCCACCGCAACCCAGTTGACCGGGTACGGGCTCGATAGTATAACGCAAACCATGGCACCAGGCTCTGTTGCAATTCTATTCCGCAACAACCATTTCAGCACCTTATACAAACATCCTAAATCTGGCCAGCTTCTGACTTTGGTGACGGACATGGGCTATGCGGGCCACGACGAAGTGGTCTGGGAAAGTTTGGTCGACGTTAATGGGGAAGGCTGCGAGTTCTTCTCGGGCGACTTTAGACCAGTAGGCAACAACACCGGGCATACCCAGCAACAGTCGCAGAACCAGGACGAAGAAGGATGGACAACCGTGAACAGTCGGTCTCGACGACCCGCTGCTTCAAGCCAACATTCCAGCCACTCCAACCTTCCATCCCTTTCAACGCTCAACATCAACGGCAATGCCAACCCATTATCTCCCAACACAGAACAAGAAGACCACGACTTAGCCCTCGCCATGCAACTCCAGGAAGAAGAGGAAGAGCGCGACCGCCAAGAAGCAGCCGCCCGTCGACGCGAAGTCGAACTTTCGCAAGCCTACCTCAACAACTCCGACGCATCAGGTCGGCGCACCTTCCCAGGTTTCAGCACCGGAGCCACGGGCGCACAAGGCGGTCCCAGGCCCCCACCTCGGGGTCGAGGAAGCGGAAGAGGTCGGGGAACGCCATCGAGTCGACCGACACCGCCGAGGAAATCCGTTGATACGGACGATGCTCCTCCGCCTACTTACGAACAGGCCGCCAAGGGGCCGGCTTATCACCCGCCAACGCACCCTCCGTATGCATCGCCTGGTCCTGGTGGCAGCACGCAAAGGCCGCCCGCACAGCCTGCACGCCCAAGACAGTCGAGTGCGTATGGTGAGCATGCCGCTTCTTATGGTGCTGGGTCACCTGCGCCATATGCTTCATCGAGGAGGGGACAGATGCAGCGAGCGCCGGGCTCGAGTGCGATGAGAGGTGGTGGTGTGGACCCTGAGTTGGTGAGAAGGGGGACTGGGGGTGTGGAGGAGGAGGAGAGGAAGGATAAGGATAAGGATAAGGATTGTATAGTCATGTAGGATACATAGATGGACCTTGCAACGACTGATTGGCATTTCAGCGATGGAACTTGGGCGTGATGGTGAGCGAGGGAAAGGAGGAGAGATACTAGAGAACGACATAGCGAGCTGATGTTGCTTGCACAGAGAATACATACTTCTCAAGGCAATGAGCGAATTCAATGTGCATGGCTCTGACATTAACAACTACTCTGCCCGAGCATGACTCCGTTTTCCACATATGTTGGATCGCCATACAGCACAGCAATATGAACCACTCGATGTTCGTGTTCCGATTGCGCAACTTCGATCCATCACTAGGTAGTGGCTTCAATTGCGTGAAGAATAGGGCAAATCCTTTCATATTCATCGCTTTTCTTTCCCAACTCAAATTAGTGCTGCAGAATAGTCAGGATTGTGGATTCAAGATTTTCACGCCCTTCTCGACTAAGATTGGATGCGGGGGATAATCATGTTTGATGATCGTTGGCTGCTCGTATTTGGGACAGTGCAGAGGCTTCTTTGTTGGTGAAAAGTGCACAGGAGGCATATGTGGCGAGGATACTTATCTGTTTCTCGTATATAATCGCTTGATCTCTGCCCTTCATGGAGATGTACAGAGGAAGGTCCAATTTGGAGGGTTTATGGCCGTACTCCAGGAGACTCGGTTGAGGCAAATCTATGTTTTGATCGGCTTTGGACCGTGGGTGCGAAGACCGATTGACATTGATCCCCTCATGTGGAGAAAGCCAGTCATTCTAGTGAGAATGCGGAGGGTCGCCTCTGGTTTTAGTGGAGCAGGCGTACGACCTGACTGCTCGCAACAACAATCTTCTTGCACTCGGCATGTGGTGGAGCTCACTCGTCCGAGGCTAATGCAGCCGGAGGTCACATGACCAACTTGTACCCAGCATCAGGGTTCGCGCTTGGGAGAAGCCGCGTTACCAGAAGATCACTTCGAGGCCATCATTTCCTTCCGACCAGTCATATTGCGAGGAGCTCTTCTTGCAGCCAAGGACTAGACGGCAATTGGAAAACCCATCGCCCCACCCACCCACCAAGGAGCCACGCGACACGAGTTGGGGGCGATGACCTCCTTTTCCTCTTACGGCCACTATTGGAAGGGCACCTAATCTGCTTCCAATCCGTATGCTGAAGCCTTGAAAGCACGAGAGCATGAGCGCAACGCTTCGACTGTGCGTCGTCGGTCACATCTTCAATGAGAATCTCGCTCGCTCCCCTCGCTCCATGCAGGCCCCATGACTGCCAGAAGAGGGGTTTGCAGGAGCGCTATGGGTAGTCTCATATGCATGTCGCCACGTCAGGCGGTGGAATCGGCATCATCCAGCAGCTCATAGTAATCCTGTCGGCCATTTACTCCCTCCACAGCAGTCATCCTAGGATCTCAGGACGCTATCCTCGGTGATGAGCATCACCAACAGATCCGCCCGGAAGAGTGGGAGATTTGTCAAGCCGGCCCCTAGAGGCAGCTCCCGCCGTAGTAAACAGAGCATCAGGGTTAGCACTGGAAGACTTGTCAGCTAGGTAACACCCTAGAAGCTTCCCTGAAGAGCCACTCGTTTTCCAGTATACCGGGGGATGTCTGCCAGAGCATTGCAGGCAGACAACCACTCAACGTGCTGGAGATGCTTCTCAAAGCTCCGTGTGGTTGAGTGTTTAGCTCGCGCCCGTGCGGCCGACGGCAGATGCTCGATGGAGTCCCAGATCCGCCCAGAGTGGAAGCACGGGCGTAAAGTCAGATGCTGTAGATAGCCAAACACTCCGCAACGATGGTAAGGAGCAAATGATGCCCTCGTATCCCTCAAAGTGATGTATGCCCCTTTTTCCCTGGACCATGTCAAAGATAGTTTTGATTGCGTTGCAAGGATACTCGATGTTTCGGGGGGCCGTCTTGGCCTCTTGGGCCTAAGCCGAAGAGGTTAGCGTGCAATTATAATCCTGCCATCATGAGCTCTCATCCTCCTCTGGCCTCTAACCTACCACCGACAACCACCATCCCTTCATCCCAGCTGTGTAACCGCGCAACTTTCGCGATCATCTTCTTACACACTTGGTCGCTAAATAGACAGTATAAAGCTCCCGACTGCAGCAATATACTCGATCGCGACACCCGCATATGCGTGTTCCTACAGGCGTTGTGCTCCAACCAAGCTCCGACTGAGGCTCAGCTTGGATGGAGAGCTCCTGAGAGCTACTTGGCAGTTACCATCACAGAGTTACAACTTTTGCAGCTATACCGGAGCCATCTTGGCTCGTGACACTCCTTGATCTGGTCCTGTTACGACTCCTATGACGATACGCAAGCTCTGAAGAAACGATCTACGACCTCTCAAGACCTACGATAGATCTATACCCACAGTACTCTAACTAATAATACCCTCTCGGTCAGCAGCCCATACTATCTGCTCAGCAGCATTTGCCGGTCATCGACTGCCACGATCGCAATTTTACTTATTTGATCAAGGTCACCGCCTCGACATATTCTTCGTACTTAAATTCCTTCGAGCTTTCATCTGACAGATAATACTCGCACTGTTGGAAAGCACTGCCAGCATGAATAGCCATCTTCAACATAACGATATGTATTACGAACAGCCCGCCTCACGATCCCCTGGCTCTCACCGACACCAGCAGCAAATGCTCCACCGTCAACCATCGCGCCACTTCGATGCTTACGGCACAATGCCAAACAATGTATATACACCCGACGATCAATCCTTGCGATACGAGGCGAACAGGTTTGACAGGATGAATGGACCACCTGTCCAAAATGGCGGCTATGGCTACGAGCTCCCACAACCCCAGACATGGAATCCCAATGCTTTCAGCACCAACAACAACTTCTCTCCATTCCCTGCTGCGACTGGAAGAATGAAGTCCCAAACACGAGGTGGCAGAAGTGCTCTTCCAAGCGTACGTCGAGCACCCAAAACAAGACCTCTGCTATTTGCGCTTGCTAACATGGTATGGCAGACTTGGATGGATCAGCAGCAAATGTCTGCCTCTAATGGCTATGGCGGCATCGGTCCTTCGCCCTTGGGGTTGTCGCATCTACGCTCCGAGCAATACCCATCCGACCCCGATGACGAGCTTATACCAACCGCCATAGTGATCAAGAACATCCCCTTCGCCGTGAAGAAGGAACAGCTGGTGGATCTTATGACCCAGATGAACCTCCCTCTACCCTACGCCTTCAACTATCACTTCGACAATGGAGTCTTTCGTGGCCTTGCCTTCGCCAACTTCACCTCGGCAGATGAGACAGCCCAAGTCATTGACCATCTTAATCACTATGAGCTGCAAGGGCGAAAGTTGCGCGTGGAGTACAAGAAGATGCTGCCTCTGCAGGAAAGAGAGCGCATCGAGCGAGAAAAGAGAGAGCGCCGTGGACAATTGGAGGAACAACATAGGCCTATTGGTGGTCAGCTTCACAGTCAACCATCCATGTCATCCATGTCGTCTCATCGCCAAGCGCATACACCATCACCAATCAACCCTGGGAATGTGATGCCAGGTAAGAGCTCTTCCCTAATACTACATTATGAAGCTAATCACTTGACCCCCCATAGATCTCAACGATCCTCAGACATTAGGGTTCTATACCCAGCTGATCCTCTTCAGAGATGACGCCTCAAGAGAAACCTTGGTTTTTCCTTCACAATTGACACCCCCACAACGACGCATAGTCCATACGCTGGCACATCATATGCAGCTCGCACATGTCTCGCGTGGTGGTGGGGACCAGCGCCAAGTTCATGTGTACCGAGCAAATCAAGCACCTCAAGGCATCAGTCCACCAATACCACAAGTGTCTGCTCTTCAGAATGGAGATGCCTCCCGACGAGGCCTCAATCGCGCAGCTACAATCGACTTCAACGAGGCCAGAGAGGCCGGAATGTATAATACGCTTCGCGGTCAACAGTCCTCGGGCTTTCTCGGCATTCCCGACTCACCTAGCGGTTTCGGCACTCAACAAAATCTCCGCGCAGCCAAGTCTGTTGCAGATCTGCGTTCTTATACACCTTCACCTGTACCCTCAACGGCCAGCTTCCCTCCGAATTTGCAATCGAATATTGCCCGCTTCCAGGACTACGGACCAGGCAGTGGTGCTTCAGCTACGCCCACATTGACACCTACGGCCTCCGGCTCAGCTCTTAGCGGCGGATATCGTGATGACGGTCTGGTCAACGGGTTCGGTAGTATGTCTCTCGCCGGCCCTAATGGAGGAAGTCCTCGTCGTCTTCGAGGTGCATTCTCATGGGACCAAGACAGCCAGCAACCCCCTTCAGGGCCTTCGAGTGCCGGAGCTATCGGCAGCAATAGAAACTTCAGCATGAATTACGACAACTCCTCACAGGGTAGCAGCTTAGGCAACCCTTTGAGACAACCACGTGGTCCTTCAGAGCGTGGGCCTCCAGCCTTTTCTCGGGGACGTCAGAATGGTCACCAAACGCGAGGCAGTGATGAGCTGCGACAACAAAATAGCCAGGTGGAGATCATCGTGGAGTAAAGAAAGGCTCGACGAAGATCGGCCACGAATTACGACGGACGATGACACGACATCTAGAAGACAAAACAGGGGCCACCCTATGTTTCCTTTTTGGTGGTATAACTTGACCACAAAGCTCGGTCTATGATTTTCGATCTCTCGTGGATCTCTAATTATCACTACTCGCCATGTTCGCTCTATGTTCTATCACACTCGCTAATCAATTTATCATTTTGCCCGGTCCTTGTTATCGTAGCCGCTGGAAAGACAGCTCGGGTTGGCAATACACATCTTCACGTCTCACACAATGCTCCTGATAGCACGCCTTATCGGCGGATGCAAAGTCACAATACACATCATGTCTCCACCATCAAAGTACAGTTCAATTCTTCGGTGGGTGGAGGTCTTTACGAGCCTGCAGGATCAGGATGCGCTGGTGTTTGAAGGGGTGGCATACGATTTCGCGCATACCACATTAATTCTACATATGTATTTTCCCCTTCGATCCTTGTCATTGGCTTGTACTCTACATCCGGTCATGATAGAGTTAATACGAGTGTTCCCTCCAGTCACCTCTTGTGACATACCGCCAGAGACCTGTTGTTGACAGCCGACAATTCATTCCCAAGTCACCCAAGGCAGACCAAAGTCTTAGATTGGTGCTGATACCCAGCATTCTCCCCGTGTTTGGCTGAAGGTGTGCTCGCTACCATTTTTCGCATGCTACAGCTTCAGCAAAATCCCATGACAGCCTTCGAGCCGAGCTCTTAGATCTGAACATTTCTAAGACTCTTATCACTTTGCGCGATTACACCTTTGCCATCGACATCCATAAACTACAGTCATCAGTAGCTTACAGGTCTATCTACGGACCAGACCTGAGATGCTGAAGATGAAGCGGCCTCACCAGGCCAAAGAATCAGAGGGTAACATTCACTTCAATAAGTCACTAGCGCGTTTCCTCGCTCCTACAAATCGAAAATTTCGTTTCATCATTTTAAATCTCTATTCTACCAAATCTCTTATACCCTTCAACTTCACTTGAGCTTTGTCTAGTAAAGTTTAAGAAAACCTCACTAGCGATTCCCTTCCCAATTGCACCATCACACGCATATCCTCGACTGCAACCAGACACACCGCGAACAATAAGACCTCGAAGTGAGGGCAACGTTTACGCGTGTCGTTTGCGAAGTCTAGCCTCAAAATGCCTGTCGTATGTAAACATCATCTCCAATGGCTTTTGGTCACGCGCTCGCCAATGCCATGACCGGCTTACTATCAGCTTTTCGCTCGCACAGCCTCTGTTTCCTAGCCGATCCTAACACTAAGTACTAAGCGCTAATGCTAACGTATCTTACTATAGAGTTGGACCATAGAAAAGGATTATAAGGTAAATCTCCCTCCCAGGCGCTCTTATATCAATATCCTATCCCGCTCTCTATAGCATCATGTATAGAAACTCTAACCCCTAGTATAACATAAGGATACTTGATTCATACGGCAATAGATAATACTTCACAAAAAATGCTAATATACCTATGAACCTAGCTCCTCAAGATAATTACTATCCACTCGAATAAAGAAATTGATATCGAAGCGCTTCCTTCATATATCCCTGGTATATTCCTCCTATCCTCTTCTTATTCTATTTACTTCTCTTTTCTTCTTTCTCCAGCTTCCCTTTCTCCCTCTCCCTCTCCTTTTCCTTCTCTTTCCGTCTCTCTTTCTCCTTTTCCCCTTACTATTCCCTTTCTCTTTCCCTCTCTCCTCTCCCTACTCTTATTCTTATGCTTACTATTATTATTATTCAACCTAACCTAACCTAAACTCTATAGGCGCCACACCTGCCGCCCTCCGTCACCGCGTCGCTAAACTCCGCCGTGACCTTGAAGCTGCGAGCGGCGGTACGCTCGCGGTACCTACGATAACTCAGCCAACTATTATACGGCCTACGATAACTCAGCCTACTGTTACACGGCCTACGACGACTGCTAAGGCTGCGACGACTACTAAGGCTACTACGGCTAAGGAAGCTAGGGCGCGCAAGCGTCTCCGGCTGGCTAAAGAGCAGGAGGACTCTACTCGATTCTATACTATAGAGTACGGAGATGATGATGAGGATGAGCTAGGAGATGGGGATAGGTATAAGAAGGGGAGTCGGGAGACAGAAGAAGGGGAGAGGGATGGTAGAGGTAGGAAGAGGAAGCGGGCAGTAGGGGACGAGGAGAGGGATCGGGAGGAGGAGGAGTCTAGGGGTAGAAAGAGGAAGCGGGC
>JAABUK010002493.1_pt1 | contig 32874 bp, 9 predicted proteins | sample 5559141 | NCBI WGS metagenome assembly JAABUK01 (sample SAMN10711869, study PRJNA513367) | rock metagenome | isolation source: Antarctica rocks | place: Antarctica: Victoria Land, Pudding Butte nord | collected 2016-01-03 | reverse complement strand
AAATAAATAAATAAATAAATAAATAAATAAATAAATAAATAAATAAATAAATAAATAAATAAATAAATAAATAAATAAATAAATAAATAAATAAATAAATAAATAAATAAATAAATAAATAAATATATTATTTATTATTTATTAATAAATTTAGAAACTTTTTATATTTAAAATATATAAAGATAATAAAGACTACGATAATATTATTATAAAATATTAATTTAAATTACGAGAGATTTTAATTAATATTAAAAATAAATATTATAAACTAGAAGAAAAGTATTTCTCCTCTACTCTCTAAATTAGAAATATTATTATATTCGTATCTATTAGTTATTCTATTCTTATTATCGTATTAATTAAATAAAAAATAATTAATATAATTATATGAAAGTTAATAACGAAAATTATAATAATAATAATATTAACGAGAAATAAAAAAGAGAATTATTTATTAAAATAAAATTAAAAAGATTATATATATAAATAGAATTATATTTATAAAGATTTTTTAATAAAATAGAAATAAATAAAAGAAATAAAATATAAATAATCTTTATTAATTTAAATTCCTATCGATTATTTACTTTCTTTAATATAATAATATTAATAATAAAAAATATCGAGATATTAAAAATAACGACGATAAAATTTAATAAAAAATAAATAACGAGGATTATAATAAAAGTAAATTGATTTTAAAATAAAAAATAAAAATATTATATTTAATAATTAATTTAAATTAAGTTTTTACTTTATAACGAATTTACTCTATATTATAAAAATAAATATATTTTATAATAGAGAAATTTATTCTTTAATTATTTATATTCTTTAATTATTTATCTAATAGAGTTAAAATTCTAGAAAACTCTTTAGTCTTTAAAAAATATTCTAGAAATTCGTTTTTTAAATAATAATTCGAGATTTTCTAAAAATTATATTTCCCGCGAAAATTATCAATATAAAGAATTTTTTTAAATAGTTTCTAGATATTAATTCTATAAATAAATAATAAATATTTATATATAATAAAAAATTTATTAAAATAAAGTTTTTAAACTAGTTTCTAAAAAAGTTTTTAAACTAGTTTCTAAAAAAAAATTTAAACGAGTTTTTAATAAACCCGAAACTAATTTCGTTAATAAATCGAAAACCGGCTCTAACGGCTCGGGGTTACTAAATAAATTATTTAATATATTTAAAATAAACTCGAGATACCCGAGTAACTTTAGATATTTATTAAATACCCGATAATTACTCTTCGAATATTAAATTACTCGACGGATACTCGACGGGCGCTCGAGGTCGTTATAAAATAAATATTAAATTCTTTATAAATATAATTTGAATTTAAAACCTTAAGAGTTTTAATTTTAAAAAATTATATAATTTACTACCTAAAATTTTTAAAAATCTTAATATTTTATAATTACTTTTATCGACGATAACGACTCTCTAGAATAATTTTTAATATTAATAAATTTTAATACCTAGAGTTAATCGATTTAAATAAAATCCTCGTGGGGGTAATATATAAATTATATATTAAAATATATACTAGAGATTTAGAAATATAATAATAATAATTATAAAAATATAATAACGATAAAATTATAATTATAAATAAAATATATTATAATTATAAATAAAATATATTATAATTATAAATAAAATATATTATAATTATAAATAAAGTAGAGTTATAATTATAAATAAATTAGGGTTATAATTATAAATAAAAAATATAAATAAAAATTAAATTTAATAATATACCTTTAATTTAATAGTAGTTAATAGTAATTTTAAATTTATTTAATATATACCCGAGTAATTTTAAACCCCTTAATTATATATTTTAAATATATATCGAATTAATAAATAAATATCGCGTTTAAGAATTTTAGAGCGCCCGTTAAATATTTTAAATTATAATCGAGTTACTTTTTATTTTATTAATATTTTTATAATATATTTATTCTTTTAATTATATTATTATTATTATATTTTTAATATCTTTATAAATTTACTAGAATATTTTAAAAGACCCGAAATTATATATAATAGTTTTTAAAAAGTTAAAATTCAGAGGGTTTATAAATTTCTTATTATTAAAGATATTTTTATAAATTTTTATAAATTTTTCGATTATTTCGATATTTAAAAATGTTCCGGGTATAGAATAATAAAGAATAAAACTTTAATATATTTTTCTAAAAATATTAAAATCTTAACGAAATTTAAAATCGTAAAAGTAAATTTTTAAAAATTAATATTATTATTAAAAACTCTTTATTAAAAGAATAAAAATTAGGAATAAAAATTAAAAAGATATTTTAAAATACTATAATATAAAAGTTTAATTTTAATATTTTAGAAAAAATATTAAAATCTTAACGAAATTTAAAATCGTAAAAGTAAATTTTTAAAAATTAATATTATTATTAAAAACTCTTTATTAAAAGAATAAAAATTAGGAATAAAAATTAAAAAAATGTTTGAAAATACTATAATATAAAAGTTTAATCTTAATATTTTAGGAAATATATTCTAGTATATAATAAAGAAAGTTTAAAATTATAATAAATATAAAATTATTATAAAAAAGTTTTTTTTAAAATATTAAAAAAGCTCGAAAGAAATAAATTTTAAATATAAATTTTAAATACTCTAATTTAGAGAATTAAAATAAAGTTTATTTTAATAATAAAATATATATAAAGTATAACTCCGAAGAATAATTATAAATAATTTAGAAATTAAATATAATTATAAAATACTATTATAATAATATTTAGTATAAAGATTTATTTTTTTAAAAAAAAGAGAGAAAATTACCCTCGAGTTTATATTTAAAAAATAATTAACTACGATTTTAAATCGGAACTAGTATTTTATAAAATCTCTCGGAATATTAATAAAAAATTTAATTATAAAGTTTATATTTAATAAATTTTAGAACTAGTAATATATTTATAAATTATATAAATAAATAATTTCGTACTAGAAAATAATAATAATTTAAAATATAATAAAGATTTTAAAACTCGAAAGAATAATTTAATAATTAAATAGAAATAAAATATAAAGTTGAATCTTTATTTTAATTATTATAATAATTTTAATTTAATTTTTATTAAAAATTATTAATAAATCCTTAAATTATTCGTTTAAAAATAATTTTATTATAATAAATAAACTTTAATAAAGTTTATAAAGGAGGGCTAGGAGTATATTTCTATTCTTTATATTAATAAATAAGTCCGTAGTATACTTTAAAGACTATACGATATTATAGAGGATAATAGAGAGCGTAGTTCTAGGCGCTAGAATAACGATCTTTCGGGGGCGGCTCTAGGGTATTTATAGGACTCACCTTAACAAGTTTTTTGCCGCATACGAGAAGGGGTGCGAGTAGATAGGGGGTGAATCCTTCTAACGTATCTCTGGCTGTTACTGTGGGCGACAGGTACTAATTTCGGGAGAGAATTAGCCTGAGGCCATGCAGGAAGCTATTGTATGCTAAAATACTAGCGTCTACTTAGAAATAGAAACTCGCCTTGTTCTGCGCTACTAAACAACCACCGTCGTAGTTCTCGGCTACTTTTCTTAAAGAAAATAATATGCAACAAAGCGCACCTGGAATGGCTCGTCGACGCCTTCGAGTTTGGGGAGCCTGGAACCTGGAACAAGGCTTTGAGTTCCCTGCTCCCCGAAACCTGTCCTCGGGCCACCAACCCAATTCTCTGTTAATTACGTCTGGCCGTGCGAACGTCGATCGATCTGCTCATTGTGATAGGAATCCCCGGTTGTATGACTTTTTGGTGCGAGCCGTCCCCTGTCGATCGTCTTGAGAGGTATCTTTCTATATATGCAGAGGCTTCCAGACCGCGATCAGGTTCCCCTTAGATACTGAGAGTTGTTGCGCAACCCGTCACATGTAGATAGTACAATGTCGACCGCCGTTCCCCCGGACGATAGCGTTGCGTGGAAAGTATGGGTGACGAGCATCGTCTCCGTTGTGGCGGCGACGTTGGCCATTATTGGGCGATTGATTGCAAGGAAGATCTCCGGTGCACATTTGTGGTGGGATGATTATACGATCATTGTCTCTGGGGTATGTTCATCGACCAAGAAAATGGGCAGGAGGAGACATTGTTCCTATTGTTAGCTGACCGTCGCTGCCAACAGGTCGTGCAATGGGGCCAAGCAGTGTGTCGATGGGTCCTTGTTCTCGCTTTCTACTATGGCCACCATGCCATCTATGTCGGTCCAAAGAGGCTCACAGGATATCGACAAGTATGCCTTCCATCTTCTACATACGACAGTGTGTTCAATGTGAAATGGAACTAATCGTGTGTCTCCAGGAATTCGTCGCCATCCAAACCCTCTACTTTCTCAACACAACCCTAACCAAAATCTCCATCCTCCTCCTCTACTACCGCATCTTCGGCGTCGTGAACAACTTCCGCATCGCTCTCTATATCGCCGCCGCCCTCGTCATCGCCTACTGGATCCCCACGACCATTCTTGCCTACCTCGGCTGCACGCCTTTTGCGAGGAATTGGGACCAGACGCTACCCGGAACTTGTGTCAATCTTGTGGCATTCTTCCGCTGGAACGGCATCTGCAATCTGATTCTCGATGTCCTCATCCTCTGTCTGCCAATCCCAATGGTATGGCGGCTTAGCGTCTCAGTCAGGCAGAGACTTGAATTGAGCGGCATCTTCCTTCTCGGCGCTTTGTAAGTCCCACTTGCTGAACCCAACTCAACGTCTAGCTCTACTCCTACGACATGATAACTGACAGTTCCCTTTCAAAGCGTCTGCGTCACCTCCGTCATGCGCATCGTCTCCTACGACCCCAAACACCTCAAAGACAACACCTACGCCGGCGTCGGCTCCATGACCTGGTCACAAGTCGAACAAGGCATCGGCATCCTGTGCGCCTGTCTCCCCACGTTCCGCCCCCTCGTTATGCGGCTCTTCCCCAACCGATCCACCAAGGGCGGCGCCCACGACCAAAGTCGCAACTCCGCCATCGGCATGGGGGCCCTGAAGCCCGAGTTAAGAGCGCCGGGGAAAAGCGCCTGGGCGCCGCAGGCGTTCGATAGTGATAGCACGGTGGGATTTGCGAGGTTGAATGATGAGGAGGGCGGGGTTATGAGCCCGGCGGATGTGCAGAGGAGTGTTTATGCACCGGTGGCGGTGGGGAGTAAGCTTACGACGACGGCGGAGAGGGAGGGGCATAGGGATAGGACGGTTGGGGGGAATCCGCAGGAGGGGATTTTGAAAGAGCAGACGATTGATCAGAGTTCGGAGACTGTGAAGTGAGGACGGGGTTGGGCTAGGGTTGGGGCTGGCGCTTTACAGGTTACGGATCCGGATGAAAAAGCGGTGGTTTTTGTGTGGGACGCGACTTGAACTGGGCTTCGCTGTTTGGACACAGAAAGAGAGGCCGTACATACACAGGTTTTCAGTACTGTACAAATATCAAAGACACAAGGATGTACGAGGATAATCCCAATGACTGTAAATGGACATGTCTACCTACCTATCCTAACAATGTTTTTGCAGGCATGGTCTGCTCTGCAGCCTCCAGGACTGAGCATCGTGAACGATTTCCTCATCCTCCATTGCAATGTTTGGCATTTGCATAACTGTTGCAGTGTGCCCGATGGCGTGCGTATCCCCCTTGCTTCGCTTTGGCCAATTGGCCATCGGCTTGCCTCGAATTGACTTTCCAGCCACGAGTCTAGCGCGATTTATCCATTAGGCCAATTATGACTTTCCAAGGGTACTGAACCCTTCGCAATGTTGGGATCCCGCAATGTTGGGATCCCGCAAATGTTGATGCAATCGTGGCGCGCTACCAAACCTTTAGTAGATCTATACATCACGCTCTCCTGGACAGACCGACATCTTTATTGAACTCTGGTCGCATAGATCCAAAGACCATTTCCATTGAAACGGCAAGGCTACAGCTCCAGACATGTCGAGGTGATTATCGACTGTAGACCGTAGGCCGTTCTCTCCCGTTCTCTTCTCGAGCCATACTTTACTTTACCAGTGCCAACTACAATGGCTTGAACTCTGATACCACCTAGTCTTTTGGTGGAAAGCATCAGCTACCACGATCATCGATGTCTCATCATTTACCGAGCATGGTGGGGAATTGTGGGAATGGGAATTTTACCAGGGATCCCCACCTGTACCTGTCTGGTCGAGATCTTTGATTGGCCAATTCGCAAGACTTGCTTGCATTGCGGAATGCTACTAGCAGCTTTGGCATTATTTTGGTGTGCTGCGACTTATCGTGCACAATCAAATGATAAAACTGATTGCTCCAGCCTGCATTTTGACATCACCAACCCCACCAACCTGCTATCATGCTTCGAGCCCCTAGTGGTTGAGACAGCAAATGTTTTGCTGGTACTCTATCTAAGCAAATCTGATTTTCTTCTTCTCTGAACTTCGGCAAAAGTCCGACTCGAAGCTGTCAATCTGCCGCTCGGCATCGATGCTACCTCTCTAGCAGATCAGCAATGTTAGCGAGCTCCCCAAGACTCAAGGCTCAAGGCTCAAGGCTCGAGGCTCAAGCTTACGCCAACCGAAATAGCCGACCCTCTGCTGTCTCTCGTTTACCCGTATTTATGACTATGGCGCCTTCCTTCCTAGCTGACTGTTACTTCTTCACCCCCAGGGCACATACACGCCCCGCGAGCACCCAACGACCATGTACTTCAGCTCGTCGCATCTCCTGTCACTCGTTAGCTGCATAGCTGCAGCATCAGGAAATGCGAACCTATTCACATACGTGACGCCTGGAACTGGCGGCGTACTGGGTACCTTTTTCGGCGCGCCAGGGACAAACGCGACTTTTGACTATGTGATTGTTGGGGGAGGAACGGCGGGGCTCACAATAGCGACGAGGCTTGCGGAGGTTCCTGCGATCAGTGTCGCTGTTGTGGAGGCTGGAGGCTTTTATGAGGTCGATAATGGAAACAAGAGTGTTGTGCCTGGATATGCCAATTTCTATACTGGGTCGGATCCGACGAATTACCAGCCATTGATTGACTGGGGGTTCAGCACGGTCCCACAAGCGGTATGGGCCTTTGCATCAGCTTTTCCTGACTTGAGAGGAGAATGCGCTGATCGCTGTATACAGGGAGGTGCCAATCGGACAATCCACTACGCGCGTGGCAAGACTCTGGGTGGATCATCTGCTCGGAATTATATGGTGTATCATCGGTAAGCTTTGGAGTTGTCTCGTCAACCTCTGCGGACAGCAAGCTGAGGGTGCACATTGCAGGCCAACGAAAGGATCATTGCAAAAGTGGGCGGACGAAGTGGGAGATCAAAGCTATTCATGGGACAACTTCCTGCCCTACTACCTCAAGTCCTGCAACTACACGGCCTTTAACCCAGCCCTCTACAATTCGACAATCCTTCCGCAAGAGCCTGGAAACTTTGAGCCTACAGGTGGACCTCTCTCGGTCTCGTTCAGCAACTATGCTGACGCCTTTGGCACATGGGCTCAAAAAACATACGTCTCGGTTGGGATGAAGGTTCTCAACAGTCTGAATGCCGGTGTACTCAATGGCTCTGCCTACTCCACCCTCACAATCGACGCAAGAGATGGATACAGGTCAACATCCGAGTCGAGCTTCCTGCAAGCAGCAATACTCAACGGCACCGCGCCCACAATCTACAAAAACACCATGGCCCTGAAAGTCCTCTTCAGCGGCAACAATACCGCCACCGGCGTCCTAGTCCGCACAGCCGGCGACTACGGCACCAACGCCCTCAACTTCACTCTCAGCGCCCGCAAAGAAGTTATCGTCTCAGCGGGCACCTTCCAATCCCCGCAACTCCTCATGGTCTCTGGCATCGGCCCGCAGCAAACGCTCCCAAAATACGGCATCCAAGTCCTCAAGGACCTCCCCGGCGTCGGCCAAAATATGTGGGATCACGTTCTCTTCGGCGCCAACCGCCCCGTAAACGTGCTCACTGCCTCTGCCGGCCTCAACAGCCCCATCACTGCCGGCAAACTCGTCGATCGATTCCTCGCCAACGGCTCCGGTCCCCTTGCTGCCTTTGGCGCTGGCTACTACGGCTGGGAAGACCTGCCGAACCCGTATCGTGCGAATTTATCTAACAGCTCCATCGCAGCCCTCAACACCTTCCCCGAAGACTGGCCTGAGCTCGAATGGCTACCTATCAGCGCATACCTCGGCTACCAGACCAATCGCCAGAGAGAAGATCCGCGCGACGGGTACAACTACGCGAGTATCAACCCGGGCATCATCGCCCCGCTATCTCGCGGCAACGTCACCATCTCCAGCGCCGACATGACCGACCCGCCGATCCTCGATCCAGCCTGGCTCACCGATCCTGCGGACCAGGAACTGGCTGTGCAGAGCTTCAAGCGCTCGAGGGAGATGTGGCAGTATCTGACGTCGCAGGGCATTACGGCGACGCCGTATGAGACGCTGCCGGGGCTGAATGTTACGTCGGATCAGGATATCTTGACATATATCTCGAAGAGCTTCATGACGATCTATCATGCGGCTGGGACTTGCAAGATGGGTAATACGAGCGACAGTATGGCCGTCATTGACTCCCAAGCACGCGTCTATGGCGTCCAAGGTCTGCGGGTCGTGGATGCGAGCTCCTTCCCCTTCTTGCCACCGGGACACCCTCAAAGCACGATCTATGCGCTTGCGGAGAAGATTGCGGCTGATATTCTAGGCCAATCGACTCCGCCGCCGGGATACTCGATGGCTGGGTACTATGAGGCTCGGAGCAATCTTTCGCAGGCTCGCAGCAACGGAATAGGGGGCGCTGCGCAGTCGAATGATGCCGGCTCGATGTTCCGTTCGCCTGGCTCGTTCATGCTCCTCGCGATGGGCGCTGTTTCCGCCTGGGCGCTGTACTTCCTGTAATTGGATCGAATAAAAGGTTCGTAAGAGCATCCGAGGGTGCGCAATGATCAAAAGTCGTGACAGTGATTGTAATAGAGGGCGCCGCTTTTCGAAGGAGAGCATGCCTTGACGTTCTGATGTATTTGATGCTGGATGAAAACATGACTGTGCATACATACACAAATTGTAAATAGACACATGTACATACCTCAAGGGGTTGGACTGTTGAAAGCGAGTCTCTGCTCATGGCTCGAACTACTTGCGGAAACGGAATTTCGCTCGAGGACGATGGAAGCAGCCTTGGCAAAGTGAGCGAATGCTCCCAGTTGGGCGTATACGTACAAGACTACTCGATGACTGCCCGCAACGCGGCTTCCATTGCGGTCACTGACTGCTGTAATAGTGTTCCATATCCCATTGTTCATTAAACTATACAATTCCACATCGCCCGCCATCCCCAAGTCTAAGGTCCCCTTGAAGTTTGAGCTAAGCCACTAGGTCTCCACTTTCTTAGCGTCTCTTATCCTCTCTTATATACTAGGTAGAGATAAGTAGTACTATCGTTATACGATATTTAGCTTATAGAGTTCTAGGTTAATTTTTATATAATTAATTTATTAATATCTTTAATTAACTCGCTTTAAAATAATATTATTATAAATCTCGATTCTTTTCTTTTTTTATATTATATTATATAATATTAAGATAAAGATTATTATTTATTACGCGTTAATATCGTATTTATAAATTTTTTCTCTATCTTCTAATTATTTAATAATATTGAATTTAGTTAATTTATATTCGAGTAAATAAATATTAATATTAGAAAATTACTAGAGATTTAGAAAACTCTATAATTTATTTTAATCGAGTTATTAAATTTATTAAATTTATTTACTTTCTTAGAGGTATTAATAATATTATAAAATTTACTTATTATATTTTTTAATATTTATCTCTTCCTCGCGCTTTTATTTAATATTAATATAAATTCCTCGTTATTTAATTATTTTTAAAGACTCTAGAATATTATTTTTAAAAGTATATTTAATTATCTCGATTTATTCTTTAATTTCGATTAAGTTCGATATATATCTCTTTAATAAATAAAATTAATTCTACTCTAGAGTTTATTTTTATTAATATATAACGAGTATTATATTTTATTTAACTCTTTAATATTATAATTATTTAATTAATATAATTTTATATATATATTATATTTAGTTAGATTCTAAAATATAGAATTAATAAAATTATATTTTTAATAATTAAAATATTATATTTTAATCTTTAATTCTCTTTTATTTTTTATATAATAAATTTTTTTTTTTTAATTTTATTTATTACGAGTTTAATATTTATTTTAAAATCTAGTTTCTTTAATAAAATATATAAAAAAATTCTTTTATCGATTAATATTTATTTAATTTAAATACGAGTTTTAATTATTTTATAATTATTATTTTTAAATTTAAATTTAAATTTAAATTTAAATATAATTTATAATTCTTTTTATTAAATATTTTTATTTATTATTTTTTAATTCTTTATATCGATAATTTCGACTTTAACTCCGTATATTATTATTATAAATATTTATTTTAGTATTTTAAATAAAGAGTTTTTTTTTTTTTTTTTTTTTTTAATTCTTATCTTATCTTATTTTTATTATAATTATATAATAAATAATATCGTTTTTTATTATTCGTCGAGCCTCGATAATTAATTCCGTTATTGAATAAATTTTATATCGGAATATATTAATTATTTAAAAGTTAGTTACTTTCTTAATTTTTTTTTTAATATTATATATCTTAATTATTAATTACTTTATTTTCGCGTTATAGATTATAATAAAAAGAGAATTTATTTAATTACGTATTTTTTTATATTAAATATATATCTATAAATAATATTAATTTAACTAGTTATTAATAATAATAATATATTCTTATTTTTAAATATCTCGATTTTTTATTTTAATATTTTTATTTAATTTTATAATTTCTATATTTCTTTATTAACTCTTTTATATAATAAAGAGTCGTTTTAAATACGATTTATATTAGTTATAAATTATAAATTATTATTTATTATTATTATTTATTATATTTTTTTTTTTTAATTTTTCGAATTTTAATTATTAATTTCTCTAATATTTTCCTATTTTCTTATTATTTCTAATCGCCTTTAAGCGCGCTAAATCGGCGCTTTTATTATTATTCTTTTTATTTTTATTTATTTAATTTCGCTCGTTATTTCGTTAATTATTTATACTAGAGTTATACTTTAATTTAATAATAATTTTAACTATAATTATTTATTTATTCTCATTATATTATTTTATTTTAATTATATTAATAAAGAATTCTTGAAATTAAATAATTAATTTATTAATTAATTATTAGAAAAATCTTTAATAGAGTTATTATAAAATTATTATTATAATAAAAAATCTATTTTTACTAGAATTCTAAATTCTAAATATATTTATATTATTAAATAAGAGTATTTTATCGTAATTTTATAGTTTTTATTATTTAGGAATTTTAATATTTATTATTTATTAACGAGATATTACGAATATTATATAGTATTAAAATTACCCGCCGAGAGGGTAAAATAAATATTAATAATAAAATTATTTATTATAATTAGAGAGTAAATAAAGTAAATAAATTATTATTTATTATATTTAAAGAGTAAATAAAGTAAATATATTATTTTTAATATAATTTTCTTTTAAATACTTCGCGCCCTAGAATTTAAAAAATAATATAAAGTAATTATAATTATAAGGAGGAGAAAAAACTAGATAAATTTAATTAAAAATATCGAAGAATACTAGGATATTAAAGTTATTAACTAGAGAGTAAAAAACTAGGCCCGCTAGCGATAATTAGATAAATAAGAGAGTTATAAAACGATAATCTTTATATAAATTATTAACCCGGTTTAAAAGGGAGATTTATTCGGGGACTAGTTTAATTACTATAATTAATTAAAGAAAATTAAAAACTTTATAATAATATAATTAAAATATAGTAAAATCGGATTAAATAAATTCCTATACCGAATAAAGATATTTATAGTTCGTAGCGCTAGCTACTAGTATAAATAAAGGAAATAAAGTATAAAATATATATTACTATTTTACCCGGAACTAGCTAGGGATAAAGCGGAGCTAATAAAATAAATAAATATATACGATTTTAAGAAAATATTAATATAGGCCTAAAATATATATATAACCGCGCGGTAAATAATAAAAACGGGATAACTCGGCTAATTCTCTTTTATTAAAAAATAACTAATACGATTTAAATTATCGTTAAAACCTAGTAATATATTTAAATTTATAAAAAAAAGGAAGAAAAGAAAGAAACCGCCGGTCGGAGGGTCGTAGATATTAATTATTTAATAAGTTTATAATAAAGCGGCCTATAAGTCTACGAGATAAATAAATAAAATTTAAAATTAAAATAAAAAAGAAACGGAGGGAAGAATAAATAATATTTTAAAATAATTATAATTATCGGTTACTAACTAGTAAAAAGAGGAAATAAAAATTAATAAATTAAAGTTTTTAACCGATAAGGTTTCTTTAATAATTAATAAATACTATTAATAATTTTATTAAGAGAGTATTCGCGGAACTTCTTTATTAATAAAGTAGTTTTATTAAAGTAAATATATAAATTAATTAATTAATTAATTAATATAATTTTCTTTTATTATATAAATAATATATTTTTCAATAAATAAAAACTTCGTATTTAATTTCTTTTAAAACTTTTAATTATAAATTCTAAATATAAATATTTATTAAATTATTAATCAAATTAAATTTATTTAATTATATTTAATTATTTATATAAAAACTATTATTTATTAATTTTTAATACTTTTCTTTAAAAGTATTAATTTAGATTTTATTAATATTATATTAAAATATAAATAAAAAAACCTTAATATAAAAATAGAAAAGAGATAATAATAAAAAAAAATTCTTATATATTAATTAATTTATATATTTATTTTAATAAAACTACTTTATTAATAAAGGAGTTCCGCGAATATTTTTTAATAAAGTTATTAACGGTATTTATTAATCGTTAAAGAAACCTCGTCGGTTAAAAACTTTAATTTATTAATAATTTATTTCCTCTTCTTACTAGTTAGTAGCCGATAATTATAATTATTTTAAAATATTATTTATTCTTCTCTTTATTTCTTATTTATTTTAATTTTTAATTTTATTTATTTATTTTATAAACCTATAAACCGCTTTATTATAAATTTATTAAATAATTAATATTTACGGCCCTCCGGCCGGCGGCTTCTTCTTTTTCTTTCTCTTCTTTATAAGTCTAAATATATCGCTAGGTCCTAATAATAATTTAAATTATAAATTCTTATATATTTATATAATAATACTATTATAAACCGGATATATAATTTATAATTATATAATAATTCTAGATTAATACTTAAATCTTTATTATTATATATAACGATAGTAGTTATAATTTTTATAAATATTTACCCGAGATTTATTTTTTTAATATCGTAGATAAATTATTTTTCGATAACGATAATAAAGATATTATAATTAATTATTCTAAATTTATTAATATAAGATTAATTTTCTTCTAATTATAATTTTCGATAAAAAATTCGTTTTTAATTAAAATTTATAATAATTTAAAATATAGAATAAATACTTTTATTTCTTTATATAGATTTAATATTAAAATTATAATATATTTATATTAAATATTAATAAATTAATTATTTCTTAAAGTATTAATTATTTTTAAAATAAATATTATTTTATATTATAAAATTATTATAAAATCTTTTTATTAAATAATAATATAATTATTTAATAATAAAGAAAAATTATTTTAAAGTCTTTTTTTAAATAATCTCGACGCTATTTTTAATATAATTATATCGAATTTTTACGATAAATTATTTATTATTTAGAAATTATAAAAAGTTCTATAAATTATTTTTATAAAAGCGAATCGTCGATAATATTAAATTATTATATAATTTTTTCGGAATTATAAATTCTTAATTAAAATTCTTTAATAATTAATTAAATATTTATTTTAATTAATTTTATAATAACTTTATATAATAGTTCGTTTTATTAAATTTTAAAATTTTAATATAATTATTATCTCGATTAAAATATTTTTAATAAAAGAGAGAATTTAATATTATTTATATATATATTTTTTAAACTCGATATTAAAAATTTATATTATATCTTCGTTTATTATAATATATAATTTCTATATAATAAAATAATATTATTTATAATCTTTTTTTTTAATTTTTTTGAATTTTAATTTTATATTTTATAATTTTTTTTAATATAATTAAAAATCTTTTCTTTTAATTCTTCTTATTTTTTATATAATAAATATAATTATAATAATTAATATTTATAATTAAATCTCAATTGAATTTTTAATTTTAAAAATATTTTAATTTTTATATTAATAAATCGAAAATCGATTTTAAAGATTTAGATTTAAATATAAATTATCTCTAATACTCGTAGAGCCCCGAGCGCGCGATAATAACCCGATATAGGCTCGGAGTTAATACGCGATAACCTCGAGTATTCGACGGTGGCTCGAAGTTAATATATAATTAACCTCGGGCGCTCGAAAAAACTCGATATATATTTAAAATTAAAATTAAATTAATATTTTAGAAGTAATTTTAAAAACTAAATTACGTAATTCATCGCCTAATATATTAAGAAATATTAATATTTTATAATTATTTTTATCGCTAATAATAACTCTTTAAAACGATTTTTAATATTAATAAATTTTAATTTTTAAAATTAATTAATTCGCGCGAAACTCTTATAGAGGTAATATCTAGATTATATTTAAAATATATAATAATATTAATTATAAAAATACGATAATTATTATTATTAAAATATAATAATAATAGAGTTAAAATTATAAATAATTATTTTTATTTTTGAAATAATATTAATTATTAATATATAATAATTATTTATATATTTTTAAATTAGTTTTTTCTCGAGATTAATATATATTATTTATAATAATAACCGGAGATTTATTATTATAGAATATATATATTATTATAGAGTAAATTCGTTATAGAGTAAAAATTTAATTAAAATTAAAAGTAAAAGAAAATAAAGTCTCTAGAATATTCTTTTTATTATTATTTATATATAATTATTACTTAATTCTAAACTTAATACTTTTATTAATTATTTTATTATTAATTTATTTTTATTATAGTCCTCGCTTTTTACTCTTTTATTAAATTATATTATTATTATTTTTAATATCTCGATATTTATCGCCGTCGATATCTTTATATTAAGATAATTAGTCGGTATAATTTTTAATTAATAAAAGAGAAATTACTCTCTAACTCTATTTAATAAATTTAATAATAAAGAGAAAAAACTATTATTACTAAACTACGATACCGTTAAATATATAAAGAATAATAAATAGAGGTCTCTTATTCTAACGAGTATCTTTTATTAATTAAATATATTTTATAATAAAAATAATAATATTATTATTAAATTTAAAAGAGATTATAGTAATAATAATATAAATAATAATATTATTAATAAAAAGAGAGAAAAGAAAAGAGAAAGAAATAAAAGAAATAAAAGAAATAAAAGAAATAAAAGAAATAAAATTAATCAAATTAATAAAATTAATAAAAATTATAAAATAAATAAATAAAAATAAATAAGAACGCGAGAGTTATAATATTTAATTTTTTTAATAAATTTATTTATTTATTTACTTCTTATATCTCTAATTTCTATTATTATAAAATAATAATAAAATATAGAGATTAGCGAACGAGGTTAAAATTAATAATTTAATATTAATTATAATATTATTATTTTAGAAATAAAAGATACTCTATAAATAAAATTATAATTATAAATAAAATAAATTTATAATTATAAATAGAATAAATTTATAATTATAAATAAAAGTTATAAATAAAAGTTAAAATTAATAATATACTTTTAAATTAATACCCGTTAATAATTATTTTAAATTTACTCGGTATATACCCGAGTAATTTTAGGCCTCTTAATTATATATCTCGGGTATATATCGAATTAATAAATAAATATTAAATTTAAAATTTTTAAAATACTCGTCGAGTATTTTAAATTATAATCGAGTTACTTTTTATTTTATCGACGTAATCGAGTATATTAAATACTTTATTATATATAAAGCCCTCGATTTATTATAAAAATATCTAATTTATAATTTTTTAAATTTTAAAAATAAATTCTCGTTTAAATTTAAACTATAGTAATTACGTTAATAAAATAAAAAAATAACTCGATTATAATTTAAAATACTCGACGGGCGCCTCGAGAGTTTTAAATATAATATTTATTTATTAATTTAATATATACTCGAGATATATAATTAAAAGGTTTAGGGTTATTCGAGTATATATTAAATAAATCTAAAACCGCTATTAACGAGCGCTAAATTAGAAATATATTATTAATTTTTATTTTTATTTATAACTTTTATTTATAATTATAACCTTATTTTATTTATTTTTATATTTTTATAATTTTATTCTATTTATAAATATAGTTTTATTATTATTATAATTTTATAATTATTATTTTATATTCTTAAATTATTATTATATATTTTAATATATTATTTAAATATTACTTTTATAAGAATTTCGTATAAATTAATTAAATTTAGGAATTAAAATTTATAAATATTAAAAATTATTCTAGAGAGTCGTTATTATCGATAAAAATAATTATAAAATATTAAGATTTTTAAAAGTTTTAAATAGTAGATTATATAATTTTCTAAAATTAAACTTTTTAAATTTTTTAATTTAAATTATATTTATAGAGAGCTCGTCGAGTAATTTAATACTCGAACGATACTCGGCGGGTATTTAATATATATTTAGAATTACTCGGGCGCTTTAAATTTATCTCGGGTATTTAAAATAATTTACTTTTAAGCCTCGAGTTACTAGAGCCGGTTTTCGATTTATTAATATATAGAGATATAATAAAGCGGGCGATAACGAGGTTAATAATAATAAGAAGAGAAATAAAAATATAATAAAGCGACGATATTTGAATAAAGAGCGAGGGCGTAGATATAAAATAAAAATATAAAAAGAATAAGGATATTAACGGGGTAAATAATAATTTATTATTTAATATTAATAATTATAGAGCGCGGTATTTAAATTTAGGTATAAATTTTATATAAATCGAAATACCTCTATTTTATATTACTTTATATTCTTATCCTATTTTCCGATAATATATTAATTAAACCGGGAATTCTAGTATATTATTTAACTAGTTTTAAATCTCCTCGGGGCGTTTATAAATAATTTAAAAATTATTAATAAAACTCTACTCGAGTTAGTAACTATAAATTAAATATATATAAAGAATAATAATTAATTTAATAATAAGAAATTAAGGTTATTTATATAATTATTAATAGAAATTCTATTTTCTATTTTAACGAAGGGTTATAATTACTAGTAACGATATAAATATTATATTAAATATTCGATATCGTTAATAGACCGTATATTAAATAGATTAATAAAATAGTATATATTTAGAATTTTACGTCTACTAGCTTAAAGATATTCGAAAGATTATAATAAAATAAAGAAATATTATATATATATTAATATATTTATTTTAATATTATATATTTATTATTTAATTTACGATTAATAGTTAAATAACTCGATATAGTTATATTATTTATTAAAATACTAAAACTAGCGCTCGGGAATATATATAATAGAGAAATATTAACGTTTTTATTATTTTAAAGTTAGAATCTTTCGATTTAACCGATTTTCTCGCGGGGGTATATTTATAATACTACGCTAAATAAAGAGGCTAACGTATTTATAAATTTATAAATTACTAGTATTTATACTTATTTAATAGGTTAGTATAGGTAGTCTATTTTGAAACTGGACCCTATTTCGTATTCTATAATTGACTAAATAGAACTAAGCCCCAGTTAAAAATAAAGTAACGTATTATCGGTATAGGCGTGTTATAAACAAAATGGTCTATAGGTGTAAATGAAAAAGGATTACAGGCTGATACGTGGAACCGTTATAACACCGTGTATATACTGTAACCTACTTCCTTAGCCCTCCCCTAAGGTATACTGTCATATGTTTCGATGCGCTGACTTCTATTTTGGGCCGCAAGTGCTTGTCCAGATATTCCGGGTGTAGAAAGGATGATATGTCTAAAACCACTCTCTAGACTTAATCCAGTCGCCGGTAGAGCGCACGAACGTTCTATTAATTTGTCGGCGGCAGTCTAATCACTCCAGAGGCTGACGATTTGAGGGCGCTGTGCATTCTTCTTAAAGCTTCTTCCAGCACAGTCTTCTCCAGTGCAAAACTCACCCGTGCCCAGCCCTTTTCAATGAAATGGTAGATTCGGCCGGGACTGACCAATAGCCCTATCTCTCTAAGCCGAACGATCATTGCAGTCTCATCCTCCCAGGTCTCTGCCATTGGAGCCAGTCTCGCCATCAAGAAATGACCCGCATTGCACGGCATATAGTAGATACCATAGCGATCAAAGAACCTTGTTAGTAGGTGGTAAGAATGTGATAAGCGGACTGAATTCAGATTTATTAGCATTGGCATAGATGGAGACGATAGAAGAGCTGCTGCAAAGACTGTCGATAGAGTTGAGACGTTCATGAACGCCGCCATGGCAACTCCGTTTCGAACCGCTGGGTTCGACTGTGATACTGTACAACTCTGCGATAGCTTGTGAGAACGTGCGTAGTTTATACATGTAGGATGCTGTTACCAATTTGATGCCTGCAGAGGCCAAATCTTTACTCATACTCCATATCACCTGGATTCTTGCAGGGTCGCAGCCAAGAGCGATGGGATCAATTGCCGAAGCGGAGACGAATTGGCGGGTTTCAGGCAGATCGCTTTGACTAGGATGGAATGTGCTGAGCGCATAGACCTCCTCGGAGATCAATTGCAGATCTCGGCGCTGACAGAAACGAAGACACTCTTCGAGAACCCTTTGAAGATAACACTGTCCAAGGGGATTATGAGGGTTCGTCAAGATCAAAGCTTTGACTGGCCGATCGGAAGTGGCATAAGCTTGCTCCAGGGCCGGAACAATAGAGTTGCTGAAAGGATCTAGAAGTCGTTGAAACGTGACAAGAATTGGGGTGACGGCGGATCGGTTGGCGCAATGAACATCATAGCTATCTACAACCGTAAGCAAAGACTTAGCCACAAAAAAAGCGTGCATACTCCAATACGGGCCTGGTATCAGTACACCGTCCCCTTCATTACAAACATTCCAGAGGAGCGTATCCAAAGAGGCCGCTGCACCTGACGCGATTCCAATATGAGATGATCTGACTCTTAACTTGGGATAGAAGAAAGAATTGAAAAGATTGGCAAGGAGCTCCAGAAGGCGAGGGTCACCCCAGAGATCTGTGGGCATGGACAGATTCTAACAGAATTCGTACCTTCAGTAATGTATTGACTGCAGTAAGCGAGGAAAGACTTACGTGGCCTGTAAAAGAGCTTTCGATAGCAGGCTTGCATATCTGAAGTACCTCTTGTCTGATAACCTAGTTTTCTGCCATTGATAGATCAATAGCGTCAAATTCCTCTTCAGGCACTGTATTTTCACCCTTATCCTCTAGCATTGCTTTCGGGAGTTGGCCCATGGTATTCATGACGTTAAAGCGTCCTCTGCGTGATAGATGTTCCATTGTGCGTGCTTTCCGAGGACGTGAGATTTGATATTTGCTTCCAGTAGATTTCTGACGGTGGTTGTTGCTTTCTAAAGACCTTCGTCAGACGTTACAGAACTTGGAGAGGAGCAACGCGCTTTCAGGTGGGCAACGGACCTGGGTGAAGTCGGAGGGAGATTTTGAAACCTGGGCTAGCGCAGAGCTGCAGGGGGCTGTGCCTCATAGGTGAAAAATGTCATCTAACGAGCAAGATTCTCAACTAGCACCTGCTTATGCATGGTATACCAACTGCTGCCTAGAACAGAGGAGCCTCGGTCCTTTTTACTGTGAAAATAGCCCATGCCGGGCTTGAACGCCGCTTATCATGTATTCATTCGCCCGACCGTCGCATATTGCAAAGGGAAAAGGCTGCCACTTGTAATTGAATTCATTGAATGCATCTATCTGGAGCATACGCAACATCTAAGCATGGGCCAAACTAAGTGTCCGGAGTAGAACTTGTCAATCTTGCCCGTAGTCATGAAAAGCGAGGTTCGCATTCGAAAAAGCCAAAAGGCAGTGCAAGTAGGACCTCCGCGCAGCATCATGCTTTTGCCTTCCACCTCATTCCCACTTTAGAGATCCTTGCGGCAAGCGAGAACAAGCCCGAAATCGCTAGAAGTATCGCACACCACACTTGCAATCCAATCCAGCCACCCTTTCCTCTTAGAATTGCCCCAGCAATAGGCTCACCAACAAGTAAGCCGAATCCAGCGATGGTGAAAGACATGCCAAGCTGGATGCCAATAGTGGATAAATTGGGTGACAAACTCATGATTGTGACGCCGGGAAACGATACAAACGAACCACAGAAGAACCCATACAGTAGACTGAACACAATGGTACCTGCAGTGCCTTTGATTCCAATCCATCCAAAGCAAAGTATTGACAAGATGAATGCGAATGGAATTTGTATGTTTAGTGGGCCAGTCTTATCGGCGAAGAAGTTTGGTATCAGTCGGCCAATCGTTGAACTGGCGTTGATTATTGAGAGAAGATATGAGGCGAGGTTGGCATTAACGTCTGTACGTTCTAAAGCGAAGAGCTGGATATAAAAGAATGTGACATAGATACCCATGAAGCCGAAGAACGTTCCGAGGCAGAACAGGAGATACGGCTTTGCTCTGAAAGCAGCAAGGTCGTAGAAGTCGTGTCTTTTGGTGGAGGACGGTCCTCTTAGACGCATCCCAAGCAGTGCCACCAACTGGATAGCGAATATAGTGAAGGCGATTGTCCGCGTCGCCCAACCGAAGCCGATTCGAGGCTGTAATTGCCGAAAGATTATAGGATAGACGACCCCACCTCAAATAACAGTAAGCGGCCTTTTTCAGATCATCTATAGGATACTGATATACATACCAATGCTCCCTCCGGTAGACGCTATGCCAAAGGCAATGGACTTCTTCGTCGTGAAATACTGCGACACGATTGCGACACTAGGCAAGAATAGACACCCGAAGCCTATTCCAACAGTGACACCTTGTGCTAGGAGAAATTGCCAATAGGTGCTGCAGATACTGGTCATCATCATACCAAACACAGTGATAAATGTGCCTAAGCTCAGAAGCAGCCTGAGATAGCCGAGATCGAAGAATGGGCCAACAACGGCGCCTCCAAGGAACAAGAGAAATGCTTGAATAGAGCCCACCCAGGATATGTTGGATGCGGATTCGTGTTGGAGAAGATGGGACTGGTAAAAGGTCTGGAAAACCCCGTACATGTTGATGATGCCCCTAATGTCGCGAAATCTTATTAATAAGTGACTGCTTGGAGCTTATTATCGAAGAATACCAAGTATTGAAGTAGAGGCAAAAGGCGCCGGCCATCTGTAACCAAGCTCTAAAGCCCCCATTTGGAGTTTCATTTAGTGTTTCTTTCGAGTTTGCCGTCGTTTCACCTGCGTCCTTCGCGAGGCTGACAGCTTCATCACCGCGATGTTCACCGGAAATTTTCTCTCCGTCAGACATGTTTTTTTAGACTGCTGGTAGTATCCCCTCCACCGGCAGAAAGAGGGCTCGTTTGGCTTGGCGGCGGGACTCAGCCCAACGAGCCCTCTTTCTGCCGGTGGAGGCAAAGAAAAGTGAGCAGTGATGGGCTTTAGAGCGAAGGGAAACAAGGAAGGCAAAGAGTCATGTAGAAAGGGGGGCGAGGAAAGCTCTACACCAGCGTCTTCGGAGATTGTGAGAAATTCTATGCAAATCAAGCAGTTCTCGTCAGGCGATCCGGAGTTAGCGTGTGCAGAAAGCTGTGGAATCCTTGGCACTTTTTTTTTTTTTTTTTTGCGCTACATGCAAAACTAACTCTACGAACAACGCTTCTGATATATTAACCATATGTACGTATATAGCTCTACTCGAGGCGATTCTAACGCTACAGGAATAAAATGGTTTAGATAGATAATCGTTAAATTATAAGGCTTTCAATATTAGTAGTAGACTTGGCGGGGTAGGTGGGGCTTTAGGTGAGATAGGAGCTAAGAATTAGCGTAGAAAGCTTAATCTATACGCCTATTTTCAAGATTTTGGCTAAAACTTCAACAGTTAGCAAATCCTATACTGCTAAGTCGATGAAATAGGTTCCTGCGGCGTTAGAATCGCCTTAAGTAGAGCTATATATTCATATATAGTTGATATATCAGAAGCGTTGTTCGTAGAGTTATTTTTGTATGTATGAGGGAGCGTAAAAAAAAAAAAAAAAAAGTGCCAAGGATGACGCATTATGATCCACCTGCCTGACATCATCTCTCCCCGGTCTTAAAACTCCCCAGAGAGCATCAAAGTTTCGTTCACCAGGCACTCGACGTGTAATCTCACCAAGCTCTCTAACTCATATTTTGTGCTGCAATGAATAAAAAGACTATCATTGACAAGTATCGTCCGGAGTTAGCGCCATTCGAACGCGTCTATCGTGACATCCACCAGAATCCAGAGCTTTCGAGGCAAGAAGCTCGCACTGCCAACATCGCTGCTACCCACCTCGAAGGGCTAGATGGCTTCCAAGTCCACCGTGATGTTGGCGGACATGGCGTTGTCGGTGTGCTGAGAAATGGGTCTGGTTCGACCGTCTTACTTCGCGCGGACATGGATGCTCTCCCCCATCTTGAGAACACCAAGCTAGACTATGCGAGCACCAAAGTCGCCAAAGACCACCAGGGCAGCGAAACCCCAGTGATGCATGCTTGTGGGCACGATATGCACACGACTAGCCTGATGGCAGCATCTACGCTTCTGCACGCCGCAAGAGCTTCGTGGAATGGGACGTTGATCTGTCTCTTTCAGCCAGACGAGGAATTAGCTGGAGGAGCCCAAGCTATGGTCGACGATGGTCTCTATGACCCTCAGAGATATGGCGTCCCAATTCCTGACGTCGTGCTGGGTCAGCATGTAATCGCTCTCAAATCAGGCGTGGTCGCACTTGCCGAAGGTCCTATCCTCACTGCTGTTGATTCTCTGGAAGTTCGCATCTTTGGTAAGAGCGGTCATATATCACGTCCAGACCTATGTGTCGACCCAGTCGTGACCGCGAGTCATATCATCACTCGCCTACAGACTCTAATAACCAAAGAAGTGAGGCCCGAGGACTTTGCTGTGATTGGCTGCGCCAGCATTCATGGGGGTAGTGCTCCCAACGTCATTCCCGATTTTGTCGATTTCAAACTTTCTATTCGAACTTATCGGCCAGAGATCCACGACCGAATCCTGAAGTCTGTCAAGCGAGTGATTCGCGCGGAATGTGAGGCTTCTGGATCCCTTCAAATTCACGAACCTACCATCAAGACGATCATGCATGCTCCTGCTACCATAAACGATCCGCGACACACGGCCATTGTAAAGAATGGGTTCAATCAGTACTTCGGGGAGAACAGCATTCACATGGACCCTATAGGACCCAGCGAAGATTGCTCAGTTTTGGCAAGTGCTTGCGGCGCCCCGCTGGTGTTCAGCCTCTATGGCTGTGTGGATCCTGAGCTTTGGGAGAAGGCCGTGAGGGAGAACAAAGTGAGCGAGATACCTCAGTACCATTCTGCTTTCTTCAAGCCAGCCATCCAGCCTACAATGAGAACCGGAGTGGACGCTTTTGCGGTATCAGCTTTGAATTATCTTCAAAAGTAGGACCGCTTGTAGTGATGAGCGCTACTTAGAGCCTTGATTATGAACCAGATTGATGTGACTGCACTTTTGAGACCAATGTGAAATGAATGATACCACAGTGACCGCAGAGAGCAGATATACGTGGGCCACGCTCCTGCTGCTTACCTGTCCAAGGAAACCCTGGAGCCGTGTTTGTGTAGTTCGTGAGAATGAGGTGCTCCGGGGCTATTGTGCGCTCTAATTTAGACCCCCACTGTCCCATTGTCTAGGATATGCGGTCCGGGAATAGCGGCGCTCAATCCGCTGTTCGCATGGGACTAGGGCGGTGCTAATTACTGCGGCGCCAGCTACCGACGAAACTACTTACACTGTTGTACCTAGTATTCACTACCTCTCAATGCTACCAGTATCAGGAGTTCTGTCACGCAGATCTATCTACATAACTAGGTGTTTTCAATAAACGTCACAGATCAAGTCTAGATAAGTAGATATTAACGTTATTATCTAGGAGATATTCTCGTCCGTACCTCGTATAAAACCTTCGGCTCACTAGTATAATCCTCTCGGGCTCCTCTTCGTATTAAAGAGAAGTAATTATTTATCCTATAACTTTCGTATAGTTATAGAGCGCTATAAATATTAGTATTTAAATAAAATCTCTATAATAATTTAATTTAATTTAATTTAATTTAATATTATTTAATAAATTAACTTTATATATTAAATATATAATAATAATAATATTATAAATAATACCTAACTATTTAACCTTTATTACTATTTATAATTAATTATATATTTAAAAAAAATATAAATTTAGATATATTATTTACTATTTTTTAATAAATATATTTAAAGAAATAATTAAATTATATATATAATAATTTTAATAATAATATTTCTATATTTATTTCTATATCTAGTTTATATAATAGTAATTAATAATTATAATATATTATCTAGAATTTAAAATTAAGAAATAAAATAAATTAAAGAATTAATTTAAATTTAAATATAAAATAATAAATAAATACGTCTTTAATAATATTAATTAAATAATATTAAATATTGAGTTTCAATTTATTACTTTTATAGAATTTATTTAATAAAAGAGAATAAAAAAAGTCGTTATTAAAAAAAATTAATAAAATAATATAAAATAGTTAAGATTTAAAATAAAAGAAATACTAAAATTATAATTAAAATAATATTCTATATTAAAGAAAATTTATAGAAATATATATAAAATATTATATTAATTATTAATTAATAAATTATATTTTTAAAATTATATAATAAGAGTAATTTAAATATTAAAAATAAAGTAATTTTAAAAGTTTTGAAAATTAACTCGTTAAAATGAATTATTATTAATATATACGAGTTTATTATTAAAGAATTTAGCTAAATTTTATTTAAAATAAAAATATTATTATTTAAATAAATATTTAATATATTTCTTTAAATAGAATTTAAAAAGAGTTTAATATTTATTATAAAATAAATTTAAATATAATATTATTAAATTAAACCTCGATATTTCTATATTAAAATTAGTATTTTAATTAAATTCGAGTATATTATACTTTAAATTCTTTATAAATAATTAATATCTTTTATATTATTAATATTAAAATATTAAAATAACTATATTTTAATAAATAATAATAATAATAAAATTTAGCGCGTAATATTTTATTATTTATATAAACCTAGATTTATTTAATAGAGAAATTTAAAATATAATATTTTATTATTTATATAAACCTAGATTTATTTAATAGAGAAATTTAGCGCGTAATATTTTATTATTATATAAACCTAGATTCATTTAATAAAGAAATTAAATATATAATATATTATTATTATATAGACCTAGATTTATTTAGTAGAGAAACTTATAATATAATATTTTATTATTTATATAAATCTAGAGAAATTTAATAAAGAAATTTAATATATAATATTTTATTATTATATAGATCTAGATTAATTAAAAGTGAAATTTAACGCGTAATATTTATAATTAAATAATAATAATTTAATTTATAATAAAGTTTTAAAGTTTTAATAATAACGAGTAATAATTATTATTACAAATATTAATATTTTTATATACTATTATTTAATATAATAATATAATAATATTAAATAATTATATTTTAAAACGGAGAAATTAATTATAATATTATTAAATAAAATATTTGAAAGTTTAAAGAAATTTAAGCGAAGTATTATTTAAAATTAATATAATTTAAAAAGATAAATTTCTCTAGATTATTAATAAATATAAACGGAGGTCCGTTATTATTATTAATAATTATAAAAATTATAATAATATTAAGGCGATTTAAAAGACTAAATTATAAATTATTTATTAAAGTATTTTTAGCCTCGTTTATTTTAAATTTAATAATTATATATAAATTTTATAATTAATATAAAAGAAATATTATTAATATAATTATATATTATTAATATAATTATATATAATTTATAGTTAATTATAATTTTATATATTTTATAATTAATATTATTTTATAGAGTTAATATAATTAATAATTTAAATTCCTTATTAAAGTTTTATATTTAATAAAAACTAATTTCGGCCTATTTATTCTTTTTTTTAATTAAATTTATTAATAATATTAATATTATTTAATTAATATAACTCTATATAAATATATTAAAATAATAAATATAAATATACTCGACGATATACTTTATTATATATTAATAATAATATAAATATATTTTATATTTTATTATAATAATAAATCGAAAACCGGTTTTAATAACTCGAGGTTATTAAATAAACTATTTTAAATACCCGAATTAAACTCGGGGCGCCCGAATAGTTTTTAATATTTATCGAGCGCCCGCCGAATACCCTTCGAGTTTTAAATTATTTAACGGGCGCTCGACGAGCGCCCGAGATTATTATAAAATATATATCGGGTTCTTAACGAGTATAATTTAAACTTAAAACTTTAAGAGTTTTAATTTTAAAAAATTATATAATTTACTACCTAAAATTTTAAAAAATCTTAATATTTTATAATTATTTTTATCGATAGTAACGATCCCCTAAAATGATTTTTAATATTAATAAATTTTAATCTCTAAAATTAATCGATTTAAGCGAAATCCTCGCGGGGGTAATATATAAACTATATATTAAAATATATAATAAAATATATAATAACGGTTATAGAGATATAATAACGATAATTATAAAAATATAATAACGTTAAGATTATAACTATAAAGAGAATATATTATAATTATAAATAAAATATATTATAACTATAAATAGAATAGGGTTATAATTATAAATAGGGGTTATAAATAAAAATAAAAATTAATAATATACTTTTAATTTAGCGCCCGTTAATAATAATTTTAAATTTACTCGGTATATACCCGAGTAATTTTAGGTTCTTTAATTATATACCTCGGGCGTACCTCGAATCGGTAAATAAATATAATATTAGAGATTCCTAAAACGGCCGTCGAGCGCCCTAAATTATAATCGAGTTACTTTTTATTTTACCGACGTAAATATTTATTATTTATATATAATAAAAGAATTAAAAATAAATTAAAAATTAACTTTTAAAATTCGAAAGAAGAAATATATATAATAATTATAATAAAATCCGACTATATATAATATAAATTAGTATTATATATAAAAAAACTATATATAAAAGGAGAGAAAAATTAAATATTTATATAAATAAAAAAGAGGATTATTAAAAAAAAAGAAAAATAATATTAAATTAAATTTATAATTATATATACCCTAAAACGTATAGAGGGTATATAATTAATATATAAATAAAAAGAAGAAGATATTAAATAAATATAAATAAATAATAAATTAATAAAGACTTTTATATATAATAAATAAATAATAATATTAATTCAAAAAAAAATAAAAAAAAAAATAAAAGTAAATAATTAAAGTCTAAATATTACTAGTAATAAATAAATATAAAATATATAAAATTAAAGGAGTTAGGTTAAAAACTTTATATTTAATATTAATTAAAAATATATATAGAAGGGTTATTAATTATTATTTTATAAAATATATAATTTTTATAATAATTTTTATAAAACCTAGTTATTTAAACTACTTTCTCGATAATATATAAATTTATATTATTTTAACTTTAGCGGATCTACCGGTTAAATTATATTAAATTATATTAAATTTAAATATTATAGAAATTATCGAATTTCTAATTATTAATATTTTTTAATATATTTTTATAATCGAAGATCTTTCTTTATTTATTTACTTTTCTATTATTAATTTTTTAACTACTTTTATTATCGGCGGTTATAATAATCGATATATTATTATATACTAGGTTTAAATTATTTTTATTAATTTTAATAAAATTATTAAAAATAGTAATAATAAAGAAATTAATAATAATAATAATAATAATAATAATAAAGAGATTATTAATAATTTTAATAATCCGTATTTTAATAATTTATTTAAGTTTTAATTAAAATTATAATAAAAGAGTATTTAATAAAAATTTAATAACGGTATTAATTAACTCCTTTAATATACTTTAATATTTATTAATATAATTAATATACTTATATTTATATATAGTTCTCGAGGTATCGTAATTATTATTTTAAATTATATTTTTATTATTATCCTCTTTCGATACTTTTTTATTAATATAATTTTTAGAATTACGAATTTTATAAACTATATTCTAATTATTAATAATAAAGTTATTAAATTTTTATATTTTTAAATAAACTCCTAGTAGTAGTTATTTTCGTTTATATATTAAAAATAATTTACTCGTTAAACGAAATTTATAAAAAGAAGAAAAAGAGTTAATAAAAATATTAAAATAACGAGCCTAAAAAAGACGGCGGGAGAGAGAAAAATAATAATAATAATTAATATTATTATTAGAGGTAAATCGACTCGTATAAATTAATAATAATAATAAAGTTTATAAAGAGGGTAGAGTTATATATAATTAAAAATTATTAAAAATTATTAAAAATAATAAATAATTTTAAAATAGACGCCCGAAGTATAAATATAAATATACGAAATAAAAATTAAAACTAAACTCGTTATTAAAATCGAAAACTAAATTATTATTAATTATTAATTTTATAAACTCTTTTATATCTAGTAATTTTAAAGTATCGGGTTTATAATATATTATAAATATTATATATAAAATTAATATAATAATTAAAAATTAATATTTATTTTATTATATATAATTTGTAATCGGTATAATAAATTAATATTGAAATTATTTATAAATTAAATTTAATTATAGGATTTTATATTTAAAATTATATAGAATTTATTTTAAATTATTTTATTTATAAAATTACCAAATTTAAATCTTTTAATAATTAATTAAAAATATTATTAATATAATTTTATTTTAGAATTTAAAGATTATAAATACTAATAATAAAATTAATATACTCGAAAATATATTTAATTATTTTTCTTTTATAATATTTAAATTTATTAATTAATTAATTAATTAATTTATATATTTACTCTAGTAAAATTACTTTATTAATAAAAGAGCTTTATAAATACTTTTTTAATAAAATTATTAACGATATTTATTAATTATTAAAGAAACTTCGTTAATTAAAAATTTTAATTTATTAATAATTTATTTCCTCTTTTTACTAGTTAATAACCGATAATTATAATTATTTTAAAATATTATTTATTCTTCTCTATATTTGTCTTTTATTTTAGTTTCTTTAATTTTATTTATTTATCTTATAGACTTATAAGTTACTTTATTATAAATTTATTAAATAATTAATATTTACGGCCCTCCGGCCGGCGGTTTCTTCTTTTTTTTCCTTTTTTTTATAAATCTAAATATCTCGCTAGGTCCTAATAATAATTTAAATTATATTAATTATTCTTTAATAAAAGAGAATTAACCGAGTTATCTCGTCTTTATTATTTATTATATAACTATATATATATTTTAAACCTATATTAATATTTTTTTAAAATTATATATATTTATTTATTTTACTAGTTCCGCTTTATCCTTAACTAGTTTTAAATAAAATAATAATATATATTTTATATTTTATTTCCTTTATTTATATTAGTAATTAATATTATAAATTATAAATATTTTTATTCGGTATAAAAATTTATTTAATTCGATTTTATTATATTTTAATTATATTATTATAGAGTTTTTAGTCTTTTTTAATTAATTATAATAATTAAACCGATTTTTAAATAAATCTCTCTTTTAAGCCGGGTTAATAATTTATATAAAAATCGTTATTTTATAACTCTCTTATTTATCTAGTTATTATTAACGGGCCTAGTTTTTTATTTTTTAATTAATAATTTTAATATTTTAATATTCTTCGATATTTTCGATTAAATTTATTTAGTTTTTTCTTTTCTTTATAATTATAATTATTTTATATTATTTTTTAAATCCTAGGACGCGAAGTATTTAGGTTTTTTTTCCGTCGTTAATATTAAAACTATTTACTATTATTTACCTCCTTTATATTAGAGTTTATTTTAAATTTATATATTTTCTATAATTATAACTAAATAGGTCCCTCGATTTATTTAATATTATATTACTAGGCGGTTTAACTAGAGGTCGATTAACCTAATTATTAATTTAATTTTAAATATTAAAATTAAAATAATTTTAAATACTTTTAAAACTGTCCTAAAATAATTATTTTAAATAATTATTAATTTTTTTATATATCTCTTTATAGTCTTCGTTATTTCTTTTAATAAATATTATATCGGAGCTTTAAATATTAATATTAATTTAATTATTATATTATATATTATTTTATACTTCGCGAAGGTAGCGTCTTATATTAAATTAATTAAATATTTTATAATACGGCTTTAGTTAATTACTTTAGTTTTAATTTAAATTAAATATTATTTTTAATTTAATTTTAAATTATTATATAATTTTAAAACCCTAATATTTATTTTAAATTTGATAATTATATTTTTAAAATTTATCGTTATTTCTATATTAAACTTCTTCGGTATTCAAGATATATAGATTAATTTATATTTCTAGAGGGTAAATAATATTTATAAATAATTATTTATTTTAAACAAATATCGTAGGTTTATTTTAAATTCGTATAATTCTTTTTTATACTCTTATTATAGGCGAGTAAATAAATATTATCTACGAATTCTTTAATTTATATTAATAAATTTATTTTAATATACTCTTCGATTAATAATATATTAAAAAATAAAAAGAGTATTAATAAAATAAATAATTTTTATAAAATACCCGTTATTATTTTCTTTATTATACTCGTTCTTTCTTTAAATATTATAAATATAATTTTATTTAATAGAAAATTTACTATCTAGTTAATAATTAGGCTCGGAATACTTTTTATTTATAAATTATATAATAATTTTTTATACGAGATATTATCGAATATTTTTATTATATTTAATAATAATAGATTTACTATCTTTTCTCCCCTATTCCTACTATAATTTATAGTATATATTATATTTATAAAAGTCTTTAGCGCGGTTTCTATTAAATATTTTTATTTAACCTCTATTTATTATAATAATAATAATTTATACTCCTCTATTATATTATTTAATTTTCTAGAGATAATTATTTCTAATATTTTATTGAATATATTAAGGAATATAATAGATTTATATAATTTTAATTTTAAATAATCGCTTTTTTCTAATTTTTTAAAGATTATTATATTTTTTTTTTTAAAATACCTCGGGTAATATCTCTATTTAAAGTAAATCTAGAATAAATAAATAATAATATTTATTACTTCCGTTTTTATTATAATTTTTAGAAATTCATTTAGGATTCTAATTATTTTTAGTATTTTATTAATAACTAAATATTATATTACTTTATATATTTCTATTTTAATTATTTCTTAATTTATTCTAATAAGTTTTAAATACTTTATTCTATCGATATTACCTAGGTTTCTTATTAATAAAGAGAGGAAAAATATTCTTTATAAAACTTTTATTTTATTCTCGAAGTCTTTAGTTTTTCCTTTTTTATTATTTTTAATAATTAAGAATCAAAGAAATTCTTTAAAATAGTTTTCTTTTTTCTTTTTATTTTATAAATTTTAATATTCCCGTCGACTTTAACGAGGCTTTATATATACTCTTTTATTAAATTTTTTTATTATTTATTATATTTAAAGCCTCTACCGCCTAGGTATTTCGATTTTATTTATATTTCTTTATATATTTCTTTACCTTTAATATAATATTAATATAATAGGAATTTTAATAAAATTTAACTCCTTAATATAAGCGGGCCTATAAAATTATAAATTTAATTATTTTTTAGAAACCTCCTATTATTTTATTTAAATATTAATTAATATTTTTTTTATTTTCGAGTTTTATTTTCTTTAATATTTAATATAAAAACTTTATATTTTATTATATTTCTTTTTAAATAATATTATATTTAATCTTCTTTTAAATATAATAAATATATAATATTATTTCTTTTTATATTTACTCGAATTCCGTTATTATTAATTTATAATTAAAATTATAATATAAATCTTCGCGGATTATAAAATTATTTATAATCTAGTATATTTCTTTTATAAAGAATAAAGAATTAATTATATTTTTATATTTTTAAGTTTTTAATATTATAGATATTTTTAATAATTTTAATTTTATTTCCCTCGACTTTATTATTCCTAAGAGATAATCGGTTATAATATAATATATATATTATTTAATATTATTCTAGTTAGAGTAATAGAAGTTAAATTTTTTTAAAAAATATATTTATTTTAGGGTTAGGGTTAGGGTTAGGGTTAGGGTTAGGGTTAGGGTTAGGGTTAGGGTTAGGGTTAGGGTTAGGGTTAGGGTTAGGGTTAGGGTTAGGGTTAGGGTTAGGGTTAGGGTTAGGGTTAGGGT
>JAABUK010002492.1_pt1 | contig 32875 bp, 33 predicted proteins | sample 5559141 | NCBI WGS metagenome assembly JAABUK01 (sample SAMN10711869, study PRJNA513367) | rock metagenome | isolation source: Antarctica rocks | place: Antarctica: Victoria Land, Pudding Butte nord | collected 2016-01-03 | reverse complement strand
ACAGGAATCTCATGGCCAAACAAGATCTGAAAGAGCTCGGATTTCGGTCAGAAGACAAACCGCAGTCTGCTACACAGACTAAAAGCTCGGACAGCAATACAGACAAGCAAAAGCAGGGGTTTATAGCAGGAATGCGGCGATAACACTTGTTGGCTGGTTCTGCTGAAGCTTTGTGTGTCAGCACATGCCAGCCATGGTCCTGCTGTCAGGACTGCACATTCTCATACATGCTATGACAGCTGGTGCTCAACACACTGTGAACACAGTGCGTGGAGAACTGAGAGAACATGCCCTTGCAGCTGCTGCCCATGGCTGAAACTATGCTTCTGACATGGTTACAATGTGTAGTCAGGCAGCACCATTTTTGGGAGTTAATGCGCTGCTTGCCAGTAACTTCTGGGTGTCCCTATCCTGTGTGTGCTGCATTGTACATATCAAGGACCAACACTAGTGCTGAGCATCTCATATATCTTGTGCTCATCAAATCTTGTAGGAGAAGGCATGCAGAGTGAGGGGCTGACACCCGACAATCAAATCCAATGCCAGATCTGTTGCTTTGGTATGATGGACCAGCTTCCTGTTATGATGAGGAAGTCTTCATGGCATTGCTCATGCAGGTCTTGAGCTTGTGTTGGCTGCACCTGTAGCAAATCTCAACAAGTAAGCTACAGCTGAAAGTGGATATGTTATGCTGATGATGTTAAATGTTATGCTTGATGATTTTTATGTCTGCCATAAGACACTAAATGTTTGAAGTGCTGGGAAACCCCTGCCTCTGATAAGTCTGGCAGAAGGCTGTCTGCCATTGGTATTTGCCAACAGCTCAATTTTCAAACACAATTTCCATCAGCGTCGACGTTGGAGTCAGCAACATGGCATATATTGGTCTCAGCGTGGCACGTCAGCTGTGATCATGATCTCTGAGATGCAACTAGACTAAGGGCATTGCACAGTCCATACAGTGTTGCGTGGTTGCACACTGACTGGTTTGTTTCAGGCATGTTACCAAGTTATCCGAGTCAGTTGGCAGCGTATATTTGAGACTAACCTATCAAGGGCCACTTGTCAACATCATAACACCATAGCACACGGACAAAAGCAATCACAGGCTGGAACTGACTGAAAGACAGAACATTCAATTGCTACGGTCATATGTGTATACACCACACTGCTTAGGACTGCACTACAATTCGAATAACAGCGAGTACCATACTTTTCTTCAACATTAAGGCTCACACCACTTCAAGCTGCCCTTGGACCATACCCATGATGCAAGCTGAACTGCACGACTTTGTGAGGCTAGCCAGAAGCAGTGTTTCAATCATGGGGAGACTTCTGCTAAACTTTACATCTTGAGACAATTTTTATCACCTCCGACATCACTCTGCAAATATATACAGCCATTCCATTGCAGTTTTGCTGTTGCACAAGGGATTCTCTTCACCGGCATCTTCTATGTTGTTATTCCGATTTCTTCCAAAAACGTGGCCATGCCACCTGGTTCTCTGTCTGGTGTGCTTGCTCGAAAGTCCCACAGGTCTAGGTTGCCAGAATCCATGCTGACAGCCCGAGCTCTGGGGCTATCGTTCATAACTGCACATGGCAATGCAGGTCTGAAATTATATCCTGGGGAATTGGGGTGTTCAAGCCAATGTCAAAAGTGTCTTGCAGTGTCAAAGGCAGGAAACACAAATTGCCAGGCACAAACAGGCAGGCACATTCAGATCCTGTAGCACAGAAGGGTTGCTGCTCAGCATTACTGGAGTCCATTGAAAGTTGCACTGACATGAAGTGAAGCAGGACTCACGTTTTGCGATCTGAAATGTGGAGACATATGCTCTCAGCCTGAGGCGCTGATCCAGCTGGCTGCTCAGACTCACCACCTCCCCTCTCTGCCTTCTTCTTTTTGCCACCAGGGCCCGCATCTTAGTCAGGAATCTAAACACAACATGCTGAACCTGTGGCTGAATGACCGTTATCTGACCGTCACTGCTGCCTTCATCATCAGCTTGCGTGTTGGTTTCAGGCGGCGGTGGATTTACTGCTTCAGCAAAGCAGTTCATGAGATCATCTGAGGTGAGCTGGCTGATCTCGTCCATAAAATCGCCTCCAAAGTTCTCTGGATGATGTAGATACGCAGACGCAGGCAGCTGCAGGGTTTTTGGGATGGTCACCGAAAAGGAAAGGGGGTATTGCATTGGGTACTGGGCAGAACCCCCTGAAGCACCCCCTACCCAAGCACTCCCTTGGGCCACAGCCAATGGGGATGTGTAAACTTGCAAAGCTGACACATCCTGACTCACACTTCTGTCATGCTGCTGCTGCTGCTGCTGCTGCTGTTGACCTGCAGCCTGTCTGTAATCCGTGACACCATTAGCTTGTGTTTCAAAGTCCTCTGGACTCCATCTGCTGACAATTTCTTCAAAGTGCTCAGCAGGGGCTGTGTTGCGGCGCTTGGTTTCTGCAGGGCAATTGCTTGTTCAGCAGTGAGCCTCCAGAGGCGTTTGGTTTATGGACAAATGAATGAACCCCCTGGAGCCCGTACGTTGATGCCTTTGTGTGTTATGTAGACATAGGTGATGTATGCAGGCTGAAGGGTCAGCATGCAACACAGCAACATCATGTTTGAGGTTGATCAAGTGCATGGCAGCAGTCAAGTTGGGATCACTGAGGCTACATTGACCAACACTGCAAGCATCCCAGAATCAGACTCTCGGGCACAATGGTCAAGTGCCACTTTACCTCGTTGAGTGAAGCTTGGCCCTCTGACAATCCGCCTGGATGGCACTCTGGAGTAGCTCTGGCTATGCCCATACACTGGCCTCCCTGGAATAGCTCCTCCCTCAAAAGCACCAGCTGCTCTCTGAGGCACCGGCCCAAGCCCTTGAGCCAGCTGCCCTATGCTTGAGGTCGTGCTTTGGGGCACCTCCCCACTGCCCTGGAAAAACTGCCCTGTGTTGAAGGGCACCTCTGTGCTGCTCTGCCCTGGCCATTGACTGCCCTGGTCCCATGGGGGTGACCCATCATGGCTTGGGTGGCTGCTCCTGTGGATCTCACCAAAGTTTCCAGATGCACTTTGACTAGAGCCATCAGAAAACTGATGCCCAACAGAAGTAGTGCTGGGGGGCATGAAGTCCTGAGGGTACCCTGTGTCGACATCAAACTGGCCAAAAGATGATGCAGGCTCAGGCAATGGCTGTCCAAAGGCCTGCTGCCCAAAGTCGAAGCTATCTACTCGCTGTGGGGCTGCAGGAGGTAGCCCTGCTAGGGCTGCTGGGGGTAGCCTTGGACCAGGTGGCGGCATGTCACCCTCCCTCAGCAGATGCCGGAGACCATGCTTGAGACATGCTGGTGTGGTCCCTGGGACCAGTCTGTCTGTACCTGATGCCTCACTGGCGACTGCCCTGTCAGCTGCTGTGGCTGATGGGGGTATGAGTCAATGCACGGCAGCTGCTGAGGTAGCTGTTGGTTGGGCGTCTGGTACTGATCCTGGGAAAATGGTGAAGGTGCAGGCCCAGCATGGGGCTGTGAATACCCCACGGGGGCTACTTGAGGCAGTGGCACTCGGAGCAGCTCAGCATACTGGTGTGTGGTGAGAACGATGCTGCCACCCTGCATCGCAACAGGCCCAAATGAGAGGAGGGATCAAGAGGAGCAACCGATGATTGAAAGCATGAAAGTTCAAAGCAGCAGCATCAGTCGAAGGCCAGATCAGCTGACAATGTGACAAAGAGGGCACACACTATGCCTGAAATGATCTCTGTATAAGTGCCGTCTACATCAGCAGCCGGTCAACAGCCAACTCTGATGCTCTCAGCACGACAGGGCGATGTCAGTGCGACAAGTCCAAATGCCAGCTTGAAACTGGACATAATGACAGCCATTCAACAGACATTGATCTATAACACTACAGATGCTGCACAAACCCAGCTTGCACCATCAGCCCGCATGCACCATGCATCGTGTCCATCATCATGCTGGCATGAGCACCTGATTCAGCCGCAGCTGAGCAGCCAAGATGTGTCAATGCAGCCCTGTCAAGTCAGCAGGTACATGGGGACTCACCTGACACAAATGATTTTCTGACATTTGAGCCATGATAAGTTATCATTGATAAGTAGGTATTGATAAGTTATCATTGATAACAAGCGCTTAAATCTAACAAAGTTCTGTGCCAACATACGCTAGGTAGATGCAAAGCCAGAAAGTTGGAAATCTAACAGGCTGTACTGACCTGAAAGCGCTGCAAATCAGCAAGCAGGGGTTCACTGTCTACCCCAGCAGGGATCCAGCCGGGGTGCTGCTCCTCCTCCCATCTAGCTGCAGCTGTCTTTGCCAGTTCAGCCATCAAGCGATGCTGTTCGCCACTCAAGTCCTCAGCCAGTGCGAGTCTCACCAGACCTTGAGCAGGACTGAACTGCAGGAGCGCTGCACCACAGTGCCACCAAAGTTCAGATACAGAACTGGCAGAACCTGGTCTGTATTTGCAGGTTGCTTTGAACTGGCGTTTGGACAGAAGAACAACAGTTTCAATGATACATGAATGGCGTGTGCCAGTCCAGAAGCAGGGGCTGCAGGGTTGAGTGGGGTAGGATGTGGTCTGGCCGCACCTGTCTGACTGTTAGGTCACAACTACTCAGACATGTCACTTGACAGGTCTTTTCCCTTTTTGGTGAGATTCATAAGAACTGGACCAATCATTGCATGACATGTGCAGGGCTTGTAGACAAGCATGTGCAGATGAACCTTGTGGAGTAGCTCAAAGACTAGAGTGGCATAAACAGTGAAGTGAGCATGTCGCCACAAGATTGCTTGTGAATATGCTGAAAGCCATGCTACAAGGCTCTTCAGAAATCTTATCACCACAGTGGGATGTCTCACAGCACGTGAGGAGGGAATGATACTTGCATGAGTGATTGTAGCAAACCACTGTGAAAGCAGTGCTGATAATGAGGGGTCGACATGAACGCAACAAGAGCAGCATACCAATAGGGTTGCCAGAGTTCCACTGGATCTGGGCTTGCTGGCAGGTGTACATCAGGCCATAAGGGGAATGTGCAGCCTGCCAGATGCGCATCCTGTCATCCACACCCAACACCTTGTCAGCATGCTTTACTGCAGCTACAGGCAGCAGCTCGTTCTTGAGTTGCTTAGGGCACTTAGTCCAGGCCCCAATGGTTGCTCTCAACTCCCTAAACTCCTCAACTGTGATGGCAAAGCGAAACAGTCAGCACCAAATGCATCAAATCAATCCACCAGCTGTACTGTTGACACACATCTTTGCAAGCCACGCATTGGTTTCATAACCTTGTGCCGCCTGCACAGGTAAAGCCTGCCAGTTAAGGCACATCCTGGGAATTGCACAGTGGTGCTTTTGTCATTGTATAAGAAATTGGCTTTCGAGAAGATCAGCAGCCTGGAGATGCTGTACAAGATGTGCAACTGAAGATGGAATTTCTGCTGGAAAAACTCCTGAAGCAGCAAGCATCACACTTGGAGACATGGCACAGCACACTTGGAGACACGGCACACTTGGAGATATGGCACATGTTGAGAACAGATTTGAAAGAAAGCATGAGAGTAGAGCTGACCTGTAGTGACCTTTTGCCTCATAGGGACATTTTCAGGGACACTGACACCAAGCTTAGCAGCATGTGCATAAGTGTCTGCCAACTTGTCACAGGTGCTCACTCCACAGCCCTCCAGCCCTTCCACTGAGTCCCCCAAACAGGGCCATACCAGCTTCCTGTTGTCCTTTACTCGTTTTGTTGTCACCTGCAGGGGAAACGCTGTTGTGATTGATGCATCTGTATCTGCCTTTGTTTGAGCGGCAGGACACACCCCCTTGCACTTGCTCCATCAGCATCTGATTGGGCTGCATACTGTATTGCTTTCAATGTTGGTGGATCAAACACATAATTTGAAAAACGGTACAAGCAAAACACCGTGCCAGAAACTCTGTGGCATTTTTAGATGCAGGCTGGGGCACAATCATTGCACAGGGTCCGTCATGAGCAGCTACAACAGCTGCAGGTTGCTGTGCCCTGCACGTTGTGTTGTGTTGAAGGCATTTGTGATATGTGTGCACAGATGCTACCAGGGGCATGAGTTGCATCATCCAGTGCCTGGACAGCACGAAGACTGCTACTGCCTGGGATGACATTGCCTTGTGAAGACATGAAGGGGCAAAGTCCTGAAGGCCACTGTGACTTTTCTCTTCATAGCCTTGAGTGACTGTCATGGTACCTTTGATGTCTATGTCAACTTGTGAAGAAGGCTCTGAACAAGCAAGGGTGGGCCATGTACCCACCTAGCTGATGCTTTCACAGGCTTCAAATGTCATTCTCTTGTGCTATAAAATGCTGGGACTGTCAGAGCATACGTTGAGGCAGGTCATGCAAGCCTGCCAGCATGGAGATCATGATGAGCGAGGTGATGATAATGCTGACAACGATCAAGATGAACGGTGAACACAAGAGCCGATGCCCCCCCATGGGGTAGGGCCTTAGCCTCAGCAGGATTTGTAATCTATGCTGGCAACCATTGGGGTATGCCTTGCACAACAGGCCTATCAAGACTAAATTATGAAAATGAGTGGTGAATGTATAAGTAGTTGCCAGGGAAGTCAATGGCTTACATGGAAGCTTTCTGAGACAGCCTGAGCAAGGGCAAGCCCTGTGGAGGTGTCTATGGCGCGTGCCAGCAGCCTGTAGCGTACCTCAGCACCCAGCCTGGCATGTGAGTTCTCTGCATGTGCACAGCGTGTCATGACACCTCAAATTATCCATCAATGTATTGTGCAGAACACAGGATTCCTGCTGTTGAGCATCTGCATGTGCACAGCATGTCATGACACTGAAAGTAGCCCACGACGTATGATGCATATAACATGATTCCTACTGATGAGCAGTTCTCACAAAATTTCTCGGACTCTTGTCTCTGCCACTCATGCATGCTAGGTAATGCCTCATTTCTCAATGAGTCTGTACAGCTTGTGAATGCAGGCAGCGACTAAGCTTGGTGACATGTGCTCATCAAGACACGATGGAACAATGAGGCTGGTCTTGCCCAAACAACGGCATTTGAAAAAATGCTTGCTAGCTTTGGCCCATTTTGGTTTAGAAAGGCAACAGTGGCTGACCTTCTATGCTCAAGTCTGCAACTATTGTGCTCTTGCCAGGGGCAAAGTAGGCCCGAACTCTGTGTTCAATTGTGTGTGCGCCCGTGCCAGACCCATGCTTCAGCAGCTGACTCTGATTCTGCAGCATCAGCAGGTCATCATGCTTGCATGGTGTGCAGGCAGTCACATACTGTTGCTCTATGTGCTCGCACTCTTCAGCTAGCATCAGCACATCTTACATAGCATAGCCGCTTGCTTGTCCATGCTTCTGCACAGTTTGTCAAGTACAGCAGACAGAAAAATTATGGCTGTGAGCAGCATGCAGGGCAGCAAGCTGTGCTTTGCTCAAGGGGCTGCACTGACCGTCTTGTTTGGCGTCAAGACTTCACACTCCTGCAGTTGTGCTGCATCCAGGTCTGTGTCTGCGTCCAGGCCTTGGCAATGGCTCTTGTATAAGCTGTTGTTCAGCAAAGAGAACTGCAAGCATGTGGGGGTGTGTCAACAAGTTGCAAAACATCAAGCAATGCACACGGAAGCTTCTTCGATGCCGTATTACCTTGACATGAGCATGACATGAGCATGACGTGAACATGTTGCAAATATGACATCAGTATGACATGACTGTGGCATGCATAATCTGTCTTGGCCAAAACAGCTGAGTCTGAATGCCTGCTAGTATAAGACTGGAGTCAGCACAGAGTCAGTGCGGGGCATGGCTCAGAGCCATTGGCAGTCTAACATGTGTGGATCGATCTTGTATGCCTGTTCTGCAGAAGTGAAGTCTTACCTCCACAACGATGTGTGAGAGATCAGCTGTGACTGGGCCAGGCAAGGCAAGGTGCCTCCAATTGCTGTTCCTCAGATTGCTTGACAGCAAGGTTGCATCCCGGGGTGCACCGTTTCTTGGGGTTGAAAAAGCACATGCCGCACCGCCTGTTCTCCGCTGTACACGCTTTGTGCCTGCACGGGCGGCGTCAACGATCAGGCAAGACCTCAGTGAGTGGGCAGGCGACTCACGAAGTGTCACGCCCATTGCGCACAGGCAGATCCTCCAGGACTTGCCTGCAATCGTGTCCAAACATCAGCTTCCAACCGAGCTGAGAAGGCACGGCCAGAGAGCCCTCCGGCAAAAGCCTCGATTGACCTCCATCCACAGGCAATGGCAGCACTCGTTCTAACGCCTGCAAGGCGCGCTCCTCCGGGACGCATAGCTCTCTAGAAAGCAATTTTACAATGACGCGGGTGAAGTCGCATGCGTAGCCCTGTGCACGGCATAGAGGTGTCGGTCAACACTTGTGCCTTACGCATCTGCGTGTTTTGTCTCGGGCTTTCACTCGCGAAGTCTTGCCTGCAAAGCTTCGGAGGAGGCTCCACTAAGCTCTGACGGCACTAAAGGTGTTGACGTATCCATCCTCACTCATGCCAGCCTTTTGTCTTGGCAGACAAGCAACGCTTTTCGGAGTGACCTTTAACTGCAAAATCTTCAGAGTCCATGAAGCCATCCGAACCCAGGGGAGCCATCATGACATCCTTTTGGAAAAGCGGTCTGTGAGTCAAAGTGACATGCGCAGCAGCTGTTGTAGCTTCTTCTGCAACATAATGTTGTTGCACAGGACGTAATTTGCAGACGTTTATGTCAGTGCATTGTCTTCAAAGACGGCAACGACATCAGCCTGAACCAGCGCTCCCTGCTCCAAGAGACATCTAAAGTGCTGGCCAAAAACACATGCACATGTATGCCGTACCCTCGCTAGTTGACAAATAAACAACCCAAAAGGGCTGACCAAATGTGCATAAGTCATGAAGATGGTGACTCGGAAAGGACAGCATCACTGCTGCTTGGGTGTACACATGTGCAGGCATGCTGCGCAGCATCAAATGCTGCCCACAATGATCTGTTGGCCAACTCATGGGTGTGTGGTCACAGGTCAAGGGGAAAAGATCTTAGTACAAGCAGAAGTACAGTTGTTGCAGCTGCAGGGCACAGAAGATAAGTTGGCATCTCAGCACTGAAGCAAATAACTTCAGCACGATTTTGAAGACCATTGGGGTGATTCACTTCAGAAGCTATGCCCCAGTGCCATGCGCTTTCACAGACACCGTCAAGTTTGTGGATGCACAGATGACGCATTACGGAAAGTCACTGCAGTACCATATAACACCTAACAGTACCCAATTAAGTGCATGTTCGAGATCAAGATGACACTCAGTGCCTGCCATGCGCCGTTCTCTCCACCATGCTCATCAAGCTCCAGAAAGTCATATATCCTCAGCATGGAATCTCCGCTGACACTATCAACCTTGCGCCGGCTCCATGCAGGTCCTTTAGAATCCCTGCTTCTGCATCAGCGTCCACTGGTGCGCAGGCGTCAGAAACTAAGTAAGTCTCAAAGCCTTCCTGGATGGCATCCTGCACAGTCTGTTTCACGCACTGTTCTAAGGTCATGCCAGCCACAAACAACTGCTGTATATTCTGCTCCTTCAGGTAATCAGCCAAACCAGTGGATCGACACTTGCCAAAGCTAGCAAATGCAGAGAAGCACTCATCATCTTGATCAATGCCCTTTTGTATTATTTTGTCAAATGCATGCAGCTCAAGCTCTTTGGAAAAGCGAGCTCCTTCACTGTGCTGCAAGCAGTGCTCGGCAAACACTGAGTAGGTTGTGCCATTTACAGTGACCTGTTGGCCAGGCTGCTTGCCATGCACAGCAGCAAAACTGATGTGGTCCTGCAAGCAGGTCAGGACAGGAGTTATAAATCATGACCTAGAGCAGAGATGTCAACAACGGTTACGTGAGTCCAGCAGTTTGAAGCACCTGTGGGTGCCAGTCTTGGGAGGCTATTGTTAGGTCAAAGAATGTTCGACTCAACAGGTCTAAAATGATTGGCACAATTCCTTTCTCCTCGGTTGGCACCGCTCCTCCAGTCAAGAAGTCTCTCTGTACGTCAATAAGTAGCAGGGCGCGCTTTACCATGGGGCCGACACTGCCACTCACTGGTCTGACCAAGCATCAGTTGCCTGCCTCACGGTCGGTCTCGCTGTGTGGCTCGCACCGGTTTCACCCCATTTCTGGTACGCTGCATGCACGTGCCTTAGATCCGCAAGCTGCTTAGTAGGCTTGGCGTTCTGTGCTGACCGTTGCAACGCTGCAAGCGATGACTGATTATTGCAGGCAGTGGATCTCCAATTGGACTCACTGGCCTCTAGTAGCAGAGATTTGAGTACAGCATAGAGATGTTTGATCAAGCCGCATACAATGCTCCTGTGTCTGCATTGGATGTGTTTTGTTGGTTGCAAGGAAGAGATCTGAATGTACAATGGCGAGCAAGCTCGATGAAATGAAGGGATCGGAGCAAGTAGAAACAAATCGACATAATGCCATAGGCATGACAGTACTAGACTTTTGATTGAGCAGGCATACTTCACGTCCTGCTCTCAACAACAGAGCACAGCATAATACAGTGTATGGTGCTTTCATAACAACTGACCTGAAAGCAGTCATCTAACCGGCACAGCCTCCTCAGCTGGCATGGAGCTGCATGTGCATATTGCATCTCAATGCCAGCAAACAAGATCAAAACACACCACTGCTGCAGAATTGTACAGATTTCATGAAATGTACATGACAGTCCCTGGTTGCCTCATGCTGCAATTCAAGGCACAGAACTCCAGATGTCACTTGCCTGCAGCATTTACTGCTCGCTTACCCTGAACTTTAAGAAGTAATATCAACCAAGTCTATGAGCTCAAACATCAACAACATGAACCTTTCTTTCACGTGACCCTGGCAAACCCAGTAACCCTTGCAGGCACGCACTGCTGCGGCATCTTCACAGCATGTCACCGCATGTCTTCATGCACTGGCTGATCAGCATCCATATCTTCCAAATCAGGCAGAAATTCTGAGATGTCGCGCATGCTTTCAAGGCCATCACTCTTGTTAGACTCGCCCAGCTGCCTGCGGACTCGGCTGCCAAAGCTTGCAAAAATGTTTCCAGAGCTCCAGCGTTCTGCAAAGCACCCTCACGATCAGTTGCATCTTGAGGTATGACAGGTTGCTACAGAAAACTTTCAAGCATTGTTTCGAAACGAGTCTGGCTTGGCTTGCAAGCACACTTTCGTAATGTGATCAACCCTATGGCAATATGTATCTGGCAACATGTATCTGGCATGTATATGGATTGAAACCATGAGTATGTTCAGTATACGGAGATGGCAACTTAGCAACTGGTAATAACACAGAAAAGGCAAGTTGCCCATAGCTGCTGCTGGGTAGGAAAAGGTGGCAACAGGGTGGGACAGATTGGCTGCCACGCACCTTTCTGAGCCCACCTGGCTCGAGCAGGGTCCACATTGGGGATGAGCTCGCCGCTGCTGGGATGAGGATCCAGATCTAACTGCACCAGGGGGGATGCTGCAGGGCTGCTGCTGGCCTCTGGGGACCTCCAGTCATGGTCTGAGGGTATGGGAGAAAAGCGCACATGGTTTCGTAGTGGGTCAACCCTGCTTACACATCAGCACTATCATCAGAGACCACAGCAAGGACTGACCCTTTTGGTACTTGGATGTATCAGCAAAGAACGGAGCACACGGGTCACAATCTGAAATAAGGTCAACACGATGAAGGCTGCAATAGTCTTGCACAGATCAAGGGTAGAAGAATGACTATAAAAGGTAGCTTCTCAGCTGTTGCTAAAGTAGACAACAGGCTTGTTTTTCAGGATCAAGGGCAGCAAGTAACAACAGGTCTCAAGACCAAGAACTGGGCAAACAAGTAACATGGCATGTGTGCTGTCTAATGATAGAAGCACAGACGTGCTTGCCTAGTATCATTGAGGTAGTTATGCAGCTGGGGGGGAGAAAGGTTTGCAGGGCTTGCAGGGGGCCGCCCACTGACGCCCTCAGGGTTGGAGGGCGCTTGTGACCGCTCTGCCAACAGATGCATGCTGTTCTCTGACAGCAGATATGGCTCTTCAAAGATTGCATCCGACACATTCGGCAGATCTGCATCAGGCAGTACAGGAGGTTATATGCTGGCGCACATGGTGTGCACACACTGACAGGATGCACACCAGTGTCATCTGGTGGGAGCTTGAGGCTGCTTCATACTTCCGCTGGACATTTCCCTTGTGTTGTTGCAAAGTGGGGAGGCTAGCCCACGCATGTACTTACAATATACGCAGGGCATGGTGTACGTTCACACAGGGTACAGAAATGCGTATACACCAGCAAATTGGGCAGTTCCAAGGTGACTTCACATAGCAACTTATACTGCAGGTCATGTGTGTCTCACGTTGTGCAAAACACTAATGTTGCATCTCACCTGGGCTTGTGCTTTCACTGATGTAGGTGCAAACAGAAGTGGTAGCCCTGTGAATGTGTATGCTGTATACGCAATGGGGATGTGTTGCCATATTTTGGGCATGAGCTGAAACCGTGATCACAAAGATGAGGACACGCTTACCATGCAGGTGGTCTATGATGTTTTGCTGCAGATCAGGATTGCCAAGCTGCCGATGCTGAGGCTCTGCCGACTCCTGTTGCTGCTGCTGCCTTGCTTGCATGGGCTGGCCCCCTGCACCCCCACAACACCCTCACTCACTCCTCAATGCACACAGCCTTGGTTACATGTTACAAGCAGATGCATTCCCAGTTTGCTTGACTTTTGCTCGAATGTATCTTGCATTCATGCTGCTCAGCCTTGGTTCATTCGGTCCCAGCAACTGCCTGCCAGGCTACAGGGTGTACGTTATGTTCACTGCATGGCCTGTCATTTGGTGGATGACAAGCAGTGAGTGGTGAGTGGGAAGCACTGAGTGGTAAGTGGAGGGAGAGTGGTGAGAGGAGAGTGGTGAAGGGTGGGTGGGGAGCGGTGAGTGATGAGTGGACAGTGATGAGTGATGAGTGGACAGTGATGAATGATGAGTGATGAGTGATGAGTGATGAGTGATGAGTGATGAGTGATGAGTGATGAGTGATGAGTGATGAGTGATGAGTGATGAGTGATGAGTGACGAGTGACGAGCGACGAGCGATGAGCGACGAGTGACGAGTGATTGGTAAGAAGCAGCAGTGCAGCCTACCTGAGGTGGAAGGACCCATGTGCAGCTGAGCGGGATCAGAATCCTGGTGAGTGGATCCCCCAAAGGGAGATGAAGGGACCATGCTGGGGCTGCTGCCGCCTGAGTGCTGCTGCCTCAGCATCTGCTGCTGCCTCGCGATCTCTGAGGATGGGTTTGCAAATGCAGAGCTTGCCTCGGGTTGTTGCTGCTGCTGTGGGGCGCGCATACGCTTGGGACCTACATGACAACAATGATAAGTTAATGCTTTCCAGCTCATGATTAGCTAGGTATGTGCAATACAAGTCTTGTCTCTCCAGAGCAGCCTGTCTTCCCTGCATACCTGTAAGGCCTATTCATACGGCCATAGATCAAGGAAACTCAGGTTGGTGCTCATTTCAATTGGGCATAAGATCTGGTTCTGCTGCTTGTTGACAAAGCTTTCAAGCAACAAGTCGCCAAGATGGCTCCCAATCAAGGGACAAAGCTCAGGCAGAGCTTGAATTGACAAATGCTTTGATGCTGTCACGAGCCGTGAGGCAAAAATCCTTGCCTAGGCAACAGACAGGCTGTTTCCTCTTGTCTGGACACAAAAGCTGGACAGCAACAGGAAGCATGGCAGACTTGTAGTATTTTGTGGCAACACTTTTTGTGGCAACACTTTTTGAGCAACAACAGCTCACCAGGCTCAAGGTAACCAGAGCTGACCCTATCCAGCTCAGCAGGCCTTGCCAACTGTCTGGCCAAACTGCCAGACCCTGAGCCTGGGTGAAAGGAGTGATCGTTGGGAGTGCTTGACGGTGCTGAGTTCTGGCTCAGGGCAGGGCTGTTGGCATCGGCCCCTGAAGAGGTGGTCATGTGACTGCCGAAGGGGGCAGGACTGATGCTTGGAGATCCTTGGCTGCTCAGGCTCTTCTGAAGATCCTGTACAGACACACATACACACAACAGGTCGTATATGGCCACAAAATGTTGCCCAGGACAGTGTTACCTCTCACACACACGCAACTGTACATAAGCGAACGTACAGCACGATCAAAATATACTGCTGCTTACAAGCGACAGATCTGTATAAGTCTGCTGATAGGCGCATCAGCAAGCCCCACGCCTTGACCAAACATGTTGTTCACACAACTCAGAGGCTCCCCGAGCAGAAACGCCTGCTGGTAATCCCCAGCCACTTATGAGATGATGACATGGAAACGGAAATGGGCATGCGACCCCAGGTCTTGCTTTGTTGATTGAAGCTCAACACACGAAGAGACAGTCTCAAACTTCCTGGTGGTCAGATGTTAAATGACTGCAGGCTATTGAGCAAAATGATTGCTGGCTATCGAGCGGATGGTGTTGTATTCAACCCCAAAGTCTGCAGATTTTGACACATTCTGACAAGTTGGTGATGCTTGACTGTGCCTGGCCTGTAAAAAAGTTTCAACTGCCAGCTTGCATACCTGCAGCATCCTGCCCTGGTCGGAGAATTGATGAGGCAGCGCTCCAGAAGCTGCTCCTGTAGCTGAAGGCCAATGACTCATGCTGGTGGAAGCTGCCTGGGAAGTTGCAGGCTGCAGCAGCGAGGCCGAGTGTGATGGGAAGATGTCTGCCATGGAAGTCTGCTGTGTATTGAAAAAGGGGGAGTTGCTGGAAGGTAGTGGGAAGCCGCCAAAGCCATTACTGGATGGCTGATGACTACCAGGGCCAAACTGGGGAGGCCCTGCATGCGCAAAGTCACATGGTCAAGGTCTTATGCTTCAAGTACCATACTTGAAGTATACTAAGTATACTAAAAGTGATGTGCTTATGGTAATGTGCTTATGCTTGAGGTAGCATGTCTGAACGTATGTGCACATTGCGAATGTGGCAAAGGTTTGACAAGTATTGGCTGCCACACAGCATCAACATGCCAGAGTGGAAGATGCACTGATGAGCCAAAGTGCTCTGCTGGATCCCAAAACATCTGAAACTTCAACACAAATGCTCAAACTACACTGTAGAATTGCCTGAGAGTAGTGAAAGTGTGTGTCTGCTATGGGGATATGATTTAGGACAATGCAGTAGTGAGCCAAATTGGTCAACGCAAGCCTGCCGATTGAAGGTTTGCAAGATGTTAGCTGCAAGGCTGTGCTTGCAGCAAGCTCTCCCTAACATGCAAACGCCTAACGCTAGCCCTCAGGTGTTACTGAGCATGAAGGTCCACTGCGAAGTGGATGTCCTCTCTGGAACAAGCAAGGTCTTCACATCCTCAAGGGCAATGTCAGGGCTAAGCAGCTACTCAGTCAAAGTAAGATGAGTTTGTGCATGACACGAACTGATGCCAGGTGTAGAAGACTGCAGGGTGAATGCTCACCTTCGTTGCTCTGGAAGGGCTGTGAGTATTGCCCCTGGGCAAAGGGGCTCTCAGATCTTGCTTGTCCTGTCAGGGACTCACCACCAATCTGCCCTGCCCCTGTCAGATGAGGGCTGCCTCCAATCTGCCCTGCCCCTTGCCAACTGGCAGCACCTGTCAAAGAACCCGACCTGTTCTGTCCCAGAAGCTGACCAAGAAGTTGCCCAGAGCCTTGACTGTTGCTTGTGCTCAAGTGCCCTGACTGCCTGGGGCTGACCCCAAACTGCCCTGACTGGCTTGGACTGAAAGGCAAGTGGCCTGAACCTTGGTTGAAGCCGATAGGCAACTGCCCTGAGCCCTGATGCTGGCTACCAAAGCTGCAGCCACTGCCAAGTCCTAGTCCATGATCCAGATGCCTGTTGTCAGGTATGGGTGCATACACAGTCTGCACAGAAAAGCACCAGGTCTCGCAATGAGGTATCGCAATGATGCTTGCACAGGAACGAAAAGGCGTTACATCAAAGCTCATCAGGTCACAATGTAATGCACCAGCCAGCAAAACTTTGGGTGTGTCTGCTCATGCCGTTTGGCAGCAAATGACTTGCAATGGCCCTTCATAACTGCCAGCGACACATGAAATGCTGCAGGCTCTCACAAGCAACCGCTGCCTGCTGACCGCTGACTGCATCAGCAGGCACATGTCAAGTGTCATTCCCAAGCTGCATGAGCCGTTGACACCATCAGCCTTTTTGCAACCTGCTGTACAGAGAAAGGATCACTGGCAGCTCCAGAGTGACAGCTTGTGAAAGCTTACTGGCTGATTGGCCAGGTTACAAGTCAATACTGGATGTCAGGCCATAGCCACTGACATGCATACACATGCGCAATCAGCCTTTGGAGCTCTCCCAAGCAACGCGTGGACCAATTCCAGAAGGCCAACACAGGCTGGATGCAATATGTCACAACGGCATGTGGGCATCTGTGGAAGGCAGCAGCATTGTGCACAAACTCAGGCTTAGAATGTGTATAAATGCAGCCAATGCACGATGTCACGCAGCCAATCTGCATGCAAGACAGTGCCATTCCCGGCACTACATTCACCAGGCTACAGACATGGGCCCTGACAGACAAAACCCTGTTACCTGGCCGGGTTGCAGGTGAGAGTTCAGGAAGGCAGTGCTGTCCATGTCCCACAGAAACAAAAGATCATTATGTCTCTGAACTCAATAATCTAGTAGGAAACAGTCCAAAAGTACCTGGCCAGGTTGCACATGAGAGTCAAGAAAGGCAGCGCTGTCCATATCTCTGATGCTCCAGTTGGGGTGGTCGGTGGCCTTCCAGTCTTCTTTTGCCTTGTGGATGAGGCGGCGCAGGGCCTCCCTCTTCTCCCCCTGGGCCTGGCTGCAGGGGGTCAGGTCCGGCTCTGTACTGCCATTGCCAAGCACCTTGTGCTGCACCAACACTGCAACACCCACAGAAGACTGCTGGTCGCACACTGCTCTCAACATATGGTAACTTTTGCTCAAAGGGCTGTGCTGTGCACAAGATCTGTCTGATTGTGCTAGCCTTAAGGGTGCTTCTAAGGGTGGATTTATGCCAGGCTTAAAGCTTGTGCTAGGCTTAAAGCTTATGCTAGGTTCTAAAGGGTGCGTGCAGTCCTGTCCTGTTTAAAAGCATGTCATGTGCATGGAACCACCTTGCATAGCCTCATCAACCAGCATGCCATATGGTTGAGTGACAACCACCCCTTGCTGGTCATGCCAATGATGGCAGAGAGGGCAATCACATACTCCACCAAAAATGCTTCACCACACTACAGTGGGCTTTGCCTGATGCATCACACCAACAGCTGCTGCTATGCCCATGCATGCACAGCAGCATGTGCAACAGTACAGTGGTGCAGGAGCATGCAAGCAATGGTGCAAAAGTGGGATGCTGACCATCAGGATGCTCCAAGTCCACCCTGGCCCTGACACTACGGTACAGCAGACCCCCCTCAATGTTGTTGGGCTCAGGGTACCACATGCGCAGCCGCTTGTCATTCTCCACGGCCAGAGCCACATGCTCCCGAGCCTTGTTGGGGATCAGGAACTGCTTCAGCTTCTCGTTGAAGCGTGGGTCTGTGTTGGACAGCTCTACCAGCTGTTTGAACTGGCCCACTGCATGAACGCAGACACAGAGTGGGAGAAGCGAAAGAAAAGAAAACGGAACAGAGAAAGGAAAACAGCAGACACAGAGTGCAAGAAGTCGCCAAGCATGAGCACAAAGAGCAGCATCTGAGTTTGTCTGGAGTCAGGATGTGGAAACTTCAAGAGTATTCACGGAGTTTGGATGCAAGAAAGAGAGCCGACTGCACTTGTTCATCGCGTGGGTCATCAAGTTAGATGCAGGCAGACAGTCAACAGAAGGACAGCAAGGATTATGCTGCTCACAAAGTTGACACCAAGGCAAAGGTTCATTTTAGCAGCTGAAGAAAGTGCTAACAGACAAATTGTAACTATGTGGAGCATTACAATCAGTATGACTGCTGCATGCGTGTCTCGGATGTCACACTTCTCAGCAGTGTAAGCCATTGGTCCCATACCTGTGGCGATGCTCCTGTCAGGGAAGACTAGGTCATGCACTCCAGAGGACTCTGCAGCTGCCTGGATGTCAAGCAGCTTCTTCTGAGTCTTCTCGCCAATGTCCTCAAGTTTACTGACTGGATCATCCACACAGGGGATCTCTGCTTTGACTGCTTTGGCCACACGTGGAGTTGCCACCTGGCAACAGGATTACAGGCTTCAGCAGTTGACAAGTTTCATGCATGCGATGTTATGCATGCCTTAACATGGCACCTGTCACAGCTCATTGCAGCTGTTGTGACAAACCAATCAAACATGCAATTCATACTTGCTGTCCTTGGGAATTATCAAGAGGGCAACAGACGATGACTGGGAAAACAACGTACACAAAGCACACAGTATGCAAAAGCATTGTGGTGAAGAATATACAGAACTTGATGGGCAACCAGGTGCCAGCAGCATGAAGAGCAGCAGCAGCAGCAAAAGACATTGTAATCTATCAGGACCATGGATGAGCAAGGAGCTCATGCAGAATGTGCCACACAATCTGCTATTTTGAAGGCAACCATCATGCACTGTGTGTCTGTGCTGTCCTATACACAACACCCTGAGCACGTACAATAATTACTGTGCTGTGCTGTGCTGTGCTGTGCTGTGCTGTGCTGTGCTGTGCTGTGCTGTGCTGTGCTGTGCTGTGCTGTGCTGTGCTGTGCTGTGCTTGTATCAGCTGATCTGCCTTATTGAAACACTGCTCTGAATGACGCAGCATGCCCCTTACAGAGACAGTCTCTTGCAGAGAGCAGCTTTGATGGCCTTTCTGGCAAGGCAAGGCTGGAGGACTAATGATGACTCACCACAAAGTCTTCAGACGCCACAAAGGTGATGTAGGGCACTTCAACGCCGGTGTGCTGGTTGACAGCCCTCACCAAGAGCTTGTAGGGCGACTTCTGCCCGCCCAGCATTGCCTCAGAGCTCACTGCAGCCATCCAGTTTTACTTATGACACAAAAAACGTGCTGTGTATGGGACACATGCAAAGCAACACGTAGCTGTACATGTTCTCTAAGTGTCAGTGTGATGTAGCATGAGCAGAGTATTCTTGACTAGCAAAAGTGCAGTGTGGCACAGTACACATGCAAGAGGTTCAAATAGACAAAGCAACCATGAGAGCAGTACTTGTTGGTGAGGGAGTGCTGATGGCAAGCAGCAACAGAGGCATGACAGCAAGCTCTGTAGATTTGAGCTTCTGAAGGACAGGTGAGCATCTTGCTATCATGCTGTCTCTCTGACACAAAAAGGACTGTGCACTGGCATCATTGCCTGGCCACCAAATACAGGCTCACTTGTGGATTTGCCACCAGAAGTCAGCCCAGTCAGCCCATCCTATCTAGCTAGTGACAGTACCAGCCTCAAATGCGCTGCTACTGTTTTCAGCCACACAGAAGAAGCTGACTGGGCCGGCTTCTGGTGGGAATGCCAGTGCAGAGGCAGCAGCATTGACATTGGTCTCATTGCGTATATACAGGATTGGTAACACACACAAATGTATGTGTCACAGCCCTACATGATGGTGCTGTTGCAGGGACTGAGCTCAGTGCAACAGTTTGAAATGTGTGAGTGTGGTAGGTGGTGGGTGTGGGGCCTACCCTGCACATTGAGGTCTGTGCTAAGCACAGCCTGGCCGCGGGGAGTGAGCGACATCCTGACCCTCTTGTCTGTGGTCAGAGTTCCAAGCCTGCCAGGGTTCAGGAGCTCCTTACCCTATATATCATAAGCTTTGTTGCCTCTATTGCCTCTGCGTGACACTTTATGTGAGTTGAATGGAACAAGACGATCACACTTGCCACAAGGCAGACAGCTTTCTGGTGGTGCCACACTTTTCAGTTCCTGCTCAAAGCTGTTTGTGACCTGAATGGTTCTTTTGGACATCTGGTGTAATGGATAGCAATGATAGGATGTTGAGGTGCAAAGGTGTTGACAGAGATGTTGTATGCAAGTCACCTTGGGTGTCAGAAACAGCTCACAAGATGCCATGTCTTCCCCTGTCTCATGCAGAGCAGCAAACTTCTTGCCATCCATCATTGACAGCTGCACATTGCAACACAGTCAGTACATTGACATTAAGTATTGCAGTCAATCTGTGCTACTGGAAGAGCAACAGCTTCTGACAAGTACCTCGAGCTGGACATCTTGTAAGAGCTGAGGGTGGGCAAGCTCTCCAGTAGCAGCATTTAAAACCTCTATTCTGATGCTGGCACCACATTTAGACTTGAGAGGGTTCTTCTCCAGATACTTGGAGGCGAAGTTGACAGAGTCTGGGCAGCGTTTGTTAGGATTTTGACAGCACAAGGCACAACGAGGGTTGAGACAAGTCAGATTCCTGCAGATAGGCAGGCGGGCCAGTAAAAGACCATCACGGTCACCTGAATGTAGGTCTGCACAACATATGTTAGCATGTCGCGTCACTCACTGGCAGTCGTGCCGGAACACGAGCTTTAGTTGCGAACTTGATCCGTCCCGAGACTCAGAGGCGCACAGCTCGTCAAAGGTGGCCGCTACTGCGTCTCGCAAATCAACTGCGCGTACCCGCAGTCGACTGGCTAATGCTGGTGCAGCAGCAAGCCTGTTGATAGCACTTCTCAAGTACTCCTGCATAAACGGCATTCCTGGGTCACGTCATGTAGACCGGTACATCTGTCGAGCGATCGTGCAGTGCTCCGCACCTGCAAAACTTCAGGCGCTATATGCTGTAGTTCCGGAGGTGGCAGCGCAAAAGTCATCAGTGCGCGCTTTGACTCTGCCAAAACTATCAACGAATAGAAGTCATGAAGCCCTCAAGACTCTGGCGAGCCGTTCCTCTGGGCTGACGGCACAAACGACCAGCCAACCTCGTTGAGTAGCTGCTGGCGACAATCTGGCCCTGTGCTTTGCCGAGAAGTGCGCTTTTGCAACTTCGCAAGAGACTTTACGATCTTACCTAAACACGCTGTGCGCAAGTCGAACGGGGTAAGTTGATCTTCCTATCCCTACCGACCCTCCCCCCCGCTCCCCCAAACCCGTACGGCCAATCTTCTTGTCAGGCGGTCCCTGCTGTTTTGACTCAAAACTTTTGAGATCTTATGCCCATGCAGTTCAAAGAACATCAGGACGTACGCGCCAAGTTCCCATGAGCCCTTTGATTCCAACCACAATCACTGCCTAGTGTTGATGAATGTCAAACGTTTAATTAACACTGATCAGGGTAAAACAGCTTTAAAACACACCCAGGAAGCACGTACAACGTGATCATGTGTGAAAGCACACAAGCACATGCATGTCGTGCTATTCTGACAACACATGCCGTCAATCTTGCAGAGACATTCTGCATGCTGGCACAACTGGTTTCGGAGCATATTGCGTCTTTTTTCGCAGCGCTAGCGACATTGCATATGCTCAATTCGGGAAACAAGTTCACGTGCAAGACGAAGGTGCTGCGCATTTCGTCGAGATGCCGCAGGTTACGATTGCCCGGTCGTATCTTGCAGCCTACAACACGGCACAAGCAGCAGGATGGGCCACTGCATTATACTACTGTGTCTCCAGCTTCTGGTCCGCTGATGGTTATGCAACAGTCTACGAAAACACCAACGCTGTCGTGAGTAGGTATACTCACCACCTGATGAGTGTGTAAAGGCCCTTGTTATGTTAAGTCACCTCCCTGCACTGTATGTGCAGGATGCTTTCAGCTTCTATCCGCCCTGGAGATCTTGCACGCAGCAGCAGGTTAGTTGCAGAGCCTGCAAGAAACAAAACAGGCAGTACATCAGGTTGCTGGCATGTGAGATTAAAATATGGACTGTTTGTCCTGCAGGTCTGGTGCGTGGCTCGCCACTAACAGCCCTCATGCAATGGTCAGGCCGGTCTAATGTTATGTTCGTTATCTTGCACCGCATTCCACAGGTAATAGTCAAGCACTGCATCAGCCTCAGGATTTGATCACTATGCTGATCCCAAAAATCCTGCTCTTCAAGCACAACAATTACATGACCTGTTTCTGTGAATGCTGATCATCCATGCAGTGTGCATGTTCTGTGCTTGTCAACCAGCTGGCATACCTGCAATCAACATCGCACATGCATGAAAAGCGGCTCTGTCAAGCTTGATAGCCATCTAGATACACATGGTGTGTCATGTCTGCAGCTGTGGACAAATCCTGCAGCTGCTATGCTGATTTATGTCTGGGCCTTATCAGAGGTACAGCACGATCCCTCTGGCTTAGTCATGTCAACTTGTTTAAATGTCAAGCCACCTGTGCATATGGCGCCAAAGAACCATGGCATTGCAAACCTCAGATTGCAAAATTTGCAACGGCACACTTCTGCCCAGTGCTCTGAATGTCAAAGTGAAGAAATTCAACCAAGCGCGGGTAAACGGTGGGAGTAACTGTGACTCTCTTAAATGGTAGGAGAGAATAGGCAGCCTGAAAAGGGTACTCTGCCTACTCATGTGACAGGCTATCTTATGTTGCCTGCAGCAGACGTCTGACCCACAAAGCTGCAGTGACAGCTCTGCTTCATGACTTGCAGACTCAACATGCAACATTGAACAGTGGTGAATGTTTACAGGTGGTACGGTATCCCTGGTATGCCACTAGCGTGCTGAACTGCTGCCCTTCCTGGCTCAACTGGCTCAGGTCTGCACTTCCACTCTCATTGACAGACATAGACACATGTATGCCTGGCAAGCATTTATGTTGCATGTGTACTGCGCGAGTAGTATACTACATGTGTACCTTGTGTTGCATGCGATAGAATGACTGGTGTAATGCAAGTGCGTGACACATGTTTCAGCAGTCTAAAGGCATTGCCAGCACATCATTTGTGTCGGATGCTGTGCAATCAGAAGTAGCAGTGATCAGCCTGAATTGCAAGCACGCAAAACACGCAAATAACCACTGTCTTTCCATGAAATATCATTGGAAAGACAGTCAGGCTGATATATTGAATTCTCTGATTGGGGCTGTCATATTGATTCAGGTACACCCTGTTCATTCCACTGTACCCTGTGGGCATGCTAGCAGAGATGGTCCTTATGGTCAAGGCTTTACCATTCCTCAAGAGCCAGAAGCTGAACAGCGTTTCTCTGCCAAATGTTCTCAACTTTGGTTTTGACTATCACATGTTCATCCAGGTGAGCCTCCTTGCAACCTCTGCAGATACATGGTTCCATAGCCATGCTTTGGCTGCACACCCTGTCATCTGCTTGAAAAGTTGTTGCAGTTCAATTGCTCTGCTGCAACCAGGCACATGACACTGACATGCCCATTTCCCAGAGCCATACTACCTATGCACCCAGTCACATTTGCAGGCTTTCAACAATACCTCTTTTGAGACTGATGGTGCAAATGGATGCTGCAGGGTTTGCTGTTTGTATACCCATTCCTGTGGTTGTTTCTGTACCAGACCCTATTACATCAGAGGAAGAAGAAGCTTCAGTCAGGCAAAAAAGACTGAGCTGTTGTGCCTCATAATCAAGGCCAGGCACCCATCTGTTGCACACCAGGCGTAAGGTTCCTGCTAGTGTGTCAGACCCCTTAGCATGGTGACACCTTCGAACCTGTAGATGGAATTGACTGCAACAGATCTTGATCTTGCCAGCTGGATGTCTTGGCTCAGCCAGTGCCCGCACATTGATTTGGCCATTCAGTTGGTCTAGCAGGAAATGCATCTGCTGAGGAGGATTTTGCACAAATCGTGCGTTCGTCTTTTGGTGGTCACGTGATGGCAAGATTACGGCAGTGTGCTGTTGCAGCGCCACAACAGCACATGGAATGCGCAAAGGAACGCTTGCTTACGACGCTCAGGGCATGAAAGACTAAGCTCACCGTCGACCTAGATAGCCATTGTGCAGCGGCAAAACTGGTGTGCACTGGTCGGCGCACCCGTCTATGCCAGGTCAGTATCTAGCTAGGGGTTGATCAGCTTAGAGTCATCACGGGCACCGTCGTTTTACGCGACCGACAACTTCAGTCGAACAACCAGCCGGTACCGGTCAGCAAGGGCAGATTCTCGGCTGGTGTCTTAGGTCAGTCTCGCAGCTGTGCAGAACGCAAACCGATTGCAGACACATGTCCGCTGCGCACGCTTTTGACCAAGCCAGAAAGCGGTTGCGACAGAAGCTCGGATTGCCTGCTGCTGCAACACGTTCAGAAGTAGATGCCACGTCTGCTTCAGAGTCAGCTGCCTCTCCGCAAGTGTCCGTGATGCACCGCGTGCTAGAGTTTGAGGACAAGAGACAGGAGCCTGAGGTGTTACCTCTTCCGGAAGCCTTGTCCCACAGCTCGTCAGGCTCTTGGAAGCAACTTGTCCTGGAGACTGGCAAGCCGGCTTGGGAGCGCGATCAGCGAGAATCCCCGGCCGAGGTGCACTTGGCCATACCTAAATAGAGTGACTGCTTTGCACATATCTTCATTCAACGGCTTTCGTAAGCAGAGCTAGCCAACTGGTGTGCCATGCGTAAGGCAAGACGCAATGACAGCTCGAGTACTGATGTTTGTAGGTTGTCAGAAGTACTGATGTATCGCATGCACAGTCCAGTGAAGACACTGACTTGGACCAGTCTCAGCAAGGTGGTCGTCTTGCTGCAAAGCAGCTGCAGAAACAGTCTGCTAACTGCACAGGCTCTGGAACTCTGCTGCTGCAGCTGCCTGAGGTGCACACAGTGCAACAGGCCAGGCAGCAGGTTGATCATTTGCAACAACAAGCATACTTCAAGACTCGCAAGCTTCAAGGTGACCTTGTGCTGCATTTGCCCACTAAACAGCATTTGGCCCTCATCTGCTCCGAGGCGTGCCATGACTGCCTGTGCCTGACATGTATGGCGCTGACGGCCCTGGTACACTTGTCTGCATACAAAGAAAAAGGCAAGAAAAGACTGCGCCTTTCGGCGTCAACTTAATGAGAAGCCCAATACTATACCGGGCTGCCCAGGTCTTGTCTGCATATATCGTACTTGATGTCACAACACCATGAGATTGTGCTCATGCATTCCAGTCTAGTTTCATGCCCATTTCTGCAGGGCCAGGCGTAATGCTAGGATGGTGTATCTTGCTGTATCTTGCCAGTCTGACATGCTGAATTGGTTTGCAGAGGCAAAGTTTCTGGCTCGTCAAGCAGCTGAGAAGCTTCTCGCCTGGCAGATGCGCACTTCACAGCCTGCTGATCAGACTGACCAGTCAGTTGACATGTAAGTTGCCTGCAGATTGATCTTTTACCTCTTCATGTGCTCATGTGGGTACAAACTTCATACCAGTTGATCTGTCTCACTCAACTTCAGCCATGTCTCTGTGTGTCGTGGCAAAGCAATCTACTAATTTTGCAATGCTGAGAGATGGGCGCACATTTGTTTGTGTTATAGTCAACATTTGCAGAGCTTGTCTGCATGCTTTAAACGGACTTAGTGCAGACACTTACCACTGGTAAGTTACCAGACTGTCAGAAATTTGATCCATCGTCGCACAGGGACGCAAAATCATTTGCGACACTGCGTGAGCAAGCTCAGGCATTAGATGCGGCTCAGGCCCACATGCTGGGAGTGAGTGAGCAGGTGAGTATGGCAGAACTGGCGACAGAGCTGGCAGAAGCTCGAGCAGCATTCATGGAACAATATCCAGGTAATGCCCTATGTGCCATAACTGGCCTGGAATGTGTGCGAAAAAGTCTGGCTGTGTGTTTCATTGGTTTGTAAAGCTATTTTACCCTTCATAGCACTGTTGCAGAGGCAGATATCCACGATTGATTTCGTCCAATACGAAGCTTGCATGCTTTGGAAATGTTGTGAGCAGGCTGCATTGCTGCAAAGTCAATCATATTGCAGACCTTTTTGCATTACATATGCAATTGCTGCACATGGCTATAGAGCAATGTCTATTGGCCAGTGGTTCTGCTGAAGCTGACCTGTGCCCTGCATTCCTTGTAAAAAATAATGGCGTGTAGGCTCAGAGGTGCCTGATACCCCTTACGACACTGCTCCCTCATTGCACGCTTCCTACCAGCACAGCACAGACAGAAGTGAGCAGGGCTCTTCAAGCAGCGTCCAAGGCAGTTCCCAGCAGGACAGCTACCAGCAGGGAAACAACCAGCACAGCGGTTCCCAAACCTCCTCCAGTGCTACATCTGCAGCCTCATGCAACACTGTAGGAACCATTTTGCCCAATGGCGGCCTCAGTGCACTGAAGCTAGTGCTGGATAGGCCACGTCAAGGTAGCAACTGGCAACAGCTGTCAAGCATTTTGGATCCTGAGCCGGGCATGAGTCTGACGTCTGAGCCTATGACTCCAAGCAGTAGTCTGGCTGCCTCCTTGTCAGCACCGCCCACTCCTACCCCAAAGACAACATCTGGGGCGCGCAAGTATAGCCCAGCAGGCGCTCAGTCACTGGACAGGTCATCCGTGAACAGTTCAGATGGTGCTCTTTTTGTCAACATGGACTCACCAGCTGCAACCATCACCAGTGCCCATGACCCAAATGATTGCGAGTCAACTTTAGGACAATCCCAGGTTGCGCGTGCCACATCAGCAGAAACCAATGACTGCGCAGCGGAGCTTTCAGCTTCTGTGCTTCCTCCTCTGCCTGATGTTCCTGTTTGTGATGCCAGGCAAAATGCTGCAGCAGATCTAAATGGATGCAGGGCAGGCTTGCCATCAAAGTATGTGCATATTGGGTGTGCTGTGGCATGTCTGTGCGTGTTCGCTTTGTTTGCAGAGAATGCCTCTGCTATTTCCTTGACCTCCCGCATGTTCCCCACTTGAGTGTATTTATACACAGTGCCAGCGTTGGTGCTTCATAGGACATGCAGTCATGGGGTTGTATATTATATATGGGGCCGTATAATACGGTATGTCACAACAAAAGTTTGCGACCTGCTGCAATTTAGGGCTGCAATGCTTGTTATTTGTTTCAATACTCTTCCATTAACGTTAACGCAGTCTGAGTCATGATTATTACTTTGTGAACTAATGTACATTTGATACTGTGTTTGGTAACCTGCAGCTGCCTTGAGGCAAGCTTGTTTCTTACTTTTTTGAATCTGATGTTTTCCTATTATGTACAGGCTTTTTCATGCATAACTTTTGTCCTACTGCTCTTTGATTTGTCAACTCGGACGCATACCGAGTTCTGCGGGCTTTTGCTTGACGTGTATGATATGCAACACTCGCGGAGGTATGGGTCATAATTATATGGCAACTATGCTGAATTGAACGATCTTGTGTTGATCATTGTAAGTATTCTTCCCAGTGTCAGGTGCTGTCCTGCCGAGTCACTGCTCGAGGCACAACAATGCTGCGCCAAACATTACCCGCTGTGTGTAGACTCCTTTGTCCAGCTCGAAGCTTGGGCTGCTATGCTGCAATCAATATCCATAATATACTATTACGTAAATGGCATGTGCACGCTCTCATTGAGCCTCTCAGGACACCGTCCTCAGTGTAATGTTGCCTCCGTGCGCAGGGTCCCGCCGGTGTTGACCCTGCGCATTTGCCATGCAAGATGGAGCTGCTCTCGATCAGCACTCCCAGGAGAATGCCGTCAGCTTCGAACTGTACCAACAAGGTATGTCACAGCGACCGTTCGTGCCGAAGCGGCCCGAGCACCTTAGAACCTGATCAATTTAACAGTCTGTGAGTGATGTGCAGGAGCAACTACACACGAACTTGAGCAGTTGCAGTGGCAATGCATGGCGACAGTTTTGCCTCACTTGACAGGCTATATCTGGCAGCAGGACGCCTTCACCCTGCATACCAGTACAGCTGCCACACCTCCCTGGAACAAACCTTCAGCGACAATTGCTCGCAAGGGCGATAGTTCCTCTGCATCTGAGCACTTGTGGGGGTTGGCAAGATTTGGAGACAACATAGAGGATGAGTGGCTGATAGTGTGGCTTCTGCACCAGATCACTGTCAAGGTAGACTGCATGTTGCGCTGCTGGCTAAGCTTTTTTAACTTTTGGGCGTCCTCAAGCAAACTTCCCAGCCACCTTCTGCTGCAGTTCAGCAGCGTGTGTGCACGTATCTGGGACAATGATGGCGACTTCTTGCTGATTGAGGCAGCATACAGCTTGCCAAAATGGCTGAAACCAGAGACCAGCAGAAACAGGGTGTGGCTTCTAAATGGTCAGCTTCACATCATTCCTTTGCCAAACAAACACCATCCTACTCTGCCATCATCACCCACCGTTCAGGAGGCACTGCAGATACTGTCTTCGGACTCAGTGGACACAATAGCAAAGGCTGGCGTGCACGAAGCAATCAGACTCAAGATCAAGGGCTATCCTAGGAAGGCTCAAGCAGATATGCACAGGGCACGATGCCTGCTTCCCGCCAAAATTGCGCATGTACTGCAGCATAAGCCGCAACTGGTGTCCCCAGCTGTGCAAACATTTCACTACAGAGATGTCCAAGACATGCGAGCAGCTGCAAAACCTGCCCATTTCCAACCACAGGTAGGCAGCTGCTTGCAGATCATGCAGTATCTGGCATTCTGTAACTGTTGGACCAGCAGCATGTTATGGTACATCAACACATCCTGCAGATTGCACAAATTGTGGACGCATAGCCCCAAGCCATTATGCAGCAATTGCATCTGACAGTTTCATGCATCCTTGCTATTGGCTCCCAAACCCCATCATGCTGCTGAACAGCTGTGCATGCTTGTCCAGAGCAACCCAGAGTCAATGGTTCTGTCTGCGAAATCTTCATGGGTGGTTGCATACGCCTGCAGGATCTGGTGACTGTCATAGTGTCATTCAACCGTGCTTTATATGCTCAACTGGCTCAGCAGCAGTTCCAGCCCCCACGGGGCTACCCCTTACCAGCCCCCAACAATCCTGCCTTCAAAGCAGCAGATCTTGGCATGAAGCTCACCTGCGGCTTTGAGATGGTCATGGCCAAACACACTTCAGGTATCAAATGCTATTTTCCTCATGGAGCATCACCGTCTGTACCACAATTTCACCAATGTCAACATAGCTGCACATGCCATTGTCAACATGCGGGAGGTGTGAGTCACAAGGCATGAAAGGATACCAGATTGACTTTACGCACTATGGTCTGCTCTGTACTTGTGCACTCATGTGCATGAGCAGCAGCACATGCCTGGTCTTGTCTTTTGACTCCCCTGATGAGTCCCAAAGACAGGAAATGCAAAGTGAATGACTGATCACGAGCCCAGTCATGCCAATCGCTGTCAAAGTTGAATGACCTCATTGCAGAGTCTTCGTCTGGCACAAGCGGCACCTTCCAAGGCAGCGTCCAACTGGATGCATCTGCCCTGAAAGGCAACCCCCAGTGGGCAGCCTTCAAGGCCAGCTTGGCCAAGAATGGCTACTTCAGGGGCAACATCCCTGGCTCTGCACAGTACAAGGAACTCTTGGCGGAAGCTGTGCAGGCATTGGGGCAAAGCGAAGCGTATCAGCAGTCTGCAAATGCTGCAGCTGGGCCAGGGGAGGCTATTGCTGCCATTTTGCAACAGCCCGTTGACAGAGACCAATTCCAGGTAATGCCATGTGCATTTGATTGCTGCAACTGACTTGTGCTACAGTGAACTATGTGTCTGTTTGTGCAATGACGTCACTCACATACTGGTGCATGTGTGGTGAGTTGCCCCAGGCTTCTGGACGTCTTGTCTTGTGGACATGCCTTTATGCTGTCTTCCTTTCACCTGCGTATCTGTACAAATGGTCCAAAGCGATGAGAAAGCACACAGTCAAGTAGTCAATTATTTTCATTGCAAGGAAACTCCTGCTACCAGGATTATCTTGCAGGTTTGCCCATCCATGCTTGTACTTGCAGGATGGACCAGAAGATGATGACTCATGGATGACTGGAGGTGCCGCTGACCTGGAAGCTGAGCTTGCGCAGCGTCAGAAAGAGCTGGAAAGCGATGTGGCAAAGCGTGCAAGCCGCACTGCGCAAGGCTTGGATCCTACAGAGTCAGCTCCTGAATTTGACCCATCCGAGATGGTTTCCAAACTGAATGTGAGTTCTGGCACTCATCACTGTTGCAATACTATGCTGGTGCTGCTATGTTGCACTCAGCATGATACATACCCACTCGGTGTGGAACTCAGATCAGGCAATGTCAACATACCACCCCCCCTCAGACTATGCTGTCGGCTCTGCATCTGTAGCAGCCATAGCATGCAGCCACCATGACACGTGCTCCGGCATGCATGCTGTGAACCAAAACTTGACCACCTTTGTCAAGCTAGTCACTGCTCATCCTCAGCAACAGGACATGCATGCAGGCATTTGTGAACCAGACCTCTGGTCACGAGGGTGCAGAGGTTCCAAGTGACATGGACCCAGACGTTAGTTTCGATGATCCAGCTTTCTGGCGGGAGCTCAAGTCAGCTCTGGGTGTCGCTGCTGACAAGCACGGCATTGATCTGGATCAGCTCTCAGACAGTGGATCATCCTCAGATGGCTTTGGTGAAGAGGAAGAAGATGATGATGACAATGTCAGCAGCTCCAGTGAAGAAGTTACTGATGACGTGTCACACAGCGATGAAGGGGTCAGTCAGCACACGCATGCAAGGGCAGATGGAGTTGCACAGCCTTGTACTCAGACATCTTTGGCACAAGGCAAACCAGCTGTGCCACAATGGCAGCATCCAGCGGCTGGTGACAGTCAGCAGCGTGTTGTGGCTGCACCTGCGTCTAGTACAGCTCACCATGCTGAGGCTGCAGCCAGTGATGATCCGGATGACAGTGCGTCTGATGTCATGACAGCTACTGACAGTGATGATGAGGATGCAAGCTTCATGCATGCATATGATCAAGCCCTGGCAGATGAGCTATTAGAATCTAGAGTTGGGAGCATCATCACGCCCGAGGCATCTGCTGGTGTCAACGCTGATCAGCTGGACCATACTGCAGCAGCAGCGGCAGCAGCAGCAGCAGCAACAAACAGTGATAAAGCTGAAGATCTCCAGCCCCTTGACTTAGATACTAACCTGGTGCGCAATCTGTTGCAGTCTTACACAGCACAGCAAGGGCTGGCCGGGCCTGCAGGCAACCTGGCTGGTCTGCTTGGGTTGAACTTGCCAGATCATGCTGAGGCTGACTGAGCTGCGTCATGCTGCGTTGCGTGCGCAATTTCATCAGCTGGAAGTTTTTTTTCCCAGCTTCCTTGACCCTTCTGATTTTCAGATGTAGCTTCCATGCTTGCATGTACATTGCTAGGCAACCTAGATAGAGTCAGCGTTGTAACTGCCAATGTAGGATTGTACACAGTGGATATCATTGCTCTGTTTGACCAGAGCTATGTTACGTTAGGCAACAAGCCAGAGCCGCTGGAATATTTATACAACGTGCATGTACGCATAGTATACGCATAGTTCGAGACTGACCTGAAACGTCGTACTTCTGTACACAGTATTGCAATATGCAGGCCATCACTCAGTGCGCACGTTATAGTGTGTTCCATGCCTACAGAAGGCATGCTCATTGCACATTCACATGTACAGCTCAGCTACGACGATGCACAACAGAACCCGGTTGCTGTACCTGATGCAGCACTGCTGTACTAATGTAATGCACACCTTGGCATGCTAGCAGAAACTGGGAGTCTTTGCTTGATTGCTCGGACTGCTGCAGCAGAGTTGCAAGTCACAAATTGCAACTGCTGCCAGCACTTTGAGACATGAGATGCAGGTGACCATCAAAGACGCTCAGCCAATCTGGAATACTTTGCTGCACCAAATTTACACCCTGGCTGACACTCATTGCTAGGTCAAGTTTTGTGGACAACAACAGAGTTTTGAAATGCAGTTGTTTTCAACCCATTGCACGTATTGGAGACTGAGCTGAGCAGTTTACATGCTGCTAATGTACATACTCTGCAAGCATTGTGCAAAGGCCACCAGGAGAGTACAGCAGGTGCTCTCCTGTCCAAGCAGGACTGGAATGTCATATCACTGCGATTGGCCTTCTTATTATATTCAGACCCTGATCAGTCTCTCCACTGAATTTCATCGTGTTCACACAGTAATTTTGTGGAGATTGTCAGCCATCAACACGCCAGAATGCAATGCCACCAAATCGACATTGATTTTGTGTGGTTTGGACCTACCATCATTGCAATGACAATGTGGTCTAGACCTACTTTGCTCCTTGCCTGCAAAAACAACAGTCACAATGCTTGCCAATGTGCCAAGTAAGATTAAAAACCCAGTGATGGTAATGCACCAGACAGAGTTGTTTGCCCTGTGTGCCAGTACTAGATTTAGATTGCTGACCTGGACTGGTCGATGTAGTCTTCCCGACCAGTTCTGGTGGTGCTACCCTGTCCCTGGTTAGTTCGGCCTGATTCTGGTGCATCTATTGTTGTCACTGAATTAGCTGCACATCAATCCATGGGTGTAAGCTACAGGCTTGTTCCACAGATCAGACGTGGACACGCATGCATGCATGCAGGCCAGAACTCACTGCCGGGGTTAGTTCCGACACGGGGGTACTGGTTGCTGCTGTTGATGTGCTCCTTAGAGACGTCCTTGCCAGTGTCTGCATTAGCGTCCTGCTATGCCTTTGGGTCCTCCGGACCCTTGATGTTGCTGCCGCCCAGACCTTCTGCGGTTTGGACACCGGATGGGCCTGTTTTCTTCAGCTCACCGTCGCTACCAAATGTACCCTCCATGTTGATTTATCGAATGTATTGATGTACCAAAGGTGTAACGTTGCAAGGTTGAGGAGAGAGAGAGAGAGAGATTACAATGCTTTAGCCAGCCAGCAAGTCTGATCACATATAGAAGAAGACGAAGGTCAAATGTGGAAA
>JAABUK010002491.1_pt1 | contig 32891 bp, 24 predicted proteins | sample 5559141 | NCBI WGS metagenome assembly JAABUK01 (sample SAMN10711869, study PRJNA513367) | rock metagenome | isolation source: Antarctica rocks | place: Antarctica: Victoria Land, Pudding Butte nord | collected 2016-01-03 | reverse complement strand
CAAGTACTTGAGAAGAATTATGCCAACTAAAAAGCCGCTGGCGGTCGTGATTCTGGCTGCGGGCAAGGGCACGCGGATGCACAGCGACATCGCCAAGGTGCTGCACCCGCTGTGCGGCAAGCCGCTGGTCGCCTGGGCCATCGAAGCCGCGCGCACGCTTGAGCCCGAGCGCATCGTGGTCATCGTGGGGCACCAGGCCGCTCAGGTGCAGGCCGAGGTGCAGGCGCGCTTCGACAACATCGAGTTCGCCTTGCAAAGCCAGATGCTGGGCACGGGCCACGCCGTGCAGCAGGCCGAGCCTTTGCTGCGCGACTTCGAGGGCGACATCGTGGTCACTTGCGGCGACGTGCCTCTTTTGACAGGCGAAACTTTGCGCGCCATGGTCGAGAAGAAGCACGAGCAGCGGGCGGCGGCCTCGATGCTGATCGGGCGGCTGGGCGAGGCGGGCTCGTATGGCCGCGTCAAGTGCGACCCGGACGGCACGGTGCACGAGATCGTCGAGGCCAAGGACGCCGACGCCGAGACCCTGGCGCTGGGCACGGTCAACTCGGGCACCTACTGCTTCGAGGCGAGCAAAATGTGGCCCCAGGTCGGGATGCTGGACAAGGACAACGCTTCGGGCGAGCTGTATCTCACCGATGTCATCGGGTTCTTGGCTGGCGCGGGCGAGCGCGTCGCGGGCATTTTCATCGCCGAGCGCGAGATGACAGGCATCAACACCAGGGCTCAGCTCGAAGAGCTGGAGGCCGCGCTGCAGAGCGAAGGCGCCTGCGCTTAGCTGATCTCGACTTGGTTGAAGAATTTTGGTTAAATTGAGAGTTCGCGCCTGCCTCAAGTACTTGCGACGAGTTTCAAGTGAGGAAGCGGGCAGGGAGTGGTTGAAACTATGGCATCACATCATCTGAAGGTGGCCCACCGCACGGGCCTGGGCAAGGAAGCGGCGAAGGTGCTGCGCAAGTCGGGCGCGGTTCCCGGCGTCATCTACGGGCACAAGGAAACGCCCGTCACCATCGCGATCAACGCGCACGAGCTGAGCCTGGCGCTGCAGCACGGGGCGCAGCGCGGCATGGTGGTGCTCGAAGAGGAAGGCGGCATCAACGAGACGGCCATCATCAAGGCCATCGTGCGCCACCCGGCCAAGGGCACGCTGCAGTCGATCGACTTCCAGCGCGTCTCGCGCAACGAGAAGATCCACATGACCGTGCCGATCCACCTGACCGGCGAGCCCGACGCGGTGCGCGTCGAGGGCGGCGTGCTGGTGCAGTCGCTCTTGCGCCTGGACATCGAGGCGCGGCCCGTGGACATCCCCGACCACATCACGGTCGATGTCAGCCACCTGGAGTTCAACGGCGCGCCCATCCACGTCGGCGAGCTCAAGCTGCCCAACGGAGTCACCACCAGCGTCGATCCCGAGACGGCCGTCGCGGTCGTCAACCCGCCCGAGGCCGAGGAAGTCGAGGAGCCGCTGAGCTCCGAGGAGGCCGACGCCCAAGCCGAAGAAAGCGGGCGCGTGCCCGCCGAGCACGGCGCGGCCACCACCGGCGGCGAGGCCGGAGACGATTCGCGCTCGGGCACCCGCGACGGCAAGGACTAAGCCGCCAACTGTTAGGCCAGGCCACAGCAGCAGAGGCCGCAGCAGCAGAGGCCGCGGCGAGTGCAGAACTCGCTGCGGCTTTCGCGCGCCTGCCCGCAAGTACTTGCAGCGAAGCAGCGGCTTGCCTTGAGCTTGCCTTGGGTTCAGCGTGGCTTATGAAAATCATTTTGGGGCTGGGCAACCCCGGCTCGCAATACGAGCGCACGCGCCACAACATCGGCTGGATGGTGCTCGATGAGCTGGCGCGGCGGCACCACATCACGGTTTCCAAGCGGATGTGCGAATCGCGGGTGGGCGACGGCATCTTGCTTCGCGCGAGCGAGAGCGAGAGCGAGAAGCTCTTGCTGGCCAAGCCGCTGACTTTCATGAACCTCTCGGGGCGCGCGGCTCAGGCGCTGCTCAAGTTCTACAGCCTGCAGCGGAGCGACCTGCTCGTCATCGGCGACGACCTCAACCTGCCGCTGGGCAAGATTCGCCTGCGCGCCGGGGGCAGCGACGGCGGGCACAACGGGCTCAAGAGCATCACGGCGGCGCTGGCCTCGCCCGAGTGGGCGCGCCTGCGCCTGGGCATCGGTGCGCCCGAGGCGCGCGAGCGGGCCGAGCGCGGCACCGCTGACTTCGTGCTGCGCCCCTTCGCGGCTGACGAGGCGGTGGAAGTCGCGCTCACCGTGGCGCGCGCCGCGGATTGCGTCGAGGCCTGGGCCCTGGGCGGCCTGCAGCACGCCGCCAGCCGCTTCAATGGCTGAGCCGAGAATGGCCCAGCCGAGCTGAACCCAGGCGCATCCCGCGCAACCCGAGCCGCTGCGGGACGTGTTCAAGGGTGTATTCGAGGAGACAAGATGAAGATCAAGTGTCAAAAGAAGCGGCTGTCCGCGTTGCGAACCGTGCCCGTGCTGGCCGCGAGCGTGCTGGCCCTGGGGCTGAGCTCGCCCGGCCAGGCCAAGCCGCGCAAGCCGGGCCGCAGCGCCGCCCCCAGCAGCAAGATCGTGTGGCAAACAGACTTCGCGAAGGCGCAGGCGCAGGCCAAAAAGAGCGGCAAGCCGATGTTCGTGGACTTCTTCGCGACGTGGTGCGGGCCGTGCAAGGGGCTGGAGGCACTGGTCTTCCCGACGCCTCAGTTCACTAAAGCGGCGCGCGGCTACATCCTGGTCAGGGTCGATGGCGACAAGCACCCTGACTTGATACAGAAGTATGTGGCCGACGCTCACGGGAGCGTTAACTACCCGAGCATGGGCTTCTTCGCGCCCTCGGGCAAGCTGCTCAAGCTGCAGGTCGGCGTGCCGGTGCCCGCAGGCGAGACGACCGCAGCCGGGTCTTACAAAGCCGCCTCGTTCGTGCTGGCGCGGCTGCTGACAACCTACAAATCTGCGCGCTGAAGCGGTGACGGGAGTGCTGCATCAACCTCCGCGCTCGCGCCTACCTCGAATCACTCCGCTTGAAAACCGCTTTGTCGGCTCGCCTGGAGGCGCTTTAGCTTCAGCAGGCGGCACCAGAACTTCTTGCATGAGCCAGGCCCTGGTCAAGATTTGCGGCACGACCTCGCGCGCCGATGCTGTGCTCTCGCTCGCAGCCGGAGCGGATTTTTTGGGCGTGGTGCTCGATCACGCGCCCTCGCCGCGCTGCGTCGCGCTTGAGGAGGCGCCGCGCCTGCTCAGCGGCGTGCTCGAAGGCTCGTCCGCCGTGCTGGTCGCGCTTTCGGTGAACAAGCCGCTGCAGTGGCACCTGCGAGCGGCTCAAGTACTTGAGCCGCTCGCGCCGCGCGTGATTTCGCAGCTGCACGGCGACGAGGAGGCCGGCCTGGTGCGCGAGCTGAAGCGGCGCGGCTTCGAGGTGTGGAGCGCGATCGGCGGTGAGGGCGAGGCCGCGCGCGAGCGGGCGCTCCAAATGCTCGCAGCCGGAGCCGACGCGCTCGTCATGGACGCGCGCGCTCACGGTGCAGGCGGCGTCATCTACGGCGGCACCGGGCAGCGCGGCGACTGGAATCTGGCCGCGAGCTTAGCTGAGCAAGGCGCGCGCGTGGTCCTGGCCGGCGGCCTCAGCCCGCAGAACGTGGCGCGCGCCATCGCTCAGGTGCAGCCGTGGGCCGTCGATTGCGTTTCTGGAGTCGAGGCCGGCAAAGGCGTGAAGGACGCCGCCAAAGTGCGCGCCTTCGTCCATCAGGCGCGCAGCAGAGCCGAAGGCAGCGAATAAAGTTGCTGCAAGCCCTTGTTAAGCCGAAGGCATCGTGAGTTCGCGGTGCCTTCGGCTTGGCTCGGCTTGCTGAGGGCGTTCAGGCGCGCGTGGGCTGGCGAGCGGGCGCGGGGCAGCCGAGGGCGGCGCGCACATCGACCTCGAAGGTGCGGCGCCAGGGCAGGCGGACCTCGCAGCGTTCGAGCGGCGCGTCGAAGTGGCGCGTGGCCAGCATCTGCGCGAAGGGCTGCAGCTCGCGGCGCGCCTGCTCCTGGCAGCCCTGGCCGTCGCGCTCGTCCATCCTGAGCGGCGAGACGCCTCGCTCGCGGGCCGCGCGCTCGACGCGGGCGCGCACCTTGGCCTGGTAAAACCAGTCGTCCACCATGCGCTCGAAGGTGAACCGGCGCGCCAGCTCCGAAGTGTCGATGCCTGCCTCGCTTGCCCGCTTGAGCGCGGCGCAGTTCGCCAGGATGGTGCCCGTGGTGTTGCCGGCTGTGTTCCAGCCCGCGAAGGCGCTCAGCGAGCCGAGCAGACGCCGCTTTTCGAGCTCGGCCAGCACCAAGTTGTCGGCTCCGTTGGGGAAGGCCACGTCGCACAGGGCCACGCTGCGGCCCGCCTCAATCGCAAGCTGCAGGGCGTCGAGCCACGGCTGCAGGCGCTCGCGGCGCTCGGCGCAGGCCGGCTCCTTCTCGTCGTGCTGCGAGCCGCCGACAGGAGCGTTCACGAAGAGCTCGAAATCGGCGTCGCAAGTACTTGAGGCGTCGTTTTGCTCGCGCAGCTGCCCGCGCATGGCCGCGACGTGCTGGCTCAGCCCCAGGTTGTAAGGCCGGTCCTCGAAGGGCGCGATGCGCTCGAAATCCGCCTGCTCCGAGACGCGCGGGCGCAGGCTGACGCCCGTGTTCCAGTGGCGGGCGATCAAGCTCAGCGCGGCTTCGTCGGCTCCAGGGTGCAGCGACATCGAATTCTCGACGCCCAGGCTGTCGCGCAAAGCCAGCAGATCGTCCTGCTCGCCGCGGTGCAGGCCCCATTCGGTGGCGTCCTCCTGCGTGATGAGCAGGGTGTCGAAGGTGCCCTGGGCCAGCCACTCGATCATGCGCCGGTTGACCTGGTGGTTGCGCGCGCGCGCCTGCAGATACGAATCGAGAACAGGAGCCGGAATCTCGGCCTTGACCTTGCGCAGCTCGTCGCGCAAGTACGGGGAGCCGAACCGCTCGGCTTCGTCGGCCAGCCGAGCGTAGCGCATGATGTTGTAGTAGTGAGCCACCGCCGCGTCGCCGTCCATCGTGATGGCCAGCCGCATCAGCACGTTGAAGGCATAGATCGGCACCTCGGGACGCGCCTCGCGGAACTCGCGCAGCACTTGCAGATGCTCGATCGCCTGCTCGAAGGGCACGCTGGGACGGCGCGAGGCGACCAGCCCGCCGTAAGCCAGCATATCAACCGAGACCACCAGCGCCTCAACCTCCGGGGGCAGCCCGCGAACCCAGGAGGCCAGCGCGCACGGCTGGCCCGGCGTGTTGAAGAAGCCCAGCAGGGAATCGGGCGGCAGCAGCAGCTCGTCGCCGCCGATGCGCGCGATCTGCGCCGGGAAGCGAGTGTTGCAAGGGCGGTTGTCAAGGGGCAGCAGTGCGATCATGCGAAGAAAGGACGGCAAAAAGCGTCGGGAGGATAGCGGCGCGCCTCTCACCGAGAGGCCGGCGGGCACTCGCGAGGCGTGCAAGGACTTCAAGTACTTGCAGCACCGCCCTACTCGGCTGGCTCGGAAGCAGCTGGCTCAGAAGCAGCTGGCTCGGAAGCGGCTGGTTTTTGGGCCGCTTCGTTTATCTGGCGTCGAGTTTCTTCGCGGGTGCGCGAGGGCAAGAGGTTGATCTTGTCGAGCAGGTCGCGGGCGTGCGGGTGCTCGGGGTTGAGCTTGATCTCGGCTCGCAGCGCCTGGATCGCTTCCTCGTAACGCTTCTGCTTGAAGAGGGCGACGCCCAGGTTGTAGTGCGCGTCCTTCCAGCCCGGACGCTCGCGCACCAGCTGCTCCAGCGCCGCGATCGACTCGTCGGCCTTGCCCAGCGCGTCCTGGCAGGCGGCCAGGTTGAGCAGCGCGACAGCGTTTTGCGGCTCGAAGGCCAGCACATATTGCAGGTGAGGCACGGCTTCAGCGAAGCGTTTGGCCAGGAACAGAGCCGCGCCCAGGTTGAGGCGGCCTTCGAGACGCGAGGGCTCCAGCTTCATAGCGCGTGTCATGGCGGCGATGGCCGGGTTGACCTGGCGGCGCTCCAGCAGCCGCGAGCCCTGCAGCCACAGCGTGTCCGCGACCGCCTGCTTCTGCTCGCGCGAGTGCTCGCGCTGAGCCGCACGCTCCTGCCACCACTTCTTGGGGTCAAACATAGCCACGCTCGCCGCCTTCGCCGCCTTCGCCTCAGCTCAGCTCAGCGATCAATACTCTTCCTCGGCGTCTTCTTCTTCATCGACTTCAGGCTCGCCGTCCGAGAAGGAGTCGATTTCCTGGCCGCGAAAGACCGTCACGATGAAGTCCTCGCGCGCGAACTGCGGCAGGTGCGAGGAGACCACGTCCAGGTCGATCTGGTCCACCAGGGCTTCGATCTCGGAGCTGGAGAGGTCGCGCTCGATGACGAGGGTGCCGTGGATCAGCTCGAAGCCAAAGTGCAAGTCGATCTGGCCCAGGCGCACGTCCTCTTGCCAGATGATGTAGATTTCGGAGGCCTCGGTGCGGGCCACGCGCACCAGCGAGACGCCAAGCCCGCGTTCGCGCGGGCTCTTGGGCGAGGAGTCTTCGTTGCGAGCCATAGTTGCAGTCCAGAAATAAAACAGCGCCTTGCCAACTCGCGAAGCCGCTGGCTGCCATTTTACCGGAATACGCCGCCGAGCACGCGGCGCAAGCCCCGCAAGTACTTGCAGCGCGCGTGTCAAACTGCGGGCGTGCCCTCCTCCACTTCCCAACCCAGCTCAACCAAGCCGCCCGGCACGCTCAACCGGGCCGAGCCGCTCAACCGGGCCGAGCCGCTCAACCGGGCCGAGCCGCTCAACCGAGCTGAGCCCAGGCTGCTGCATTTGATTGTGCTGCTGCACACCCTGGCCATCGTGCTGCCTTACGCCTGGGCCGCGCTCATCACGCCCTCGGACGCCGCCTGGGGCGGCCTGCTGTACTCGCCCGACGACCAGAACGTGCACCTATCCTGGGCGCGCCAGGCTGCGGACGGCCACCTCTTCGCCCGCGACCTGTTCACCACCGAGAACCTCGCGGACGGCTCGCGCCCGCTCTTCTTCAACGCGCTCGCCTGCCTCATCGGAGTGCTGGCGCGCATCACAACGCTGAACCCGGTTTTCTGGTATCACGCGCTGCGCGTCGCGGCTTCGGTGCTGGGCTTATACGCGCTGCATTCCCTGACTAAACGCTGGGCCGGCGATTGGCGCGTGCGGCTCTCGACGGTGGCTCTGGCGGCCTTCGCGGGCGGCGCGGGCTGGGTGGGCAGCGTGGCCCCGCAAGTACTTGCGGGCCGCATCTTCATCGACCGCCCTGACAGTCCGCTGATGATGCCCGAGGCGTGGGGCTTCGCGTCCAACTTCCTCTTCGCGCTCAACGCCGCCTCGTTCTGGCTGCTGTGTCTCGTCTACGAGAACTTGCTGCGCGCGCGCCAGGGCAGCCGAAGATCGCTCGTCGTCGCGATGAGCGCCGCGTTTTTGTTGTCCAACATCCACACCTACGACGCGCTGCCGCTGCTCGCCACCATCTTCCTCGCGGGCATCATCGAGGCGCGGCGCGGCTTGAGCCTGGCTCAGCTCAAGCCCTCGCTGCTGGTCGCCGCAGCCTGCTGCGTGCCGCTGGCGTGGCAAGTACTTGTGTTCGCGCAAAGCTCCGAGTTCAAGCTGAAGGCGCTCACGCCAACGCCCGCGCCGCCGATTTTAGACCTGCTGCTGAGCCTGGCGCCGCTGCTGAGCCTCGCGCTCATCGGCTTCATCGCGACGCGCCGCAACCGGCTGCAGGTGCTGGAGGCGGGCCGCGTGTGGCCGGGGGCCTGGCTGCTGGCGACGCTGATTTTGATCTACGCGCCGGTCTCGTTCGCGCGCAAGATGATCGAGGGCGTGCACCTTCCGCTGGCGTTTTTAGCAGCCCTGGGCCTGGTTGCTCTGCTCGAACGGCTGCCGCGCCCTGCCAGGCGCCCGGCCTGGATCGCGGCGGTCGCGATGCTTTCGATCTCGATGCTGAGCTTTGCCTTCTGGTGCATCAGCCCGCGCATCTGGGCCGACAACAACATCTCGCGCGGCGACCTGATGCCGCCGCTGTATCTCTCGCGCGGCGACGCCGGCGCGCTCGGCTTCCTCAACGCTGAGCCCGCTGAGGCCAGGCGAGGCCAGGCCGTGCTGTGCTTCCCCAAGCTCGGGAGCTACGTGCCGCGCGCGACTGGCATGAGCGTTTTCGCCGGGCACTGGGCCGAGACGCTGCACCTCACGGGCAACGGAGGCAAGCTGAGCCAGATGGCGCGCTTGTACGCGGGCGCCCTGAGCCCAGCCGAGGCGAGGGCGTGGCTCAAGGCCAACCGCATCGGCTGGATCGTGGAGGGCCAATACGAAAGGGGCTTCTTCCAATCCGACCTGGCGCCGCGCTATCCATTCCTCCAGCAAGCGTGGGCGCAAGGCGGCACCAAAGTCTTCCGCGTCCCCAGCTAAGCCGAATCCAGCGCAAGGGCCGCAGCAAGTACTTGCAGCGGCCCTTGCCTGGCCTGCAGGCTCAGGCATACGACGAGCCGCTTGAGCTCTCGCCGCGCGCTTGCCGCGCCGCCGTGCGCTCGCGCGCGACCTTCGCCTCGTAGCCCGAAGCGCGATAGGCTTCGAGCGGGTTCGGCTGCAGGCCCTTGTTCTTGCGCCACTCGTACAGCAGCGGCTTGATGTCCATGAAGAACGCTTCGCGCAGGCACTCCTCGGCCCCGACGATGTCCAGCCTGGCCTGGGCTTGGGTGAGCTTGGCGTGGTCGACCAGGCAGGCTTTGGCGAACAGCTCCTGAGCGGTGAGAGCGGTTTGCAGCATGGCTTCGATCTTGGGCTTGAGGTTGTGCGACTGGTCGATCATGTAGAAAATCTTTGACACGTCGGTGCCCCGGTTGGCCGCCAGCCGAATCTCGTGGAAGATGCGGAAGACCGCGTACGGGTCGATGGAGCCGACGGTTAGATCGTCGTCGGCGTATTTGCGGTCGTTGAAGTGGAAGCCGCCCAGCATCCCTTCGTCGAGCAAAAACGCCACGATGTGCTCGATGTTGGCTCCTGGCAGGTGGTGGCCGGTGTCCACAAGTACTTTGGCGCGCGGCCCGGCCTTGTCACAAAAGGCGCGGCTCATGCCCCAGTCGGCGATGTCGGTGTGGTAGAACGCGGGCTCGAACGGCTTGTACTCGACCAGCATCGTCATGTTGGGCGGCATGGCGTCGTGCCACTGCTTCAAGGCGGCTTCGAGGCGGTGCTTGCGCGCGATGATGTCGTCCTGGCCCGGATAGTTGGTGCCGTCGGCGAGCCACAGCGAGAGGCAGTCGCTGCCGGTGGCGCGCGCGATTTCCAGGCAGCGGTCGAGGTGCTTCTGCGCCTCCGCGCGCGCGGCTGGGTTGGGCGAGGTGGCCGAGCCGAACTTGTAGATTTGATCCTGGAACAAATTCGGGTTGATGGAGCCGATGCGCACGCCGTGCTCAGCCGCGAGGCGCGCCGTTTCGTTGGGGTCCACGCCCGCCTTGAAGTCCCACAGCACGTGCGTGGCGACAACCGGGCAGCAGCCGGTGTAGCGGTGGACAAGCCCGGCGTCCGCGAGCTTTTCCTCGATGGTCGAGGCCGCTGCGGGCTGCAGGAACTTGCCGAAGCGGGTCCCGGTGTCGGAGTAGCCCCAGGAGGGCGTTTCGATTTCAAAACGGTCGAGCAGCTCGAACAGCTCGTCGCGGCTGATGGATGGCATAGTTTCCTCTTCTCAAGTCAAGTACCGGCACCATTCTACCCGCGCCCAGCCCCGCTTGGCGAGCGTGCAGGCGTTAGAATTCCCCGCGCGGCGTTGAACTTTCGGCGCGGCACGAGCTAACTTGCAGCGCCACAAGTACTTGCATCCCGAAAATCATCATGCCTAACACTCCACTGCGCTGGGGCATCCTCGGAACCGGCGCCATCGCCAAGACCTTCGCCCGCGCCCTCAACGAATGCTCCAGCGGAACCCTGGCTGCGGTGGGCTCGCGAACTCAAGCCGGCGCCGACAAATTCGGCGACGAGTTCAAAGTGCCGCGCCGCCACGCCACTTACGAGGCCCTGCTCGGGGACGACGAAGTGCAAGCGGTTTACATCTCGACGCCGCATCCTGTGCACGCGAAGTGGGCCATCGCCTCGGCTCGGGCGGGCAAGCACGTGCTGTGCGAGAAGCCGCTGGGCATGAGCCACGCGCAGGCGATGGCCGTCACCGAAGCCTGCGCAGACGCCGATGTGGTGTTCATGGAAGCCTTCATGTATCGCTGCCACCCGCAGACGCGGCGCGTGGTCGAGCTGATCCGCTCGGGCGAGCTGGGCCGCCTTCAGATGATCGAGGCCAGCTTCGGATTTCGCGCCGGAGACGATCCCAGGTCGCGCTTGCTGGACAAAGCTCTGGGCGGCGGCGGCATCCTGGATGTCGGCTGCTACACGATTTCGATGGCGCGCCTGCTCGCCGGAGCCGCTCGCAACCGCGACTTCGCCGAGCCTCAAGTACTTAAGGGCGCGGGTCACCTGGGCGCGACTGGAGCGGACGAGTGGGCGGCTGCGGTCTTGAAGTTCGAGGGCGATGAGGGCGATGAGGGCGACATCGTGGCGCGCGTGGCCTGCGGCGTGCGCTGCCAGCTGGACAACGTGGTGCGTGTCTTTTGTGAGGACGGGCGCATCACGATCCCTTCGCCGTGGATCGTTGGGCCAACCGGCGAGGGCATCGTGATCACCATCGAAAAGGGCGGCCAGGCGCGCCAGGAAATCATTCCGGTTGACCGCTCGCTGTATGCCTACGAAGCCGATGCCTTCGCCTCGGCGGTGCAGGCGGGGCAAGTACTTGCGCCCGCCATGGGAGCCGAGGATTCGATTGGCAACGCGCGCCCTGGACCTGTGGCGCGCCGAGATCGGGCTCAGCTACGCAGAGGACGCGCTCGAAGGCAACCGCGAGCCGCTCTCGGGGCGGGCGGTGCGAGCCGAGCACAAGGCACCGATGAAATACGCGCGCGTGCCCGGCGTCGAGAAAGAGGTGTCCAAGCTGGTGCTGGGCACCATGTTCGAGGGCGCGCTGAGCGGCTCGCAGGCCATCGCGCACGCCTTTGCGCTGCTGGACAACTGGGTCCAGCGCGGCGGCAACGCCTTCGACACGGCTCACATCTACGGCGGCGGGGCCAACGAGACCATCTTCGGGCAGTGGCTCGCGAGCCGTGGCCTCAGCTCGGGCCGCGGGCGCGAGGGGCTGTTCATCATCGCCAAGGGCGCGCACACGCCCCACTGCAACCCGGCTGAACTGAGCAAGCAGCTGCTCAGCTCGCTGCAGCAGATGCAAATCGAAAGCGCCGACCTGTACATGATGCACCGCGACAACCCCGAAATCCCGGTGGAAGAGTTCGTCGAGGTCCTGAACGAGCACCTCAAAGCGGGCCGCATCAGCAGTTTTGGCGGCTCGAACTGGTCTTTCGCGCGCATCGACGAAGCCAACGCCTACGCTCAGTCGAAGGGCCTGGTCGGGCTCACGGCGGTGTCGAACAACTTCTCGCTGGCGCGCATGGTGACGCCGGTTTGGTCGGGCTCGATCTCTTCCAGCGACGCCGCCTCGAAGCAGTGGCTTGACAGGACGCAGACAGCGATCTTCGCCTGGAGCAGCCAGGCGCGCGGCTTCTTCGCGCGCGGCGACCGCGCGTTCGTGGCCGACGCTGAGCTCAAGAGGTGCTGGTACGCGGACGACAACTTCGAGCGCCTGTCGCGCGTGCAAGTACTTGCGCACGAGCGCGGCGTGCTGCCCATCAACATCGCGGCGGCGTATGTGCTGAGCCAGAGGTTCCCGGCCTTCGCCCTGATCGGGCCGCGCGCGCTGAGCGAAATCCGCACCAGCCTGCCCGCGCTGGCAGTCGAGCTCAGCCCAGCCGAGTGCGCCTGGCTCAACCTGGAGTCCGACACGCGCTGACGAACCCAGGGCAACCTCCAGCGCAACCCCCGGCAGGAGCCGAATTTGCTGCTGCGGGTTGTGCTGGGCGCTCAGGCCTCGGGGAGCTGCCAATTGATAGGCTTTTCGCCGCGCGCTTCGAGGATGGCGTTGATTTGCGAGAACGGCCTGGATCCGAAGAAGCCGTTCGAGGCCGAGAGCGGCGAGGGGTGCACCGAGCGCAGGATGGTGTGCTTGCCTGGGTCGATCATGGCGGCCTTCTTCTGCGCGTAGGCGCCCCACAAGACGAAGATGACCGGCTTGTCGCGCTCCGCGAGGGCTTTGATGGCGGCGTCGGTGAACTTCTCCCAGCCCTTGCCCTTGTGCGAGTTGGGCGTGCCCTGGCGCACCGTGAGGACGGCGTTGAGCAGCATCACGCCCTGCTCGGCCCACGGCACCAGAAAGCCGTTGCGCCTGGGAATCGTGGTGCCCACGTCGCTCCTGGCCTCGCGGAAGATGTTGGCTAAAGAAGGCGGCGGCGCGATGCCCGGCTTGACCGAAAACGCCAGCCCGTGCGCCTGGCGCGGCCCGTGATACGGGTCCTGGCCCATGATGAAGACGCGCACCTCCTCGAACGGAGTCAGCGTGAAGGCCGCGAAGACTTCGTCCTCGGGCGGATAAATCGTCTGCGCAACCCGCTCCTCGTCCACGGATTTTTCCAGCAGGGCGAAGTAGGGCTTCTCGAACTCGGCTCCAAGTACTTGCTGCCAATCGTCAGGAAGTTGATGGTTCATGGCCGAGCCGCAAAGCAATTCGCTGGCCCAGAGCACGCCAGAGCACGCAGGCGCGGCGCATAACCGCAGGTTAAGGCGCACATAGCGATTATGTCTTAGCTTTGCGCCGCTGCCTGCCATAAACCAGAGCCATCTTGATTTTGGAGGTGGCGATGCAGATTTATGTGATTGCGCAGCCGTGCATCGGCGTGAAGGACAAGGCGTGCGTCGAGGTGTGCCCGGCCGATTGCATCCACGGCAGCGATGAGGACGAGCAGATGTTCATCAACCCAGTCGAGTGCATCGGCTGCGGCGCGTGCGAGCCTGAGTGCCCAGCCGAGGCCATCTTCGAGGACGTGGCCCTGCCGCCCGAGTGGAAGCACTTCGAGCAGAAGAACGCCGCGCACTTCGCAGAGCAGCCCGCGTAACTCGCGCCAAGCGCATCCAAGCACAACATCTGGCGGCAGTTGCAGGACGCTGGATGTTGTGCTCGGATGCGTTCAACGCGCGGGCCACAGGCGGCGGTTCCTCAAGTAGTGCTCGATGCCAACGGATAGAGCCGAAGCCATTTTGTCCTGGCCCGCGCTCGAAGCGATGAAGCGGGCGTCGCTGCGCTTGTTGATGAAGCACATCTCGATGAGCGCGGTGGGCACGCGCGCGAAGATCGAGCCGGTCAGCACACCGCCCTGGCCGCCGCCGACAAAAGTCGCGGCATCGGTGCGCACCGGGTTCGAGGCCAGCGAGCCGCGCAGCATCGGAATCATGGCGCTGTTGATGAGCGTGGCGGCCTCGCGCGAGGCGGCCTGCACCTCGCGCGGCGGGCCCGAGACGCCGTATTTGCGGCCCGAGCGGTCGGGGTAATACCAGCCGAAGCCGCGCCCGCCGCCGTCGTCGCAGTGCAGGCGGATCAGCACGTCGGCGTGCGCAGCGTTGGCGATTTCGGCCCGCCTGCGGTTGGTGACGTTCTGGTTCTCGCGCGCCTTGGTCATCACCACGCCGATGCTGCGCGCCAGCAGCTTCTGCCTCAGGCGCAGCCCGACCTGCCAGTTGAGCTTGTTCTCGCTCAGCCCGTTGTCCGCAGCGCCGTCTGAGGTCTCCGAAGGGTGGCCGGGGTCGATGCACACCGTGAACGAACGCGCCGCAGCCACTTGCGAGGTCGCGGCTAAGGAGGCTAAGCACGCAGCCGAGCCCAGCGCGAGGAACAGGCCGCTCGCCACGGAGCGGCCCAGGGCGCGGCGCGCGGGGCGTGTTGGAAGAAAAGTCATCGCTTAAGGTTGTACCAGATGAGGCGTCGCCATCGCAGCCCGAGCCGCAAGTACTTGCGCGTTTGCCGTGGAGCGGGGCCAGGGCTGAGCGCGCAGCCTCCTGCGCGCGGCGCGAGGGGGCGTTACAATCGAAGGGGTTCAGGGAGGAAATCATGTTCAAGTGGATCATCGGCGCGGCCTTGCTCGCGTCCGCAACGAGCGCCGCCAGCGCCAGGCCAGCCTCCAGGCCAGCCGCCAGCGCGAAGCCTCCAGCCAAGTCGAAGGCCGCTGCTAAGGCGAAGGCTGCGGCCTTGATGGTGTGCGCCGTCTCGCAGGAGGCGATGGCTCCTGACCCGAAGAACAGCGTGCAGTTCAACGGGAAGACGGTGTACTTCTGCTGCTCCGACTGCAAGGCCGAGTTCGCGCGCATGAGCGACGCGCAGAAAAAAGCGCACGTCGCAGCCGCCCAGAAGCTCGCCACCAAAGCCAACACGCACGCCTGAGCCACCGAGCTGAGCTGAGGGCGATTCGCGCGGCGCAAGTACTTGCAGTGCGCAGCAGTTCGGTGCGTCCGGGCACCGGCACGCGGTTCTCAAGCGGCGCGCGTTGGGCGACACTGGGGCGCTTGCACCCGATGATTTTTCCCTCACCTTCGCGAGCCGCTCTGCTCGCGGCTCTGCTCGCCTCCACCTCAGCAGCTCACGCTCAGGCCGGATCAACAGCACCTTCGACTTCGACAGCGCCTTCCACAACAGCACCTTCCACAACAGCACCTTCGACGCCTTCGACTTCGACGGCGCCGGTTGCGGCGCCGGTTGCTGCGAGCCAAGCCACAACGGGAACCACCAACGCCAACGGCAACGTGCCTGGCTCGCCCAACACCGTCAACGCGACCGGCAACCCGAGCATCAGCGGCGCGGCCTCCAGCGCCAGCGCCGCCGATGCCGCCAACAGCGCGGCGGGCACAGTAGGCGCGAGCAATGCGGGCGCGGGCGGTGGAGACACCAACTCCGGCGGCGGAAACGGAGCCGTTGGCGGCGTTACGGGATCGGCTCAAGCGGGCAGCGCCCTGCCTGCGCGCGGCACCTATCGCATCGCGGGCGGGGCGCAGAACATGAGCGTGTACGCGGTGGGCGTGGACGCGGCTGAGCTGCTCACGGCCATCGCGTCCAGGGCCAACCTGCCTTTGATCGTGGACGACGCCGTGGCGCGCCGCCTGACGGTCTCGATCGCGGGGCGGCCCGCGCGCCAGGTGGTGGCCGACATCGCCACGGCTTACGGGCTGGGCATCGGCGAGATCGAGGGCACGCTGATGATCTCCGAGGGCATCCCGCGCGCGGCCGGCTCCTACGTGCTGTCGCAGATCGAGAGCGTGCCCACCAAGTACGTGGACGCCGCCAACGCGCGCAACCTGCTGCCCGTGTTCTTGCAGGATTACGTCAAGGTCAACTCCGAGCAGAACGCGGTTGTGCTCAGCGCGCCGCGCGACGTGCTGGACAAGTTCCGCGACGACATCGCGCGCTTCGACACCCCGGCCTCGCAGATTCTGGTGGACTTGCTCGTGGTTGAGCTGACCGACACCACGCTCGACCAGCTTGGCTTCACCTTTGGCAACGGCAACGCCGGGCGCGGCCTGTTCTACGACGGCGGCGGGCTTTCCTATCGCTCGGTGGCCACGCTGCCCGATGCCTTCGCCGCCACCATCAAGGCGCTGCAAGAAAAGGGCAAGGCGCGCGTGCGGGCCAACCCGCGCATCGCGACGGTCTCGGGCCAGCGCGCCTCGATCTTCGTGGGGCGCCAGCGTTACATCGTCACGCCCATCGACACCGGGCAGGGCCAGCGCAACTTCATCGACGCCGGAGTGCGCCTGGGCATGACGCCCTACACCGGCGGCCAGGGCCAGATTCTGGTCGAAGTGGACGCCGAAGTCTCCACGCTCTCCGCCGTCGACCCCCTGACGCGGCTGCCCGAGAAATCGACGCGCACGGCGACCTCCGTGGTGCGCGTGGCCGACGGGCAGACGATCATCATCGGCGGGCTCAAGCAGCAGGAGCAGCGCGCGGTCAACACGCGCATCCCCGTGCTGGGCTCGATCCCCTTCATCGGCCAGCTCTTTCGCTCGCACGACATCCGCAACACCACCTCCGACCTGGTCATCTTCATCACGCCGCGCACCCTTTCGAGCACCGGGCACCTGCCCGCCGCCGAGGAGAAGCGCCTCAAGGAGCAGTTCCTCGAAGGCCCGCTCAACTCGCCGCTGCCGCCCTCGATCCAGACGCCTTCGGCTCAGCTCACCGGGCCCCAGGGCAGCGCGGGCGAGGCACGAGCGCCGCTGAGCACAAGCCCAACGAACAGGGCCGCGCCCCGATGAAGCGCGCACAAGATGCCCTTGAGCCGGCAAGCAGCGGTTCGCGAAGAGGTGTCGGGGCGGCTTTTCAAGCGGCCTGCAAGCTGCTGCAAGTACTTGCGGCGGTTTCGTTTGCGGTGCTGGTGCTGCTGGGCGCGCGCCCGGCGCGGGCTCAGCTCGCCACCTCGTTTTACAACGTGACGGGCATCGAGACGCGGCGCTTGCCCAACGCGGTGCAGATCGTCATCCGCACCGATGGCGCGGTCATTTTCGGCGGCGACCTCAGCGAGTGGGTGGATTTCTCGGACAACAACTTCCGGCCCAGGGCCACCACGCAGTTCCGCCTGCGCCTGCTGCACGCCCGCACCCGCATCCCGGCCTTCAACAGCATCGGGGCCTACCCGCTCGACTCGGCTCAGGTCACGCTGGGGCGCGGCGATCTGACAATTCCGTTCGTCGCCTTTGAAGCCAGTGGCCAGCCCGAGCCCCGGCTCGACATCCTGTTGCGCTTCTTCGTGCCCATCAAAATCCACCAGTTCCAGATCCAACGCTTCGGGGGCCAGCCGCGCGAGATTCTGTTCGGGCGCTCGCTGGACCCGCTCGATGTCGCTGTGCGCCTGGGCGACGACAGGCGCTCCATCGTCGTCACCGCCATCACCGACCGCTTAGACCCCAACGGAGCCGAGCGCATCCGCCGCGTCCAGCCCTCCGAGCAGAAGACACGGCTCGTGGTCACGAGCGCAACCGCGCCCGCGAGCGCAACCGCGAACTTATCTATTGACGCCCTGCACGCGCCGCTGGCGGAGGTGCTGGCGCGGCTCTCTCAGGCTTCGGGAGTGCCGCTCATCGCGCGCGCTTCGGTCGAGGCCGAGCGCGTCAACCTGCGTCTGAGCGCGCCGCTTGAGGCGGTCTTGCAGCTGCTGGCGCGCGGCCTGGGGCTGGTTGTCCTCAAGCGCGAGCCGAACCTGGGCGGCGGCTTCGAGATCGGGCGCGACGAGTCGCTGGAGCTGAGGCGCATTCCGCTGCAAAATTTGTCGCCGGAGCGGGCGCGGCTGCTGCTCCCCGACTGGCTGCTGCCCTTCCTGCGCGCCGACGTGGAGAACAACGCGCTGGTCGCTGCGGCCTCGCCAGCGGTGCTCGACAAGATCGAGCGCGACCTGCAAGTACTTGATGTGCGCCGCGCCCGCGTGCGCGTGCAGGCCGAAATCTACGAAGTCTCGCTGCGCGACGCCGACCTGCTGGCCTTCAGCTTAGCCTTCGGACAGCGCGGCCTGGCTCCCACCGACAAGGTGCCCAACCCGAACTACATCCCGCCCGCCTTCGAGTTCGACGGGAGCGGCGTGGCTGTCTTGCGCTTGCAAGACGGCGGGCGCGGCCAGAAGTCTTCGTGGCGCGCGTCGCTGGACGCCCTGCGCTCGCGGGGCCGCGTCCGCCTGCGCGCGCGGCCCTTCGTGACCGTGCTCTCGGGCGAGCAGGGCCGCCTGTTCCTGGGCCAGTCGCGCTTCATTCCGGTCTTGCGCTCGCGCGGCGGGCAGCAGGATTTGCAGGCGCTCAACGTCCCCATCGGCTACTCGCTGGACGCGCGCCCCCGCGTCTCTTCGGCTCAGCCCACGCCCGATGAGCCGCCCGCCATCCGCCTCGACATCGCGCCGCGCGCCTCGACGGTGGACGCCATCGAAAGCGGAACCGGCCTGCCCACGATCGGCATCCGCGAAGTCACGACCTCGATGCTGCTGCGCGCGGGCGACGCCCTGCTCGTGGCCGGGCTGGACGTGGACAACGAGACCTCGACGCGCAGCAGGCGCACGCCCGCGCGCAGCAGAGACGGCGAGAAGACGCACCTGCTCGTCATCGTGACGGCTCAGCTCGTCTGAAGCGCCTTCGTCAGCGCCTTCGTCTTCGCTTGCACTGAACTTATGAGATTCCTCTTGCTTCTTGCTCTCTTCCTCTCAAGTACTTGCGCCTGGGCTCAGGGGCAGGCTCCCCCGCCGGCGCAGGGCCAATCGTTCTCGACCATCCGCGACATCAAGGTCGCGCCGCTCTCGAACGGGGTGCAGATCACGATCTTGTCGGATGGCATCCTGCAGTTTCGCGACGCGGACACCGAGGGGCAGAAGATGAGCATCAACTTCCCGCAGGCGCGCAACGGAACCGGCAAGAACTTCTTCAACATCAACCGCTACCCCGTTTCGTATCTGCAGCTCGGCACGCCCCAGGAGGCCGTGGCGGGCATCGGCGTGCGGCTCGACATCCAGAATTTCGTGCCCACGACCGCCTCCATCGCCGCCACCCCCGATGGCCAGGGCGTGCTGCTGACCATCCAGTCCGACCGCACGCTGGCCACGCGCAACAGCACGGACACCGCAAGTACTTCTACTTCGGAGCAGCCCGCTGCCGCGGCGGGCGGCGGGCAGGTCGACACCTCGACGCGCATCGAATACCAGGCCGGGCTGATGAACCTGCGCGCGGTCAAGGCCGACATCCACGGCGTGCTCGCCCTCATCGCGCAGAAGTCCGGGCTCTCGATCACCGTCGATGACGCCATCGAGCGCAAGGTCTCGCTCAACCTCAACGGAGTCGAGCCCGAGGCCGCCCTGCGCGCCATCGCCAACGCTTACGGCCTGTCCATCGCCAGCATCAACGGCATCTGGATGCTCTCCGAAGGCCAGCCCAGCGACTTGACAACCTACCGGCTCTCGGCGACGGCTTCGTTCCGCCTGCAGAACACGCAGGCGCAGACGGCCTCGGGGCTGCTGCCCAACTTTTTGTATTCCTACGTCAAGACCAACTCGGAGCAGAACGCGGTTGTGGTGACGGCCCCGACGCAAGTGCTGGAGAAGATCGGCGCGGACCTGCGCCAGATGGACGTGCCGTCGCCCCTGATTTCGATCGAGGCCATCGCGGTTGAGTTCACCGACTCGGTGGACTTCGAGCGCGGGCTGAGCCTGGGCTCGCCGGTGCGCACCTCGTTCGGCTCGCTGGACGTGGGCAGCGGCAGCCTGAACTACTCGACGATCGGCGTGCTGCCGCGCAACTTCGAGATCAACCTGCGCGCGCTCGAAGCCAGCGGGCGGGCCAGGGTGCGGGCGCGTCCCAACATGGCGGTGGTGAACGGGCGCACGGCGAACATCTTCATCGGCGCGCAGCGGTTCATCCAGACCCAGTTCAACCAGTTCGGCCAGACCCAGACGCGCATCCAGCCTGTGGACGTGGGAGTCAAGCTGAGCGTGACGCCCCTGACCGGAGGCAACGGCGAGATCACGACGCACGTGACGCCCGAGGTCTCCAACATCACCGAGCTGGACCTGCAGACCGGCCTGCCGGTGCTCTCGACGCGCCGGGCGGAGACCACGGTGCGCGTCAAGGACGGCGAGACCATCGCCATCGGCGGCCTGAGCTTAGACCAGCAGGAGACCACGCGCGGGCGCATCCCGATCCTGGGCAGCCTGCCGCTCATCGGCGGCCTGTTCCAGTCGCGCAAGCGCAACACCGTGCGCACCGAGCTGATCGTCTTCGTCACGCCGCGCATCCTCAACATCCAGGCCCCGGCTCAGCCAGGCGCCCCAGCTCAGCCAACCCAAGCCGCCGCGCGCGCCAAGGGCTGAGCGTCCTCGTGGCTGTTCGAGGTGAGGCGGGCTCAAGTATGTTCTGCTCGCAGCGCAGCTTCCTGGAGGCGCGCGTCGAGCTGGATCGGGCGCGCCTGCAAGTACTTGCGCCGCGCGCTGAGCCCGAGCTGATCGAGATGCACCTGCACCATCCCCTTGATCTGGGCGGGCAGGACGCGGGCTTCGTGGGCGGCCTGCGGCAGCGCGAGAGGTTCCACTGGCTCGCCGCGCCGCGCTCCACCATCTTCCAGACCTCGCCGCCAGACCTCGCCGCTGCACTCGGGCCGGTGCCGCGACCCTGGCCAGGCGCTGCAGCACCTATTCGCGACGCTGGTTCGGCTGCCGCGCGAAAGTTAGCCGCAAGTACTTGCGGCCAGGCGTTTTAACGCAGCTGCGCCTCGTGGAGCGAGGCTGTGCCCTGCTTCCAGTTCTCGCAGCCGCTTCGGCTCAGCGATCTTGAGCACTGCTTCGCTCCGTTGCCCTGCTCTGCGCCTCGCGGAGCAGGGCGCGCCACTCGTCCTCGCTCAAGATCGTCACGCCCAGCTCCCTGGCCCGCTCCGCCTTCGAGCCGGCGTTTTCACCGGCGATTAAATAATCGGTTTTCTTGGAGACGCTGCCGCCGGCTCGCGCGCCCAGGGCCTTCACCATGGCCTCGGCTTCGTCGCGTGGGATGCTCAGGGCGCCGGTGAAGACGAAGCTCTTGCCCTTCAAAATCGAATCGGGCGCGGCCACGAGCCCGGCTTCGGTTGGCCTAACACCACGCTGCTGCAGGCGCGCCAGTACTTGCTGGTTGTAAGGGTCGTCCAGCCACTGGCGCACGGCGGCTCCGGCGATGGGGCCGACATCGTGCACGCCCGAGATTTCCTCGATGGCCGCGTGCTGCAGACGCTCCAGAGTGCCGAAGTGCTCGGCCAGCAGCTCGCCCGTGTTCTGGCCCACGTAGCGGATGCCCAGCGCGTAGATGAAGCGCGCCAGGGGCGGCGACTTCGACTTCTCGATCGAATCGAGCACGTTCTGCGCGCTCTTGTCGGCCATGCGCTCCAGGCCGAGCAGATCGTCTTTTGTCAGGGCGAACAGGCCGCTCAAGTCGCGCACCTTGCCGCTGGCGAGGAGCTTTGCGATCAGCCCTTCGCCCACGCGGTCGATGTTCATGGCGCCTCGCCCCACGAAGTGCTCTAACAATCGCTGCAAGCGGGCCGGGCACTCGCGGTTGGGGCAGCGCGTGATGGCGCCGCCCTCGGCCTTGACCACGGGCGTGTGGCAGATCGGGCACTCGGTGGGGAAGGTGAACTCGCGCTCGGTTCCGTTGCGGGCCTGGGGGTCGAGCACGCGCACGACCTCGGGGATGATCTCGTTGGCCTTGCGGATGATGACGCGGTCGCCGACGCGGATGTCGCGGTCGCGGATGAAGGCTTCGTTGTGCAAGGTCGATTTCGACACTGTGGTGCCGGCCACGACGACCGGCTCGAAGTGGGCCGTCGGGGTCAGGCTTCCGGTGCGCCCGACGTTGATGGTGATGTCGAGCACGGTCGTGGTGGCTTCGGCGGGCGGGTACTTGAAGGCGCAGGCCCAGCGCGGGTTGCGGCCAACCGAGCCCAGCTCGCGCCGCAGGTTCATGTCGTCGATCTTGACCACGACGCCGTCGGTGGCGTAGTCGACATGGCTGCGCTCGGAGCGCCAGTGCTCGATGAAGGCGCGCACCTCGGCTAAGCCGTGGCACTTCTTGTTGTAGGGATTGACGCGCAGTCCCGCCTGGGCCAGGGCCTCAAGTACTTGCGAGTGCGTCTGGAAGCGCATCCCCTCGACCGCGCCGACCTCGTAGGCGATGAAGGACAGGGGCCGCGCGGCGGTCTCGCGGGGGTCTTTCTGGCGCACGCTGCCGGCGGCGGTGTTGCGCGGGTTGGCGTACAGCGGCTTGCCTGCGGCCTCGGCCTGGGCGTTGAGCTTGGCCAGGTCCGAGAAGCTCATGTACACCTCGCCGCGCGCCTCGAAGAGCGGCGTGCCGGGCAGCAGCAGGCGCGGCGGGATCGAGCGGATGGTCTTGAGGTTGGGCGTGATGTCCTCGCCCAGCGCGCCGTCGCCGCGCGTCAGGCCACGCGCGAACAGCCCGTTCTCGTAGGTCAGCGACATCGCCAGGCCGTCGATCTTGGGCTCGCACACGTAGTCGAAGGTCACATCGTCCGCGACGTGCAGATGCCTTCGGATGCGCTTCTCCCACTCCATCAACTCGTCCTCGCCGTTGGCGCCGTCGCGCACGTCCTGCAGCGAGAGCATGGGCTGGCGGTGCGCGGCTTTTGGAAACGCGCCATCCAGCGGCGCGCCGACGCGCTGCGTGGGCGAGTCGGGCGTGATGATCTCGGGGTGCTCGGCTTCGAGGTGCACCAGGCGGCGCATCAGCGAGTCGTATTGGTCGTCGCTGAGCGCGGGCTTGTCCTCGATGTAGTAATCGTGGTTGGCCTTGTTGAGTTGCTCGCGCAGGGTGCGGGCTTCGAGCTGGATGGCCTCAAGGTCGGCGGCTTCGATGGTGGCTTCGGTTGTCATGGGTTGAGTTGGGGCCGCGACAGGCTCGCGCGCCCACAGCGGCAGGATGAGCAGCGAGAGGAGGATGGAGGCGCGGCGCAAGTACTTGGGCGTGGCTTCATGGTGTTCTCTCTGACCTATTCTGCTTGTGCTCGTTCGCTGCGGCGTGGCAGCCGAGGCGCTGGAAACCGCGAAGAGGATCAAGGCAGCGCGTAGATCCGCGCCGGGATATTCTTACCGGTCGAAGGATTGTATTGGCTGCCCGTGAAGATCGCGTGGCCATTAGGCGAGAGGATGATGTTTGTGTCCTCTGCAGCAGGGAGGCGCGTGCTCAGCGTGCGCTTGAGCCGCCCAGTGCGTGCGTTCCACAAGCGTATCGAGCCGTCACCGCTCACGCTGACCAACTCATCACGCCCACGGAAGGCCAGTGCGCGCGGTGGAGAAGAGCGGCAACTCAGTCGGTGCAAGAAAACGCTGGAGCGCGCCCGGCAGAGCCGGATGTCGCCGCGCCCATCGCAGTAAGCGACAGTGCGCCCGCTTGAAGAGAATGCTACGGCATCCACCGAGTATTCAGGGCCACGTAGACGCCGGATGGCACGCCCGGTGCGCCCATCAATCAGCAGGGCCTTGCCCCAGCCGAAGGGACTCGATTCGGAATCACCCTGGACGCCGGCAATCAAGGTGTTCCCATCAGGTGAGGCAGCCAATGCTGCAACGGCGCCCAGGCTGAGCGGGGAGTCGTCGAGTTGAGAGCCTCGGGTCAGCACGCGGCGCAGCCTGCCAGTGCGCGCGCTCCACTCCTGCAACTCGCCCCCAAACCCCCGGCCATAGCCCATCCACAGCGTCCCCGAGATCATCGCCGCCGCTTCAGGAACCTTGAACTCCGACACTGGCCAAGATTTCAGCACGCGGCCCGAGCGCACATCGCGCAGCACCATGCTGCTCCGAGTCTTTTGACTGACCTTGCTGAACGTCTCGGTTGTGTACAGCAAAGTCCTGCCATCGCGCGAGAACGCCAGCGCCCTCGATCTCGATTCTACCGGCGTAGGCAACACACGGAACTTCAAGGCGCGCCCGGCTGGACGCGCCGCACGCTCCTTGGCAGGAACTGGCGCTTGGCCACAAGCCGCTCCAAACGCCAGCGCGACCATCAGCAAGTACTTGGTGCGTCCAATCATAGTTTTCTCCCTGGATCTACTCGCCCTCGCACAGCGCCAGAGTCGCGAAGCTGACCAGCTCGTTGCGCTCGGCGCTAAACGCTTGGTCGTAGCGCAGCAGCACGCCGCGCAGGTTCGGGAAGGCCAGCATCAGCGTGTACAGCGCCGGGTGAGCATCGACGTGGCGGGCGTTGTCGTCGCGCGCGATGTGCGCGTGCATCGCCTGAGCATCGCCTGCTTCAACCGTCTGCCAGAACTCAAGGTCCTCGCGCTGCACGTCGGCGAGCACTTGCTCATCGACCTTGAAGGCGTGGCCAAAGGGCGAGCCGACGTGCGCGCCATCCACGCTGGCGATGAAGCCGACGCGCTTGCCGGCTTGTTCCCAACGCTCCGTGACTTCGCGCAGCGCGTTGATGAAGCCGCCGATGGACTCGTTTTGCTCGGGCGGCTTGCCACTGCGAATCGACTCGAAGAAGCCGCCGCACAGAATGGGCACGATGGGAACACTCGCCAGCGGCTCCAGGTGCTGCAGCATGGCGGCGACGAACTCGACCGAGTGCTCGGCCTTGTGCGCCCATTGCTCGCTCTTGAGGCGCGGCCCGACGCGGCTTTGCAGGGCGGCGATGAAATCGCGCTCGACGGGCTGGGTGCCCAGCGGCGTCTCGAAATCTTTAGCCGTGGCGCAGAACGGATAGTGGACGCCCGCGTGGGCGATTCCCAACACCACGAGCACGTCGAAAGGGCGCGCGCGATGGGCCTTGAGCAAGGCTCGGTAGGCCAGGGCCTCGACCGCGCCACCGCGCCCGAAGTCGATGTGCGGCACGACGATGCCGCGAATCTCGCTGGCCTCGCACAGGGCTGCGGGCTCGCTGCAAGTACTTGAAGTACTTGCGGGCGGCTCTTTTTCGAGCAGCCTGGCGCGCTCGAAGAGGGCGTTGAAGAACTCGCGCAGCTCGTCCGGCTCGCCGGGATACGAGAGCCCGGCGAAGGCAGCGGGGCGGCTGCGCGAGTCGTTCCAGGCGGCCATCACGTCGCGCTGGTGCTGGGCAAAGCGCGGCGAGTCGAGCAGCAGCGCCTCGTCGAGCTGAGCGATCAAGTCCTCGACCATCTGGAGCGGCAGCTCCTCGCTGTAGCGGCGCGAGTAGTCGCGGGCGATGCCCTCGGCGTCGCGCGTGCCGTCCAGCAGCGCGAGCAGCGGCCCGAACTCGATGGGCACGTAGCGCGGCTCGCTCAGGCCCTCGCGGTCGGAGAGCATCCAGTATTCCTCGCCGCCCTCTTCGCTTTCGCTTCCAACAGGGCGGATTTCCAGGCTTCGCAGTTTGGGTCGCATCGCGAGTAGTTTGACTGAGGCCGCAGCGCGGCGCGGGCCGCATTTCAAACTCCACGCCTGCCAAAACGGTTCTGCTGAGCCGAGCTTGAGGCCGCGCTGCTCCTGCCCTCATCGCGGCCACGTGCAGCCGCAACCGAGGCTCAACAACCCGGCCCGCTGCTGTGGACGCTGCTCAAGTACTTGAGCTGGAGGCTCCAACTGGCACCTGGGTTCGGTCAAACTCGCGCCATGCCAAGCGCACGCGACGGCGCACACGATGCCGCACCAGACGGCGCACGCAGCCGCCCGCACCTGCGCGTCGGGCCGCGCGAGGTGAGGCTCGCGCTGCGCCGCTGGGTTCAGGCCCTGGCCCTGCGGCCTCTGCTGTGGAGCCTGCCCTTTGTTGTGCTCGGCTGCGTGCTCGGGCGCGCCTGGGCCGAAGCTATGCGCGCCGCCTCGCAAGACGACGCCATCGTGCTCGCTCCGGCTCTGCTCGGCCCGATTTCGGTGGCCGTCAAGTACTTGACGGCCCGGCACTCATCTTCGCGACGAGCATCTTCGCGAACCGTGAGGTGGAGCGCGCTGTGGCTGGCCGGAGCCTGCCTGCTCGGGCTGATGAGCGCGCACGCCGCCCGGCGCTGGACGCCTGCCAGCGACGACGTTTCGCGCCTGCTGGCCGCGAGAATGAACCGCTTGCAGCCACTGCGTCCCCTGAGCGGGCGCGTCGTGGCCCGCGTGGTGGAAGTGCATCGCGGCGAGGCCAGCGACTTCGCCATCCTCGAACTGGTGCCTTCGCCTGGCACTTCGCTTCAGCTGAGCCGCGCCCGAGGCCGCGTCTGGGCCGAGCTGAAGCACCCGGATTTTCGACGCGCTCGATCCAGCCGCTCGCGCTTTGCGCCTTCGCGCGCGCCACAAGTACTTGCGGGGCCTGGGTCGCGGCAGGTGCGGGCGGGCGATTGGGTTCGGGCGCGCATCGAGCTGCGCGAGCCGCACGCTCCTGGCTCGCCAGCCGAGCCGGACGAGCGCACCTTCGCCCTGATTCGCGGCGCCTGGTGCGAGGGCGAGGTCAAGGGCCTGGAGGCCGCGTCGCCCCCGCGAGCGGGCTGGGCCGCAGGCGAGATCAACGGGCTGCTCGACGCGGCGCGCTCGCGCATCGCGGCCCGCTTCGAGCGCGGCTTTGCTCAGCTCAAGGTGCCTTACGCCCGCCAGAGCGCGCTGCTGGCCACCGCGATGGCCTTTGGCGAGGGCGGCCTGCCCGAGCCGCTGCCCGCCGAGACGCGGCAGGCCTTCAAGCGCGCCGGGGTCTCGCACGTGCTGGTGGCCTCGGGCGCTCAGGTCGCCATCGTCTGCGCGCTGCTGTGGAGCGTGGCGCGGCTGCTGTGCGCTCCGATCCGGCACCCGGCCTGGCGCAGCGCCCTGGTCGCGCTGATGATCGTGCCCACGCTGCTTTTCTACGCGCTCCTCGTGGGCGGCGCGGCCTCGATCTGGCGCGCCACCGCCATCGGAATCGGCGCGCTGTGCGTACAGGCGCGCGGGCGGCGCACCGACGCCCTCTCGCTGTGGTGCGGCGCGCTGAGCCTGCTCCTGCTCTGCGACCCGGCTTCGCTCTATGACCTTTCGCTGCAGCTTTCCTTCGGCGCGGCCTGGGGCCTGATCGCCTTCTCGCGCGCCGCGCAGAGCTTCGTGCTCGACCCCATCCGCGCCCTACAACCCAGGCCCGAACCGGAGCCCGAGCCGAAAGTGGAAGCGGCTCCTCACGCAGAAAACAGCCTCGCGGCGCGCCTGAAGCAGCGTGCGCTGAGCCCAGGCGAGTGGAAGCGCGGCCTGCACCGGCTGGCGTGGACGGCGGCGCGCGGCTTAAGCGGAGTGGCAGGGGTTTCGGTGGCGGCGCACGCGGGGACGCTGCCTGTCCTGCTGTATGCCTTCGGGACGCTGAGCCTGGGCTCGCTGTGCGCCAACCTGCCCATCGTGCCGCTGAGCGCGCTGCTGGTGGGCAGCGGCGGCGCTTCGCTGCTCTTACCGCTGCCGTGGATCGACAGGTTCAACTACGTGCTGACCGATGGCGCCGCGCGCATCGTTGGTGTGGTGGCGGGCTGGCGCTCGGCGTGGATTCAGGTGCCCGCGCTGCCTCTTGCCTGGACTCTGCTGCTGGGCGCGCTGGCTCTGCTGGCGGCGGGCGCGGCGTGGTGGCCGGCCCTGCTCTTCGAGCACCGCGCGCTGGGGGCGCTCGCTCACGAGGACGAAGAGGAAGCCGCCGCTGAGCACGACGGCCCGCGCCAGCCCGCGAGTACCGAGCGGGCCCTGCTGTGGCGGGCGACGGCTCAGGCCACGGCTCAGGCGGCGCGCGCGGCGGCTGAGGCGGTCGCTGGAGCGAGGCCGCGCGGCCTGAGCTGAGCCGGTGCCGCCGGGAATCGGACAGTTTTTTCCCGGCGTCGCGCAGATTGTCATTGTCGAGGCGCGAGAACCTCGCTCCTGCCAGAGTGCGCGGCACATTCGCCCGGCGGCTGAGCCGGTGCTGAAGGGCCTCGAAACGCTTTTTATGAGCACCTCAAGTACTTGCGAGCCGAAGCTCAAGCCTGCGCCGAAACCGAAGCGCCGCGCCTGGGCTGGCTGTGGGCTGGCGCTGCTGGCGCTGGTGCTGGCGGCGTGGTGGCGGCGCGGGCTGGACGACGGCAGGCTGCGGGTCTGGCTGCTCGACGTGGGGCAGGGCGAGTGCATCATCGTGCGCTGGCGAGGGCGCACCGTCATGGTCGATGGCGGTTCGAGCGACCGCGCCAACGTCGCGCGCGCCAGCATCCTGCCGCTGCTGCAGATGGCCGGGGTGCGCCGCGTGGACGCCCTCTTCGTCTCGCACCCGGACGCCGACCACTTCAACGCCCTGCCCGACATCGCGCGCGAAGTGCCCGTGGCTCGCCTCTTCGTCACGCCGCGCACGCTCTCCAAATTCCGCCCGCGCGACGACCTCTGGAGCCGCTTCTTGCAAGACTGCCGCGCCCGTGGAACCGTGATCCAGAGCATCGCGGCCCCGCAAGTACTTGCCCTGGCGCCCGACGACGGCTCCTCGGAAGCCGCCCTGCCGCTGCGCGTGCTGTGGCCCGCTGCGAGGGCGCCGCAGGTGCAAGAGAGCAGCAACGCGAACTCGCTGGTGCTCAAGATCGAGCGCGGCGCTTCGAGCGTGCTGCTCACCGGCGACGCCGACGCCTCGGTCGAGGACGCGCTCTGCCGTGAGCCCCAGGCCGCCAACATCACGGTTCTCAAGGTCGGGCACCACGGCTCGCGCACCTCCTCGACCGAGGCGTTCCTGCGCCACGCCCGCCCGCGCGCCGCCATGATCTCGTGCGGGCGCTACAACACCTTCGGGCACCCCAGCGCCGAAGTCCTGGATCGCCTGGGCAGGCTCGGCATCCCGACCAAGCGCACCGACCTCGACGGCACCATCGAAATCGAGTGCGACGGCCACAGCTGCCAGGTCTCCTCCTTCCGCTGACCTGAGCCGGCCTCAACTGCCGCCGGCCTCGCCTAACAGTGCGCGCCCCAAGTACTTGCAGGCTCCAAGCGCCTCCTGAAAAACTGGCTGGCCTTATGTTCCTCTCCATCCGCGACGCGCACACACGCCACGTCCAGGACGACGGCCTCATCTCCTCGCACGCGCGCACGCTGGGCTCCCTTGGCCTCAGCTCAGTCGAAGTGTGGCTCGACCCTGACAATTCGCTGAGGTTCTGGCAGCGCGAGGACGGGGCTCCGTGGCGGGCGCGCACGCTGACCGAGGCGCTCGACTTCGCGCGCGAGCTCAAGGCTCACGGCATTGCGGTCGCGGCGCTGTGCCTGCCGACCGACTTCGCCGCGCGCCCCGAGCACGTCGCCTGGGCCACCAACGCGGTGTTTCTGGCGCAGGAAATGGGCGCGCGGACCGTTCGCATCGACACCGCGACCAGCGCGCGCGAGCTGCCGAGCCGCCAGGTGCGCGACAGGTTCTGCGAGGCCATCGAGCAAGTGCTGGCGCGCACGGACGAAGCGCCTTTGCCGCTTGGCATCGAGAACCACGGCCATCTTTCGAACGACCCGGCATTTTTAGACGAGATTTTCGCCCGCGTCGCGGACGAGCGGCTGGGCCTGACGCTGGATGCGGGCAACTTCTACTGGTTCGGCCTGCCGCTGGACGAGGTGTATGCGGTGTGCGAGCACTTCGCGGGGCGCGCGCGCCACACGCACTTCAAGAACATCGCGTATCCAGCCGAGCTGAGGCACCAGCCACGCGAGCCGGGCTTCAAATACGCCGAGTTCGCCGCGCCCCTGAGCCGTGGCGACCTGGACCTGGCGCGCCTCATCACAATCTTGGGGCGCGCGGGCTACGCGGGCGACCTGTGCATCGAAAACGAAATGCTGGGCCGCTTCGCCAGAGCCGACCAGCTGCAAGTACTTGCCGAGGACGCCGCGCACCTGCGCGCCGCCCTGAACTCAGCCGAGTAAGGCGCCTCACAGACGGCAAGAGGACGCAGCCAAGCGGCTGCGTCCTCTTGCTCGCGGAGTGCTGAGGCGAGCGGCTTCAGAACGGCTCGAAGGCGTTGCCGACCTGCTCGCCGATCTGGGGCAGGGCGGCGATGATGGCGTGGAAGCGGGCCTTCGCTTTGGCCAACTCGTCGTCGGTGGCGATGGGAGGGTGTTCCACATCCGGCCACATCCCAGGCTTGCCAGGGTAATCGTCGAACTTCAAGCGGAAGGCAGCCAGCACGAAGTCACAGACGCGCGGGTAGACCTGCTGGGGCTTGTTTATCATGCCCGTTAGGTACTCCTCACCTTCGAGCTTGGTCTTGTTGTCCAACTGCTTCCACAGCGCGCGCAGGACGTTGGGCTCGTTGAGGGCGAGGATGTTCTGCACCAAGTACTGGAGGTGGCCGGGAGCATTGAGTTCGATCCTCTGCTTGAGCGCGTCGATGGCGCTACCGCTGCCCCAGGCCGACTGCAGCAACAGCGAGTAGATGCTGTAGTCATCGCGCACGGCGATCTTGTCCACGAAGGGCTTGAGCGTGGTGTCGGAAGCGAACAGCGAGAGCAAGGCGACGCCCTCTTCGGTGACGGTGCGGTTGAGGTAGGTGACCAGAGCCGCCTTGAGCGCGGCCATGTCTACCTTCTGGCGCATCTCGTCGCGGGTTGTTTTCTGGAGATCCTCGAAGAGCCAGCTGTGCAGATTCCTAACCGCCATTGTTGCGGAAAAGCCATTGAATGGCTTCTTCGCATCTTGCTCGACTGGAGCACCGGCGATCTGAACCAGCAGCGACAGAGCCTCGGCGTGTGTCTCAGGGACTTCGCTATCGTCCAGCACTCTGTCAGCGACGCTTTGCACCAACAAGCGCACCTTGTCATCCGGGTCAGCGACGTAGGGCGCCAGCCGCTTGAGCGTGACGTGGGGGTAATCCTTGAGCCTTTCCTCCAGAAGGGTGGCAGCATTGCGCTCAGGCCCACGGAAGTAGGAATCGAGGTAGCCCTTCTTAGCCGCCTCCACCGCGTCTTGAACCACCTGATCAGCGTTGGCCTCGGTGACGGGAGGCTGGGCGCGAGCCGCTTTGCTGACAGTGAACTGCGGCGCGGGTTGATCAGCTGGCTTTGGAGCTTCCTGCGCCCAGGAGGAGCCGCAGGACACGAGCGCGAGCAGCGCCCAAGCAGCAGGGTGAAATCGTTTGTGGTGCATGGAACCTCCTTGGTGTTACGGCACGGTGGTGAGCGGGGTGGAGTTGAACTTCTGCATCTCCAGCCAGGTCACGCGATCTCCAGACTCGCTCGGGATGGGGTGCATCAGGCGGTCACGATAATCCTCTGCTCTGGGCGGCAGCACCGGGTTGCCATCAGCGTCGAAAAGCATATTGCCATTCGCGTCGAAAAGCAACTCGAATGGGTGCTTGAGGCCGAAAGAGTGCCCCATCTCGTGAGCGATCAGCTTGCCCGCCTTCGTGGGTTCCCTCTGAATCAGGAGGTTTCGGCCACCAATGCCCAGAGTCCAACCATCGTATCCTCCTTGCAGGCGCCACACAACGAAGATGTTGCGGTCATCACCCTCTGAGGGCACGGCGTCGGGGCTACTCGTGATCGTGCCGTAGTCCCTAACACGAAGCGGGTCATCAAAAGCCTGATTGATGGTGATGGCCTTCACCTTGCCGAGTGTGAAGGTTGTGTTCGCCTGCTTCCACAGGTCACTTGCCTCATCGAGGTACTGCTGACCCCGAGCCTTCCATTCTGCCTCCGACCCGCCGGTGTGCCCGGCGGCGTCTGTAACTACGTTGAAGTTCACCCTGATCGTGATCTTCCTCTTCACATCCACTGCCAACGTGGTAGTCTCGCCAAGATGCCCCCTGGTGTTCTCCTTGGTCAACGCGCCTCCATTGGACGTGTCGCGGACGTTGACCGTTGTTCGCCCTCTCTTGACCCCGCTCACGACGAGCTGACCTGTAGCATCGATAGTCCTTCTTGAGGTGATCGTGTTACTCAACTGGCTGGCGATGGCGGGGTTGTTGAAGACGAACTCCAAATCATCCACCACCCCATGCACCTTGGGCGGCCCAACGCTCCCGCCGATGTTGTCGTCGTTGTACGTCTGCGAGCGGGTCACGAAGTACTTGACCAAGTTGGTGCCTTGCTCAGGTACGATGAGCACGCGCGGCCAGATGCTATCGTCATACCCTGCGCTCGTGTCTCCACTGAAGGAGACCCTGGGCACCTCATGCGGAAGTTCCGTCGCGTTGTTGTCGAGGTTCTGCCGCCCCTCCAGACCTCCTCCCAACCCTCCTCCCAGCCCCATACTGGTCGGCGAAGATGGCAAGTACCACGTCATGTCGTAGGCGCGGAAGTACATGGTGCCCGGCTTGGTGCCCGCCTTGAGGGTGTTGTGCCCCACTCCCGCCAGGTCGGTTGCGGTGCCCGAGCCGCTGTTGGGGCCCATCAGGTAGCCGTAGCCGGGCAGGTTGCCCCCAGCATCAGGCAACACCGTTGTGCCCTGGTAAGTCGCCTTGAGGAGCATCCACTGCAGTCGGTGGCCTGAAACCAACTCGCCGTTGAACTTGAAGGCCAGGGAAATTTCCACCTGGTCACTGCCATTGGCCCTGAACGTCTGGCTGGGACTGAAGGCCCACGTCACTTGCGGCGCTCCCACCGTGATGGGCCTGGGAAGTTGGCCTGTGACTCCCTGGCACTGAGCCGTGACGTTGAAATCACCCAGCATATCGCCCGAGGTGATGATGACAACTGAGGTCACGCCGTTGGCATCGGTGACCACCAGGCTTTGCTTGGGCCCTACCTGGCCAGGAACATCCCAACTAAAGGTCACGCCGCGGTTCGCCATTACGTGGCCCCGCTGATCGCGTACTGTGGCCGTGAGCCGCGCCTGATGTACCGGCGTTGCCAGGCTGCCCGCGCTTGACTGACCACCCGCACAGATGGCGCTTTTGTTGGTGCTCAGAATGACCGATTCAACCCTCGGAACCGGAGTCGCGGTTGGCCTGGGCGTCGCGGTCGGCACTGCCGTCGCGGTTGGCCTGGGTGTAGGCACTGGCGTCGGGGGCTTGATGTCAAAGTCGTTGCGGGCGTCGGGCGATTGGAGGCTCCACCCGGAGTTGTAGGCCCTGGCTTGCACGAAGTAGTGGTAGTTGCTGTCCACAGACGGCAGGTTCGCCGTAGCCACAGCCCAGTTCATATACGAGCCAACGATTTGACTCGTGAAGAGATTGGGCACACCGAACCCAGGGTCTTCACCCGCCCATTCCCTTCTGCCGAAGTGGTTGATCCACCAGTACTGAGTGGCTCCTCCATTTTTGGGAGTGCGTCCCAGCATCACCACGATGCGGCCCAGGGTGCCGTTCTGCACGCTCGCGCTGCCCGTGATGCTCGTCAGCGAGGTGAGCTGAGCACCGTTGGGCGGCGTGGTGATGGAGCAGCGAACCGAAGAGGGCACCGGCGTGGCTGTCGGGCGCGGCGTGGCTGTTGGCCCCGGCGTTGGAGTGGCCTGAGGGCCGGGTTGTACCGTAATGTTCACGGTCAGCGACACAGGAGAGTCATCGAAGAGGCCAGGC
>JAABUK010002490.1_pt1 | contig 32893 bp, 31 predicted proteins | sample 5559141 | NCBI WGS metagenome assembly JAABUK01 (sample SAMN10711869, study PRJNA513367) | rock metagenome | isolation source: Antarctica rocks | place: Antarctica: Victoria Land, Pudding Butte nord | collected 2016-01-03 | reverse complement strand
GGATGAACGGGTTCCGCCGTATTCTTGTCCGGTGGGAGAAGAAAGCGGTCAACTACTTGGGGCTACTGCATCTGGTCTGTGCCTACATTACCATCAAACAAGCTGGCCTATTAGAATAGGCTCTTAGCATTAGCTTACGTTCTGCAGCTTGTAGCGAAGGATTGGATATTTATTTTCCTCAATGCAAGCCTTGCTGTAATGTTTGGCTATCTTGCCTATGCCCAGTATACGTTATCGCGCAAAACCGGCGGCGAATAGGCACAGACAACCGGGGCGGTAAACGCCCCGTCTGGCTAGAACGTCCTTCGGACGAGGAGAAGACACCGACGCCAGGCCCAGATCGCCCCCCCGCCCCAATTCTGGGGAGCCAGATTTCGGAATGGAGAGGATAGGAGGGCGCGGCAAGCAGCGCCCCTACGCTCCGGTCCCCCCATTATTGGGGGTTAGGGGGCGATCCGGCGGCTTTCGACGTAGCTTCTCACGTCCGGTCTTCGTCCGCAGGACGCTCAGAACAGACGGGGCGTTTACTGCCCCGGCCCAAAAAGGGTATAATAACTTAAGAACACCCCTCGGACAGAAATCTTTGTCCGAAGGGCACTCTGCGCCCCTTGCGGCTGTTGAAACCAGTAGAGACAAGCCAACGACCCACACCAGCGGACTTTGACCCCGCTTAGGAGAAGAACGAACTATGCCCGCCACACTTGATATGCCCGATACAATGATCGACACAACCACCGAAACCACTATCAACGAAGTGTCCGCGCCCGCCGGGCCGGTCACCCTCACCGATGCCGCCGTCGCCGAAGTCCAGGGCCTGCTGTCCCAGCAGGACCGCGATGACCTCGCCCTGCGCGTCTATGTCTCCGGCGGCGGCTGCTCCGGCCTTCAGTACGGCATGGCCCTCGACGAGAACGTCGAACCCGGTGATGAGACCTTCCACATCAGCGGAATCAACCTCGTCATCGACGCCACCAGCCTGAAGTACCTGTCCGGCGCGGTCGTGGACTACATCCACACCGACATGGGCGGCGGCTTCAAGATTGAGAACCCCAACGCCACCAAGTCCTGCGGCTGCGGCTCCTCCTTCAGCGCGGGCGACGACGAGGCCGCTGGCCTCGACACCAAAGCCGGCGGCGGCTGCGGCTCCTGCGGCTGCCACTAAGCACGAAGCGCACTACGGGGGCGGGCCGAATGGCCCGCCCCTGTTTTCATTTTGGGAGAATAATGATGTCACACACAGCACTTCTACAAGAAAGCGGGCTGACCTCGGAGCAGATGGAGCGGATGACGGCGGCAGGCATTGTGTCCGTCCACCCACGCATCGTCAGCGGAGCCGTCGTTTTTGCCGGAACGCGGGTTCCCATCTACAACCTCTGGGACTACCTCCGGGCCGGGGACAGCCTGAACGATTTTTTAGAGAGCTTTCCCACCGTCCGCCGCGAACAGGCTCAGGAAGCGATAAAGCTGAGGCAACGGTCAGTGACACGGGAGGCTGTCGCCGCGTGAACATTCTCTTTGATGAGAACTTTCCCCGGCCTCTCCGCCACTTTCTCTCCGGCCACACCGTCAAAACCGCACAGCAGATGGGCTGGGACGGGATTGAGAACGGCGCTCTGCTGGCGATTGCTCAGGTGGAATTTGATGTGCTGCTGACGACCGACAAAGGCATCAAGTATCAGCAGAATTTCACGGGGCGCGACATCGCTGTCATTAACTTCGAGCTATCGACAACCGCATCCCGACGCTGATTCCGCTGATGCCCCAAGTCCTCGTCCTCCTACCGACAGTCGAGCCGGGCCGGGTCTACATCATCACGGAGGCGGCACAGCCGGACAACCCGGAACCCTGAGCGTCTGAAATTACGCCTTAATCTTTAGGAGACCTGCTGATGTCACAAACACTGGAAGCCACTCAAAACACTCTGTCGCCCCTGCGTAGTGCCCTGCCTGATGACTACTGGGACGGTGAGCTTGTCTCACGAGACGATTCTCGATCAGGCATTATTTCGGCAAACATGGAGCGTGTCAGCGGGACCCCCTGCTTCGTCGGCACCCGCGTCCCAATCCGAAACCTTTGGGATCATCTGGAAGAAGGTCTCACCATGGACGATTTTCTGGATGGTTTCCCCGGCGTCACCCGCGACCAAGCCCAAGCCGCGCTTCGCCTTGCGTGTGAGCGCCTTTTGGAAGGGTTGCCGCCAGACACCTGCCACATATGAACATCCTGCTATGAACATTTTGCTGGACCATTGCCTGAATTGGAGATTGAAGCGATTGCTTCCCGGTCACCACACCGTCGCCACGTCGGATATGGGCTGGGAGACTGTCAGGAACGGACAACTGCTGACACTGGCAGAAGAACAGTTTAATGTGTTTCTCACGGTGGACAAGGGGATCAAATACCAGCAAAATATGACTGGACGCACTATCGCTGTGATTACCTTGCGGGCCGTCAGCAACAGCATCACCGTTCATGCCCCCCTTATGCCCCAGGTTCTCGCCTTGCTGCCGACGGTCGAGCCGGGGCAGGTTTACATCATCACAGAGGCCGCACCGCCGGAAAGTCTGGAGCCATGACTGCTCGCCGACGTTCTGCCCTTCCCGCGCTTCGCGCCGCGCTCCGTCAGCCACGCGGACGCCTTGCCCTGCTGGCCCTTATGGTTTTGGCCGTCGGCGCAGGCTGGTATGTCACCACACGCGGCGGCTGGGTCAATGCCCTGCGCCTGCCCCCCACCCTCGACGCATCCACGCCGCGCTCGCAGAACGGCTGGGTGCTGGAAACAATTCAGTTGCCGGGCCAGCAGCAAGACCAGTACAGCCGCCCGTTTAACGGCTTTCAGCACGAAAATGTGGACTATGATTACAGCGATGATCCGCGTATGACCGACACAGAAGATGCCTTCGGCCTCTGGCTGACCCCGCCGCCAGGAAGCGTGGCGAGTACGACCTCAATCGACGCTCAGAACACGCCTTTGGGCAAAGTCCTGACGGTTACAGCGCGGCTGTCCAGCGGGGAGGTGCTGCCGCTGGACTGGCACTTCCGCCGTCAGCAGCAATGGGTAGGGCCGGGAGAAGCGGGAAACCACTTTCTGCTTGTCACGCTACCGACTGGCTACCCCGACACCTGCCGCTTTGTAGATTTTGACGCCTCCGACCAGAACGGCCACATCGCGCATTGGCGTGTCACCCGCCTGCCCCGGATGCGCCATGCTATCGCGCCGCCCGTCAAAATCACGGATACGGTCACAAAAAACGGTATCACCATGTCGGTGCAAGCCTGGCATCAGGCTTACACTTCGGGGCCGGTTATTATTCAAACCGTGATGCGCCCTGTCCTGCCGGGGCATTCCCATCAATGGGATTTAGTCACCACGCAGCGTGAGCATGAGTGGGAGCCATTTGGATACACGGGCCAGCAACAGGAAAACATCTCCGCCGGACCTTCCATTCAGGGCCGAAATGGAGTTTTCGACAATTTATCTGAGCATTGGCTCAATGGCATGAGTGTGAATCAGGGCAATGATTTCTACCCTCATTCGACACACTTTCTGCGTGTGACAACAAAGCTGCGGCAGTACGAAACTTATGAGGAGCCAGTCACGTTTCATAACCTTGCTGTGGCTCACGAAAGCAACAGATATTATCTTGTGCTGCCGAAGCCGCAGTCCGCCACCACGCCCAGCGGCATCACAGTGACGCTTCCCGCTCAGGGCAAGCCAAGGCCATATAGCTTCAGCGATGGCCTCACCATTATTATGACAGTGCGGCCAGTGATTAAGCCTGACTCAACGGCCTACACCCTGCCAAGCTCTCCATTGACACGCACGTTTGGAAAACCCGTTCAGCTCAGTCTGGATTTTCCGCAACCCTACTCAGAAAGTATCGGCTCCTTTGAGCAGAACGGTCAGCCCGCGTTTCATACACTGCGTTTACCCACCGAGCGTAACCTCCCATTCAAAATCCTGCCCGTGCCGCCTGTCCTCAAAAACTTCACGATTATCGTGCATCAGCGCGTAGACTTGCAGACTATTCCGATGACCTTCATAGTGCCGATTGCCGACCATGCGCCGCAGATAAGCTCCAAAGGACCTTCCCATGCCCCTACCCGATAATCTCAGCCAGATGCTTCTCTTCGGCTGGCAGACCGACGCGCAGGCCACGGCGCTGACCGATGAGTTTGCCGCCGGGGGCGTGATTTTGATGGGCCGCAACATTGGCACGCCGGACGAGACGAGGGCACAGATAACCAGAATGCAGGCCCGCGCCAAAGCACTTGGCTTGCCGCCGCTGTTTGTGGCGGTGGACCAGGAAGGGGGCCGCGTGCAGCGGCTTGGCCCGCCCCGCTACCCGGCCCGTCCGACTGCCCGCGAGATTGGGCAGTCCGAGGACGCCGACACCCGTGCCAGGACCGAAGCCGCCGCGCTTGGCAGGGAGCTGAAAGATTTGGGCTTTAACTGGGACTTTGCGCCGGTCTTAGATGTCGACAACAACCCCGACAACCCGGTCATCGGCGACCGTTCGTACAGCCCCGACCCCAAGCGGGTCGCCGCGCTGGGTGCTCAGGCCGTGCGCGGCTTGCAGGAGGACGCCGGGCTGCTGGCCTGCGGCAAGCACTTCCCCGGCCACGGCGACACGGACACCGATTCTCACCTCGCCCTGCCGCGTATCCCGCAGGACCGCGCCCGGCTGGAAAGCGTCGAAATGGTCCCGTTCCGCGCCGCCCTCGCCGCCGGGCTGGGGGCAGTGATGACTTCACACATTCTGTTTCCGGCGGTTGACCCCACCCTGCCCGCAACGCTGTCGCCTGCGATTTTGACCGGCCTGCTGCGTCAGCAGATGGGCTTTGACGGACTGGTGATCACCGATGACTTGGAGATGCGCGGTATCGCCGACCACTGGGGCGCGGGCGAAGCCGCCGTGCTGGCCGTGGAAGCCGGGGCGGATTTGGTGCTGTGCTGCCACACCTACGACACGCAGCGGGAGATTACCGCCGCCCTGACCGCCGCCGCCGAATCAGGCCGCCTGCCCCGTGCCCGTCTGGACGAGTCACTGGCACGAATTGCCCACGCCAAAACGCGGTGGGTGATTGCGGAGAAGAGTTCGAGGGGCTGAACCCCCTCGCTGGGGGGCGCGGACGCCCTGAACCCGAGGGTAAGGGTGAAAATTGACAGAGTCTAGAAAGCCGCCGGATGGCCCCCTCGCCCCCAATTCTGGGGGAACCAGAAGTTATCACGGGGCTGAACCCCCGTGCTTCGACAGAGCAATTCCCCGCCTTCGCGGGCATCAGATAGCCAGGCAAAGAGGGGCCACGGGTTAAAACCCGTGGCAATTTCTTCTATACTCGCCCCGCCAAATGGGCCAGATTCTCCTCTGTCTGTTGCCCCGATGCGGTATACTCTTTTATCTAATGCAGACCAATCTACAGCGCGTTCACTTTGCGGCCGTTCAAGCGCCCGACGGCCAGAGTATGCGTCTGGACCTCTCCCTGCCTGATTACATGGCGCGTGTGACCGTCGGCCATCTTGACACGGAGACACGCTATTGTGATACGGAAGTTTTGAACATAGAAACGGAAGAACGCATCCACTGGCAGCACCAGGAATTTGGCAGTGCGGCGGAACTGAACGCTGCCCTCACCGACTTCTTCTACGGCCTGCGCGATCTCCCTGAAGTCACGGCTTCGGCCTCAGTCACAGATCAGAACATTCGCCTGGATACTCTTTTACAGCCCCTGCTTGCCGCTGCTGCAGGCCATTAACGACAGAAATTATGCAAGCCACTCTCGACGCGATTACCGAAGACCTTCATGCCCACCGCACCGCCGCGCTGGTTCCAAAACTCGAAGACGGGCTGAATACGCAGCAAATTCAAGCGTTTCGGCATGACGATGGCCCGGCGCTGGTGCTGGCAGGTGCGGGGTCCGGCAAGACCACGATCTTGACGCGGCGGCTGGCGCGGCTTTTGGCGCGAGGGGTAGACCCCCAAAGACTGTTTGTGGCGACGTTTACCAAAAAGGCCGCCGAGGAGATGGGCCTGCGGCTGGCGGGGCTTCTGGGAGAAGGCGGCGAGGCGATTGTGGAGAAGATGTGGCTGGGAACATTCCATGCCCACTGCCTGCGGCTCCTGAAGCATGAGTGGGCACACCTCTATGGAAAGGCGGGGTACTTTCAGCTTGCTGATGAGAACTGGCAGGTGCGGGTTGCTAAAGCCATTCTGGGCGACAAGGATTGGATGGCGCGGGGGCTGCCCTCGCCGCCGTTCGGGCTGAATGTGAAGTATGACCCCAAAGGGGCGCTGTCGGCGGTATCGGCGGTCAAAAACCGAGGCTACACCGTGGAAGAGGCCGAAAAGGCGTTTCGGGAGCATGAGCCGAACTGGGCGGACCCGGCCATCCAAACGCTGGTGAAGTTCTGGAAGTGCTACGAGCAGGCCAAGCAGGCGAAGTTTGACATTCTTGCCAAGAAGCCCTCGCGCCGCCTGGACTTTGACGACCTGCTGACGGAGACGCTGACGCTTTTGCAGGAGCATCCGGCCATTCGCGTCAAGTATCAGGAGTTTTTCCAGTATCTTTCGGTGGATGAGACGCAGGACACGAGCGCGGTGCAGTGGGAAATCGCCCGGCTGCTGGCGGCTCAGTCCACCAATATCTTCATTGTCGGCGATGTTGGGCAGGCGATTTACAGCTTCCGGGGCTGCTCCCCGGAGGCGACGGTGGGGCAGTTCGGGGCGGCGTATCCGAACGGGACGATTATCCGGCTGCCCACCAACTACCGGTCGTCGGCGTCGATTGTGCGGGTCGCCAATGAGCTGATTGGCCGCTCGGGGATTGATGCCAAGTACCGGTTAGAGATGGCCGCGATTCACCCGGAAGGCGAGCCGCTGTCGCAACATGAGCATGAACACGCCGAGGCGGAAGCGGAGTTTGTGGCGGGGCGGCTCAAAGAAGTGCAGGCGACGGGGGTAGCTCTGCGCGACTGCGCAGTGCTGTTTCGCACGAATGCCTATTCGCGGGCGCTGGAAGAGGCATTTGTGAAGGGCGGCGTCCCCTACGTTTTGCAGGGCGCGATGGGCTTCTACTCCCGGCGCGAGGTGCGGGATGTGTGCGCGTTTTTGCAGCTTTCGGTGGACCGGGACAGCCCGGCCGCCGATGAGGCGGTCAAGCGGATTTTGAACGTGCCGTCCACGACATTCGGCAAGCCGACCCACTTTCTCGGCCATGCGTTTATCGCGGAGCTTGAGACGCAGGCGGCCCGCAAAGGCTACTCGCTCTACCGAATGCTGGCGGTGGGGCAGTTCAAGACCACCAATCAGGGGCTGGCCGTCAAAGACTTCCGGGACATGGTCAAAGTCGTTGCCGAGGCGGGCGACTCCGCCGAAGCGCGTCTTCGCAAGGCCCGCGAAATCGGTTACGACGAGTGGCTGCTGCGCGAAGAGGGCCATGTGGAGGACGAAGGCAACTCGCGCCTGGACAATTTAGAGGAGCTGTGCGTGGCGTCCGGCGCGTTCCCCTCCGCCGCCGACTTTCTGGCCTTTGTGGCCGCGCAGAACACCCCGAAAGACGAGTCCGAAACAGCGGGCGATGCCGTGGAGATGATGACTATTCACCGGGCAAAAGGCTTGGAGTGGCCGCACGTTTTCGTGGTCGGCTTCGCGTTCGGAATGCTCCCCCACCACCGCTCCCTGCGCTGGGAGGACGACGAAAAGACGCATCTGCTGGCCGACAGCCTGGAAGAAGAGCGGCGCTTGGCTTATGTCGCCATCACCCGCGCCCGCGAGCGGGTGTATCTCTCGTGGCCCCTGCTGCATCAGACCCGGACGCTGACCCGCTCGCCGTTCCTGGGAGAAATGCCGTCTTTGGAGATGCTGGAGGTTGCTGCCCTTGACAAAGCGTAGCCGATGTGTCACACTCATCAAGTCAATTTCAAGGAAGATCGGAGGCAGTCATGGTAGAAAGTTTGTTTTCTGAGCTAGAAGTTCCCGTTGTCCAAAAGCAGAAAAAAGCGAGGCTTGGTCGCTACGAGCGCCTTCAGCGGGAATTGGCAACAGATGTATCAGACACCCACAAAGAGTCCGTGAGCATTGATTTTCCGGCTCTTCCTACTGCCAAGTTCAACTTCGTGGATGTTTTTTGCGGTGCGGGCGGTATGACGCAGGGCATGAAGCAGGCGGGGCTGACGCCGGTTGCCAGTGTGGAGGTCAATCCATTTGCGTCTCAGACGCACCGCAACAACTTTCCTGAGTGCCGCCATTACAGCGGAGACATTCAAGAGTTTAATTCTCAAGAGTGGCTGCAAAAAAGCGGTTCCCCCGAAGTTCATCTAGTCATTGGTGGTCCGCCATGTCAGGGATTTTCTGTCGCTGGGCGGCGCGACCCCGAGGATGTTCGCAACCGGCTGTTCCGCGAATTTGTCCGGGTTGTGTCCGAGCTAAAGCCGTGGTACTTCGTGATGGAGAACGTTCCCGGCATTCTGACAATGCAAAAGGGCGCAGTGAAAACCGCCATCCTGGAAGCCTTTGCAGAGGTTGGTTATCCCAACGCTTCGATTGCCGTGCTAGAAGCGGCGGCTTACGGTGTCCCTCAACTGCGTGCCCGTGCTATCTTTGTTGCCAACCGGTTTGGGCTGGCTAATCCTTACCCCAAACCGCAGCTTGTCCCGGCAAACTATCGGCCTATTGAGTCGGCTATCTCAGACCTGCCCGCGTTTGAACCCATTCCTGAAATCAATCATGAATGGACTCGGCATTCAGCGGCTTATATGGAGCGGTTGGCTCAAGTGCCTCCCGGCGGCTCACTTTACCCCAGCTTTCTGGATGCTTTTAAGCGTCAGTATCCGGGTTTGCCAAGCATGACAGTCAAAGAGAACCACGGTGGAACGCATATTCATCCGCATCTGAATCGGGTCATCTCTGCCCGCGAGATGGCGCGTCTACAAACGTTCCCGGACTCATTTATCTTTTCAGGGCCGATGAAAAAAGCGATGTGGCAGATTGGCAACGCTGTCCCGCCTCGCCTTGCGGAAGCCATTGGTCAGGCGTTGATCCCCAGCCTCAATGCAGTTGCTGCTACCGGGAGCAAATCGCTAGGAGTGTGTGAGACGGTAGGTAGAAAGCAAGCGGCATCACAACTTGCTCTCCTTCGTGAGCGAAGAGCTGATATTCTTTGAGATGTCAGTGCCAGCCAGATGTTTGTTCAGGGCCTCGCGCCATGCTTGAAAGTCATACCAGCCACAGCCTAAACATCCCTGTTCAGCGTCTGAGCCGCGCTCGGCTTGCACCGGCCACTCTTCGCCGCCACTGTACCAGAACTTGATGCCCAGCGGGGTTCCTCGTTTCTTATCTGCAATGCAATGTTCGCAGGCTCGGGATTTCAGCAGGTTATGGTTGCCGCCCTCGTCTTTTTTGAGAAGCTGAAACTTTTGACGAATTTGCTCCTCCGTCATGGAAACGTTATGAGCAGGCTCAGACTGCCCCCATCGCTCCATCGGAAATCGGTGATCAATCACCAATTCATGTTTTTCCCGGCGGCGGTTTTCAATCGCATCACGATTGCCATAAACTTGCAGAACACGCTCCACGAGTTTTGGCGGAATGTTTGCAGCCGCGTTTGCTTTCTGAGTTTCACCGGTCCATCGGTCCCAAGTTGTGCTCTTCCCACAGGTATCACACTGCTGCCGTCGCCGTTCGATGACAAGTCCATCTCGCTTGGTAGTGCCTCGTTGTAAGCCCTGGATACCGCCACCCCCGGCATATTGGTCTGAGGCTACCTGTTTTCCTTCGCAACTACGGCAGTGCCACTGTTTATCTGACAAAAGCTTTAGCACTTTATACTGGCTTCTATCTTCTCGAATAGTAGCCTGCAATTCCTCAAATAAGCTGCCCGCAGATGTATCAGCAGTCTCACTGGGATTGGCAATCGTCGGAGTAACAGCTTCCAAAGCCTATTGCGGTTGGTCTTCATCAGTTCGCATTTTCTGTTTCCTGTTCCAAAAGGGCTGTCAGATTAGAAACGCTGATGCCAAAGCCTTGTGATAAGCTAACCAATGCCGTCAATGAAGGGTTTCGCACGCCGCGTTCGAGGCCAGAGATATAGGTACGATCCAATCCAGAGCGATAGCCGAGTTCCTCCTGAGAAATGCCTATCTCCTGACGCCGATGGCGAACAATCTGACCAAACGCTTTCAGCGCTTCGGCTTTGGAAAAACTCATGTGTACATTGTAGGTGTTTGCAGACAATCAGTCTACGGACGATGTGTCACACTCGATGAAATGCTTTCTGTTGAGGAGTTTTGATTTTTTGTTGTTTTTTGCTTGACAAAGCACAAAAAGTGTGCTATTTTAGTGGAAAGGTAAACGTTTACGCAGGCGATGGCCGGTGAGGCGTACCAAAACTTATGGCAGACATCAAGCAGGTGGCGCGGGAAGCGGGCGTTTCGATTGCCACTGTGTCCCGCGTGGTCAATGGCCGCTCCGGTGCGGCCAGCCCGGAGACGACGGCGCGGGTTCGTCAAACCATCGACCGGCTTCAGTATCAGCCCAATGCCATCGCACGCGGCCTCAACCGGCAGCGGATGAACACGCTGGGCGTGGTGTTTGCGTCCGCCAATGATTTTGTGCTGACCGCGCACGACTATTATATTCGTATTTTGGAAGGCATCCTGACGGTCAACAAGGCCGGACAGCAGAAAACACTGCTGTTTTTGCAGGAAAGCTGGCGGCAGGCCGAACGCGACATCAGCAGCTATACCGACGGGCAGTGCGACGGGCTGATTTTGCTGTCCCCGGCCATTGACGACAGTTTTTACGAGACGCTGCGCCGAAGGAAAATCCCGGTGGTCATTACCGGCGGCGTTTCGCCAGGCCCTCCGGTTTCTGTGGCCGCGATGGACAACGAAGCCGCCGGGTATGACTGCACCCGGTACCTGCTCGGGCTGGGCCATCGCCGCATCAGTCACCTGGGCGGTCAAGTGGAGTTTGCGAGCGCGGCGGCGCGGGCAGGGGGTTATGGGCGGGCGCTGCGGGAACAGGGGCTGGAGCCGGACGTTCACGCGGGAGAATATGGCGCTCACTCAGGCTACGCGCAAACGCGGCTCCTGCTTCAGCGGCAGGAGCGCCCGACGGCGCTGTTTTGCGCGGATGACGAGATCGCTTACGGCGCTCTGGATGCGCTGGCCGAGGCCGGAGTGCCGGTTCCCGGCGCGATGTCCGTGATTGGGGTCAACGACAGTCCTAAAAGCGTACTACGGGACCCGCCGCTGACAAGTGTGCGCCAGCCATACCGCCAGATTGGAACGCGCCTGGCGGAGATGCTGCGCGGCGAGATTGAAGGCCAGTCTGCGCCCGGTCAGCAGGAAAGTTATCCGGGCGAGCTGATTGTGCGCTCTTCCACTGCCCCGCCGGGGGGGTAGCGGCAGTTTCAAAACCCCGGTGCGTTGTTTGTTTTTTGCTACTCGCTTTTATTGCTACACAAGGAGTTTATTATGCCCACCCGTTCCCGCAGCCGCTCCGGCTTCACTCACGGCTTCACGCTCATTGAGCTGCTCGTTGTCATCGCCATTATCGCCATTCTCGCCGCCATTCTGTTCCCCGTATTCCAGAAGGTGCGCGAGAACGCCCGCCGCGCCTCCTGCCAGTCCAACATGAAGCAGCTTGGTCTGGCCTTCGTCCAGTACACGCAGGACAGCGACGAGCAGCTGATGAATATCCCCGGCGGCCAGCCCAACGGCTGGGCCGGACGCATTTACCCGTATGTCAAAGCCACCGGAGTATATGTGTGCCCCGATGATTCGACAACGCCAAACGCCACGCTCGTTCTTCCTCCATTTCCCAACAATGTAGTTTCCTATGCTTACAACGAGAATATCGGACATGCTTTGACATCTCCAGTTAGTGCCGGCGCTCCGCTCGCGCTAGCCGCGTTCAATGCACCTGCTTCAACGGTTCTGCTGTTTGAAGTACAGGGCTACAATGCTCCTGTCACTGCCCAGAACGAGGATAAATCTGCCACCGGCAACGGTGGAGCAGTGGATGGTGGGACACGCTATATACCATATGGCGGTGCTTCGGTGCCAAGTCCTGATCCTCGCAAGATAGCCGCAGGAATAATTGGAGGCCGCACCGCAATGGCAGCCGCCTCTCTTCCCACGGGCGTTCACACGGACGGGTCGAACTGGCTGGCGTTTGATGGACACGTCAAGTGGCTGCGCGGCATTGCAGTTTCTGGCGGCTCGTCTCCCACGGGAACCAACTGCGCCCAGGATGCCTGCAAAGTCACGGGATCGAGCGACAATGCCGCCAGCGCAGATAAGATGGGAAATGCGGTGCTGACGTTCAGCCCCATCTAGCCAGAGGCGCGGAGCAAGGGGAAGGGCAGGAGGCACGGGGCTGAACCCCCGTGCTTTAAAAGTGCAATTCCCCGCCTTCGCGGGCAAAAGATGTAAGAAAACCAATATTCTGCTCTCGGTGAAGGCGTTCTGCCTTCTTCGGGAGCCTTTTTTATGGAGCCTTTCGATGAAGTTTGCTTTTCGGTTCAGCCTGATGGCACTGCTGACGCTTTGTTTGAGCGCTTCGATGGTTTCTGTCGGCCCGCCCGCAATGGCGGCACAGGCTGAGATGTGGAGCGCCCCGGTGCGCGGGTCGTGGGTGCGCCCCGGCACGCCGCAGGCGGGGGATGTGCGGCTGGCGTCGGGCGGCAAGGGGTGCGTCCTCGTGGTTGCTTCCACAGAGCAGCCCGCCGTGCAGCAGGCGGCGCGGTTTCTGGCGGGGGACATTCAGAAAATCAGCGGGTACAGGCCGCCCATCATGACAAGAGCAGCGGCGGGGCGGGCGGCGATTTATCTGGCGACGCTCGGTGTCACCCCCGTGCCGGGCAGCCTCGGGGCGGCCCGGATGAAGGGGCTGTGGGAGGCGCATCAAGTCACGACGCGGGGCGGGGACGTCTGGCTGGTCGGCGCAAACTTTCGCGGGACGGCGTTTGCCGCCTACACGCTCTCGGAGCGGCTGGGTATCGACCCGCTGTACCTGTGGACGGGCTACACACCCGAAAAGCACGCGGCGCTGGTGCTGAAGGCGACGCGCTACTACGCCGCGCCGCCGACATTTCGCTTTCGGGGGATGTTCCACGACGACGAGGATGTTCTGCCCCGGCCTTTCGTCAGCGGCATCCCGGACCAGAACGGGACTGTGCCGACGGCCTGGTACGCCCGCTTCTTTGAAACCGCCCTGCGTCTGCGGATGAACATGGTCGCCCCGTTTGTGCGTGTACAGCGGCCCTACGCCGTCCGCAAGATGGCAAGCGACTGGGGGCTGTATTACACGTCGCACCACTACGATTCGCTGCTGTCCAACCCCTACGGCTACGACCGCTTCGGGCTGGCGAAAGCGCGGGGCGTCACCGGGCCGTATGACTGGATTACCAACAAAGGCGGCGTACTGAAGTTCTGGCAGGGCGGGCTGGACGAAAACAGAGATTTGCACTGCATCTGGCCGGTGGGCCTGCGCGGCACGGAAGACTACGGGATGTCGTTCCCGGCGGGCACGACAACGGCGCAGAAAGCGGATGTGTTCAGCACGGTGATTGCCGATCAGGTCCGAATGACCAAAGCCGCCCTGCCGCCGGGCGAGCCGGCATTGTTTCACTTCACGATGTACGCCGAGATGCTGGATATCTACCGGCAGGGGCAGATGCAGGTTCCCCCGGATGTGACGCTGGTGTGGCCGGACAACAATGACGGCGTGATGCTGGCCCTGCCGCCCACGGTGGGGCAGTGGAAGCACGGCGTTTACTACCACCTGGCGTATCTGGGGCCGCAGTTCACCAAGCAGACGTTTCATACCGTACAGCCGTCGCGGGTGGCCTCCGAGTTCCAGAAGATCAATGCCGCCCACGCCACGGATTATATGCTGGTCAACGTCTCCGAGCTGCGAACTTATGTCATGGAAACGCGGATGCTGGCCGACATCTGCTGGGAGAGCCAGGCCACGCTGACCGGGACCGACCCGGCCACTCGCTATGTGCAGTGGTGGTCCCGCGAGTATTTTGGCCCCGCCGCCGCGCCGCTGGCCGCGAAAGCCTACGCCGATTATTACCGGATGATCCCCAAAGACGACGCGCTCTACATTGGAACCGGCAAAGTGATGGGGGCGCTCGGCTCGCTGAAGCGGAAGCTGGCCGGGCAGCTCTTTACCCAGGCCAACCCCGCTACCCTGCCGATGCTTCAGCAGCGGGCGAAAGACTATGCCGGGGTGATGCAGGACATCACTGCCGCTTCGGCGAAAATGACCCCGCCCGAACAGCGGTTCTTTTTTGAACACGTCACGCTGGGCCTCCTGAGCGACTACCGAACCACGCAGTCCGCGATCCTGCTGGTGCAGGCGATGTTCGAGCCAAGCCTGCCCCGGAGCCTCGGGATATGCCGCGACGCGCAGGCCCCGCTGGATCAACTGGAAACCGAAATACAGCGCGGAGAGCGTGCGCCGTTTGCGGGCTGGTATGGCCCAACCTGGATTTTGCGCCCAGAGTCAGCCCTGAACCCGCATTCATCGTACCTCGCGCTGACCGCGTTTCTGGCGGGGCGCTGAGGGCCAATTTAACCATGAACACACCGCCCATGTATTTTGGGGACACGACCCGGCTGGGGCGGCCTTTTGCCAAAGACCCGTCTGTGGTGCGCTTCGGGGGCCGCTACCTGCTGTACTACTCCCTGCCGCCTGGCGAGACGGCTCCCGCTTGGGCTATCGGCATTGCCGAAAGCCACGATTTGATCCACTGGTCGCAAGTTGGCGAGATGCTGCCGGAGCCGGGGCAGCCCGACGAAAACGGCCTGTGCGCTCCCGGCGCACGGGTCATCAACGCTCAGGTGCATTTGTTCTATCAAAGCTACGGCAACTGGCGCGAGGATGCCCTCTGCCACGCGGTCTCTGACGACGGCCTGCGCTTCACCCGCGACTCGACCAATCCCATCTTCCGACCCAGCGGCGACTGGAACGCGGGCCGGGCGATTGATGCCGAGGTGTTCCCGCACGAGGGCCGCCTGCTGCTCTACTATGCCACCCGCGACTCGGAAATGAAAGTGCAGATGCTGGGCGTCGCTGCCGCACCGCTGACGTCCGACTTCGGGCGCGGGGCGTGGGTCAATCTCAGCACGGACGGCCCGATGCTTGCCCCCACTCTGCCCTAGGAGCAGGACTGCATCGAAGCCCCCACCGTCTGCCGCCACGAAGGCCATCTATACCTGTTTTACGCTGGGGCCTACAACAACGCGCCTCAGCAGATTGGCGCGGCGGTCAGCGCCGATGGTATTCACTGGACCCGCCTGAGCGACACGCCTCTGCTGCCGAGCGGCCCGCCCGGTGCGTGGAACTCCTCTGAGTCCGGCCATCCCGGCGTCTTTGCGGACGACGACGGGCAGACGTACTTGTTTTATCAGGGTAATGCCGACAGCGGCCACACCTGGCTTTTATCTCAGGTACATTTGAACTGGCAGGACGGCATTCCGCAAGTTGTGATCGATTGAGGCTGTGGGGAGGAATACGCGGAGCGAGCGGCGAACCCTAGAATTACAGTCTAAGCCAAAAGAATTGATGCTAAAGAGGAACACACGAAATGCCGAAGCTGCCCATTGCCTTGCAGATGTATACGCTGCGAGAAGACACTGATAAAGATTTTGCCGGGACCATCCGAAAAGTCGCCGACATCGGCTACGCCGCCGTGGAGCTGGCCGGGTACGGCGGCCTGTCCGTGCAGGAAGTGGCGGGTTTACTTGCCGACAACCACCTGAAAGTCGCGGGAAGCCATATCAGCCTGGACACGATTGAAGCCGACGTATCCAAAGTGATTGAAGAGAACCTGGCCCTCAGCAACACGCATATCGTCGTGCCGTACCTGGGCGACAACCGGCGCGGCACGGCGGCGGACTATGAGGCCGTGGCTGCCTCGCTGAACAAATACGGCGAAACGTTCAGGGCCAGCGGCATGACGCTGTGCTACCACAACCACGATTTCGAGTTCAAGCCGCTGGAAGACGGACGGCTCGGCGAGGACATCATTTTAGACAACACTGACCCCATCTTCGTCAAAGCCGAAGTGGACTCCTACTGGGTCTTAAAAGCGGGGCATGACCCCGTGGCTTTCATTCGCAAGCATTCGGGCCGCGTCCCGCTGCTGCATCTCAAGGACATGGACCCCGAGGACAAGTCGTTTGCCCCTATTGGAACCGGCCTTCTGCCCCTGGATGAACTCATCATAGCGGCAGGCGAAATCGGCACGGAGTACCTGATTGTGGAGCAGGACGTGTGCAAAGGCCCGGCTCTGGAAGCGGTGACGCTGTCTTATAACAACCTCAAAGCGAAGGGGTATGCGTAGGCACTTGTTGGGCGGGAGGGAAAAGAGACCCCCCGCCCCAATTCTGGGGAGCCAGAAGTTAGGAAAGAGCCGGATGAGGACCCCCTAGCCCCCAATAATGGGGGAACTGGACAGGACGCAGAGGCCCTTCCCCTCTTGCTCTGGCTCCCCAGAATTGGGGCGGGGGGGCCTCCTTTCTTCTTTCAGCCTCATTAGAACCCCCACCCCATGCCCCGCGCCGCCTTCGTCTACACCGACGCTTTTACCGACTACCACCTCTCGGACACCCACCCCTTGCAGCAGCGGCGGCTGCAAATGACGCACCGGCTTCTGGAACGCCTCGGCGCGTTTGACCGCCCCGGCTCCCATCTCATTGCCCCCACCACGGCTACCCGCGCTGACCTGCTCCGGGTCCATACGCCTGAGTATCTAGACGCGCTTCAGGCCCTCAGCAGAGGCGAGAACGTTCCTCAGCGCGGGCGGTTCGGCTTCGGCTCGCCGGACAACCCGCCGTTTGCCGGGATGTGGGAGGCGTCGCTGCTGTACGCCGGAGCCTCGCTCGACTGTGCCCGGCTGGTTTTGGAGGGCGGGTACGACGCGGCGTTTAACACGTCGGGCGGCCTGCATCATGCGCGGCCTGACCGGGCGGCGGGGTTCTGCACCGTGGCTGATGTTCCCCTCGTGGTGTGTTTTCTGCTGGACCGGGGCGTGAAGCGCGTGGCTGTGGTGGATATTGACGCCCACCACGGCGACGGGACGCAGGCGTTTTTCTATGACGACCCGCGTGTGCTGACATTGTCGGTGCATGAGACGCCGGAAACGCTGTACCCGCGCAAGTCGGGGTTCGCGGGCGAGGCCGGCACGGGGCCGGGGCTTGGCTTCAACGTCAACCTGCCGCTCCTGCCAGGCACGGGCGATGCCGACTGCCGCGCCGTGTTTGACGCCGCCATTCTGCCCCGGCTGACGGCGTTTGACCCTGAGATTGTCATCTTACAGGTCGGCGCGGACGCGCACTTTTCGGACCCGCTGGCGCATCTGTGTTTAACCTCACGCGGCTGGCTGGGGCTGGCAGAGGCGGTCCTTGCCCTGGGCCATCCGACCATTGCGCTGGGCGGCGGCGGCTACCATCTGGAATCGGTGGCCCGGCTGTGGGCCTTGCTCTACGGGGCGCTGGCGGGATTGGAGCTTGGGGAGCTGCACGACACGAGCGGCCCGACGGAGGCCGAGCGGCAGGCGGTGTTTGCGGAGGTTTGGGGACGAAGGAGTAAGAGGCCCCCCCGCCCCCAATAATGGGGGAGACAGATTTCGGATAGGACAGGAAGGGCGCGGCAAGCAGCTCCCCTACTTCTGGGGCAGCACGGTGGGCGTCACGAACAGCACGAACCGCTTCTGTGGCTCCGCCATGTCCGGGAACAGAGGCGTCAGCACCATGGTCTGCCCGGCGCGGACGGTTCGCATGAGCCGCGCTTCTTCCAGTGTAGCAACAGCCGTTCCCGAGCGGTGGGCATCGCCTGTGGCGTGTCCAAGAGCCTGCGGGTGGAGCAACAGAGTCACCGCGCCGTCGTCGCCGACGCGAGGTGTAGCAGCAAACGTCACCCCCTCCAGCTGCGGCAGGGCCGTGCCGCCGGTGAACGTGATAGAACTGTCCACATTACTGGTAGTCGTCATCGTCATGGACTGAACAGGTACTCCTCGCGTGTGCAGCTTCCGCAGAAACGCCGCTGTGGTGGCAGCGGATACATACCCGGTCGGTGTTGCCTTCGGGTGCGCGGGGGCAGGAATGGCCGCCGGGTCAAAGCGAATACCTAGGCCTTTGAGCTGGGCATCGGTGAGGGCGGCCAGCGCAAACTCGATCTTCACCTGCCGGGGCGCGACATCAGCGAGGGCGACGATCTCCTGCACCTGGGCAAAGCCATCGGGTGTGGCGACGACGGCGAGCGCATTGGTGGTCGGCAGGGCGGTGATTTGTGTGACGCCCGCTGGAAGCTCTTTAGCGTTGTTCCAGTGCAGGGACTTTAGCAGCTCGCCGGGGACAGTGTGCTGAAGCACGATGGTCTGGGGGGCAGCAGGCGCGGACTGAGCCGTCGTCGGCCCGGCGCTCAGGAAGGCGGCGGCGAGGCACAGCGGCAAGAGTTTCGGCAGCATGGTTGTTTTCTCCTCTGTCCCGGATTTAATCCGGGCCGTCCTCCTCCATGTCGCCGCTTTCGGCGGCGTCCATGTATTCATCAAAATCGTCGCCCAAATCCTCACCCATCTCGCGGCCCATTTCTTTAGCCCACCGGCGCATAGCTTTCGGGTCGTCCATGTCGCCGATGGTGTCCGGGTCTGACAGATCATCCATCAGGGCATCGTCGCTGCGGCCTCGGGCGAAGCGGGTGACGCGCTTCTGGGCCTGATCGCCGCCGCAGTGCGGGCATAAATTTGAGTCTGCCGCCGCCGTCATGCCGACAAGCACCGTGAAGCGTTTGCGGCAGTGGGTGCAGGTATATTCGTAGAGAGGCATAGGGTAATTGTACCACGCTCCGACGGCCTGCCGGTGGGGTACAATAGGCCCATACCAAATTGGCATACAAAGACGAAAGATACCCCTATGGCGACACCCACATTGACCCCCGGCTCTCCTGATGGCCCGGCCCCGGAACGCAAGCCTGCACAGCCTGCCGAGCCAGCCCCGCTGCCCGCGCCCCACAAGTATGACAGCGCCCTCGGGCGTCTGCGGCATCTGATTTTTGGACGCGCCCTGCCAACCACCGGCGCGGGGCATCAAAAGCTGCCCGTCTTTCTCGCGCTGCCGATTTTCTCGTCGGATGCGCTGTCGTCGAATGCCTACGCGACCGAGGCGATTTTATCCGTCCTGCTTGGCACGGCGCTCGTGACGGCGAACCTGCATTTCGCGCTGCCCATTGCCATTGGAATTGCCCTGCTGCTGGCGATTGTGGTGCAGTCGTACCGGCAGGTGATTTTTGCCTACCCCGACGGCGGCGGGGCCTACCCGGTCTCGCGGGACAACTTGGGAACCGTGCCGTCGCTGGTGGCGGGCGCGTCGCTGCTGATTGACTACGTGCTGACCGTCGCCGTGTCCGTCGCGGCGGGCGTCGCGGCGATTGTCACGGCGGCTCCGGGCCTGCATCCGCATCTGGTGGCCCTGTGCATCGTGGGCGTCTTAATCGTCACCATTCTGAACCTGCGCGGCGTTAAAGAGGCCGGTTGGGCCTTTGCGGGGCCGTCGTATCTGTTTATTTTCTCGGTGCTTGCTACCGTCGTAGCCGGGATTATCGGGCTGGCCCTGCACACGTCGCACGTTTCCGAAGCGCAGCGGCTGGGCGAAAGCTACGCGGCCTCCAAAGCCGGGCTGTCTAGCGTGGGCCTGTATTTAATACTTCGGGCGTTCGCACAGGGCTGTTCGGCGCTGACGGGCGTGGAGGCGATTTCCAACACGACGCCGCTGTTTGCCGAGCCGCACGCCAAAAACGCCGCGCTGACGACCGTGTGGATGGGCGGGCTGTCGATTGTGATGTTTGCCGGGCTGACCTATTTGGCCGTGAATTTTGGCATTCACGACCACCTGGACGCCAGCAAAAGCGATTACCAGAGCGTGGTCGGGCAGGTCGCCGACCTTGCCTGGCCCCCGACTTTGCACTGGATGTTTTACGTCGTGCAGTACGCCACGGCGGCTATTCTGGTCATTGCGGCCAATGCCGCGTTTGCAGGCTTTCCACAGCTTGCCTCAATGCTCGCCAAAGACAGCTTTCTGCCCCGGCAGCTTGCCAACATCGGCGATAGATTGTCGTATTCCAACGGCATTCTGCTGCTGGCAGTCGCAGCGATTGTGCTGATTGTCATTTTCAAGGGCATCGTCGATGCCCTGCTGTCGCTGTATGCGATAGGCGTTTTTACGTCGTTCACGCTGGCACAAATCGGAATGGTGCTGCGCTGGCTGCGGACCCGTGAGCCGGGCTGGCAGGCGTCCCTGTTCTTCAACGGCCTGGGGGCACTGGCGACGGGGGCGGTGACGGGCATTATCGCCGTGTCCAAGTTCGCCGACGGCGGGGAAATCTCTCCGCACTTCCATTTCGGGGCGCTGTACCCGCGCTACGGGGCCTGGCTGGTGATTATTCTGGTCCCGCTGATGGTGCTGTTCTTCTTGCGGGTCAACCGGCACTACAACGCGATGGCTGCCGAGCTTCAGCCGGAAATCGAGCCGCCGCTGGCGCACAACACCGTGCTGGTGCTGGTTCCCCGCGTGCATCGGGGCGTGCTGGATGCCCTGCGCTATGCCCGCCTGACCTCGGGCGACGTGCGCGGCGTCTATATCGAAACCGACCCGGCCAGCACGGCGCGGCTGAAAGCCGACTGGAACGAGTTCGTCCCCGACGTGCCGCTCGTCATCATGGAGTCTCCCTATCGGTCGCTGATTGGCCCACTCCTGCGCTACATTGACGCCGTGCAGAAGGAGCGCACCGACGACATCGTGACGATTATCCTGCCCGAGTTGGTGTCTCAAAAAGCCTGGCACGCGCTCCTGCACAATCAGGCCGCGCCTCTCTTAAAGCTCGCGCTCCTGAACCGCCGGGATGTCATTGTCACCAACGTGCGGTACTTCTTGGCGAACTGAAAGAGAAAAAACGATGACAATTACACTTACTCCTGAACTGGAAAATGCCCTGACGGCACGAGCAGTGCAGCAGGGGACGACGCCGGAGCTTTTGGCTCTGCATGACCTGCATCAACTCTATGAGCCTCCCACAGAAGACGCCGATTTTGCCGGGAAGACACTGGCGGACGTCCTGCGCGGGCGAACCGGCACAATTCGAAGCAGCGAGCATACCGGCAAGGCGGTGTCTTATCTTTCCGAGGACACTGCTGAACGGCTGCCCTGCCGCTGAGAAACAGCGGAGGCCACGGGTTGCATTATTATTTAAGACCCGAGGCTTAGAAGTGCCCAGTGTCCAGGGGACACCAGAATAAGAACCGGCCCAACGACGCTGTCCGTTCTTGCGTCCCCTGGACGCTGGGCACTTCTAAGCCTCGGGTTTCAAATGATAATGCAACCCGTGGCTTCTGGCTGTGACACGAAGCAAACCCACCCAAAATGAGCCGGGAACGCTCACATTCGGCTATCTGATGCCCGCGAAGGCGGGGATTTGCCCTTTTAAAGCATGGGGGTTCAGCCCCGTGTCTCTTGTTCGCCCCGCCGCTGAACGAAACCACTTATGCCTAACACACCCACCCCGTCCCCAGAGACACTGCCCGCACCGCATCAGTATGACAGCGCCCTCGGCAAGTTCCGGCACCTGCTGTTTGGACGTGCCCTGCCGACCTCGCGGGCGGATGAGCAGAAGCTGCCGACCTATATGGCCCTGCCTATTCTGTCGTCCAACGCCCTGTCGTCGAATGCCTATGCGACGGAAGCCATTCTGTCCATTTTGATTTTGGCGAAGGCCGGGCCAGGGGCATTTCACTATTCGGTCCCCATTGCACTCGCCATCTGCGCCCTGCTGCTAATTGTAACGTTTTCCTACATTCAGATTATCCATGCCTACCCCGAGGGCGGCGGGGCGTACCCCGTCTCCCGCGACAACCTCAGCCCGGTGGCGTCGCTGGTGGCGGGGGCATCGCTGATGGTGGACTATCTGCTCACCGTCGCTGTCTCGGTGGCGGCGGGCGTGGCGGCGCTAATTGCCATGTTTGCGGGCAGTCACATGGGCGATGTTTTGCAGCAGCATATTGTGCCGCTGTGCCTTGTTTCCATTCTGGCCCTGACGCTCGCCAACCTGCGCGGCCTGCGCGAAGCCGGGGCGCTGTTTGCCATTCCCACCTACGTCTTTATCGGGGCGATTATCGCCACGGTGGTGGCCGGGCTGATTGCCCAGGGGTTTCACCTGCCGTATGCCCAGAAGTCTCTGGCCGAGGGGCACGCGCAGATGCTTCAGGGGGCCGGTCAGGGCGTGCAGGCCGTGGGGATTATCCTGCTCCTGCAAGCCTTCTCGCAGGGGTGCGCGGCCCTGACCGGCATGGAGGCGATTTCCAGCACTGTGCCCGTCTTTGAGCGTCCCTCGGCCACCAATGCCGCTAAAACAATGTATGTGATGAGCGGCCTTGCCGTCGTGATGTTCCTGGGGCTGACCTATGTGGCAAACGTGCTGGGGATGCCTTACGCGCAGGCGTCGGACTTTGATGCTTCGCGTCAGGGCTACCAGAGCGCCGTGGCCGTCGTCGCCGACCGGGCCTGGCCGCCCGCGCTGCACTGGATGTTCTATGTGGTGCAGGTCTCCACCGCGATTGTCCTGCTGCTGGCCGCAAACACGGCGTTCGCGGGCTTTCCCCAATTAACCTCCATGATGGCTCGTGACAATTATCTGCCCCGGCAGCTTGCCAACATTGGTGATCGATTGTCGTACTCCAACGGCATTGTCATTCTGGCCTTTGTGGCGAGCGGGCTGATTGTCATCTTCGGCGGCCTGGTGGACGCCCTCCTGCCGATGTACGCCATTGGCGTTTTTATCGGCTTCACGCTGGCGCAGGCGGGCATGGTTATCCGCTGGCGGCGGTTGAAGACGCCCGGCTGGCAGCGGTCGCTGTTTTTTAACGGCCTCGGGGCGCTGGCAACCGGGCTGGTCGTGCTGATTATTGCCGTGTCCAAGTTTGACAACGGCGCGGAAATCGGCTTCCACCTCGGGCGGTACGCGCCGCATTACGGGGTCTGGATTGTCCTGATCTTGGTGCCGCTGATGGTGCTGCTGTTTCTGCGTATCCACCGGCACTACGCCCAGATGACCGCCGAGCTGTCCCTGGACAATATGGAAGTCACCGTGCCCGCCCACAACACGGTGCTGGTGCTGGTTCCGCGTGTGCATCGCGGCGTGATTGAAGCCCTGAACTACGCCCGCCTGACCTCGAATGACGTGCGCGGGGTTTATATCGAAACCGACCCGGCCAAGACCGCAAAGCTGAAAGAAGACTGGAATGCATTCGTCCCCGACATCCCGCTGGTGATTATGGAGTCCCCCTTCCGCTCGCTCGTCGGCCCCCTGCTGCGCTATATCGATGCCGTGCAGAAGGAGCGCTCCGACGACGTGGTGACCATTGTTCTGCCCGAGCTGGTGTCCCGCAAGACCTGGCACGCGATTTTGCACAATCAGGCCGCGCCGCTGCTCAAGCTGGCCCTTCTGAACCGCCGCGACGTGATTGTGACCAACGTGCGCTATTTCCTGGCGCATTAGGATTGCCTCCCGCCCCAATTCTGGGGAGCCAGACAGTTAGGAATTGGCCCTTCTATTCTTCTCCGGCTCCCTCTCCTTGCGGAAGGAGAGGGTTGGGGTGAGGTTCTCTGACGGCTTTGCAACTTTTCCGGCCCTGCCGTGTCTTTCTTTAAGAGAGGAGCAAGCCAATGAGTATTGCCGATGATCTGCAAAAAATTGAAGAGATGTACGCGCATGGCACGCTGACCCCGGAAGAGTTTGAGCAGGCCAAAGCAAAGGTACTGGCCGCCGACGCCATACCGTCTCCGACTCAGGGTAACAGCCAGACCGCCCGCCAGATTGCCGAGCTTCAGCGGCAAAACGCCGTGGCCCAACTGGACCGCGACTGGGAAAGCGAGCGGGTACAATATATGTTAAGGGGCGGATATGGCTCCCGTTCTGTTCCCACAGAGTCAGGCAGCACCTTTGGCGGTATCTTTTGTGTCGGGCTGGGAATTGTCTGGATAATTCTAGGGTACGCGCTCACGTCATCTCTGCATTCTTCCCGCACCCCCGGCGCGATTTTTCCCATCTTTGGAGTCTTTTTCATCGTGTTTGGCATTGTAACAGGCATCAGTTCCTACGCCAAAGCAGGCCAGTACCAGGAAGCGGAGCAGCGGTATCAGGAAAAGCGGGCGCGACTGCTGGCCGAGCCGATGGAACTCTGAGAGGCGGAGGGCGAGATGGACTCAAACAGCGACGACAGCACCGCCATCGGGACAGCACCGGACGAAACAGTCCGCCCCCCGCAGCCGAGCGGGTTTGAACTGCCAATATGGGCATTGACTGCCTGGCACTGCCTACTCACCGCTGTCGTCATAACCTGGTGTGGTTTCTACTCGCCGCCGCTGATTCAAGTTCTGCTTAAAATTCTGGTTGGGTTGATACTGTATGTGCTTAGCTGGCCGTTTTTTGGCCTTTTGTTCACGTTAGGTTTAGAAGTGTACTTTATTGCTGCTTCTGCTGTCATCGGGCCGAACTATTCGCGGTGGCATACGACGGGTCTGGCCGACGAGTTGGCGGGCGAGATGAGACTGTTTGCGGACACATATCCACTGCCTACGCGAGTGGCCGCAGTAATACTGATAGTAGGGCTGAGAGCGGCTTGCCGCCTGATGTTCTTTGTCTGGGGACTTTCTTTTCTTTTGGGCAGCCACCGCCCCCTGATTACCCGGATTGCATTCGTCCTCTGGATTGGTTTGCTCGCCGCAGGCGTAGGTGTGTTGGTCGTGAATAACGTAAAGCAGTGGCTCCTGAGAAGGCGTCAAAGCAGAGGCTGAGTTGATTACGATTTACCATCATTTAGACCCGCACCTGCCGGGGCGCATGGCAAGCCGTGAGTTTGCACGGGGTTTTGTGCCGCTCCCCTGCGATTTAGAACTCGCCGCTGTGGTGGAGGGCGCGGACGATTTGGACGCGGCGTTTGACTTGACCATTCACCGGGACGCGGAGCATTGGACGGATGCGCTGGGCATTGTCTTTTTTGGCGACCGGCGCGGGCGGCGGTCGTCGCGGGAGGGGGATGTGTTCGTGGACGGGCACGGCGCGGCGTTTCTGGTGCTGCCGGTCGGTTTTCGGCCCCTGCCCAGCCTGCGGCTGCCGTCCCTGCCTTGACAGACCGTGTCGCTGCCGGTTATAATTCAATCGTCAGCCTCCGATGCCGTGGGCAAAAACGCCGCAAGTCAAGCGTTCCAAGAAAGCGTCCCGCACCCAATGGCTGCCTCTTCCCCCACCCTGACCCGCCCGTGCCTGCCTCTGGATACGCTCCGGGCGGACGGCCTCTGGCGAACCGCCCTGCTGATTGTCCTGACCGCGACAATCGGCGGCGTGCTGGCGGCGATCACCGTCAACAAGCAGCTTTTTTTGTACAAAGAACAGCTCCATCTGAGCGCAAGCGGGGTTGGCACGCTGGCAATCCTGATCAACCTGCCCGCGTACTTTCAGCCGTTTCTCGGCGGTCTGTCGGACCTGTTTCCGCTGTGGGGCTGGCATCGGCGCGGGTACTTCGCGCTGGCGGCGGGGGTGCAGGCGCTCGGGTACGCCGGGCTGATGGGCCTGCATCACTACCCCTATGCCACCGTGGCCTGCCTGCTGATTGTGGCCGGGTCCGGCGGGGCGCTGTCGGGCGTGCTGATTAACGCCGTGATGGTCTCGGTCGGCAACCGCTCGGGGACATTCGGGATTTTGCAGACGCTGGCGCAGTTCACGCCGCTGGTGCTGAGCCTTGCCTACACGGCCCGGCTGGACGGACAGGTGACGCAGCACTGGTCGTACCACCATACGTTTCTGGTGGCCGCGCTCTTGTCGCTGGCCCTGCTGCCGCTGACATTTCTGCTGGATGACCGCCGGGCCGCCCGCCGGGAGGCTGAGGGAAGCGACGCGGCGCGGCGGCGGGAGCGGGAGGAAACGGCACAAGCCCTGCGGGACGCCGCCCGGACGCCGGGAATGTGGCCGATGGTGGGGTTTCTGTTTTATTTATACGTCACACCTCTGCTGCTGACGGCGGCGGTGTACTACGAGACCGATGTGCTGCACCTGTCCAAAAACTTCATCGGGCGGCTGGATAGCTGGATGGCGGCGGGGTCGATTGCCGGGCTGATTGCCTTTGGCGCGTTTTCGCGCCGCCTGCCGCCGGTGGCGCTGGTCTGGGGGGCGATTGCCGCCGACTGCGGTATTTATCTGGCGGCGATGACGATGCACGATGCCCCGTCGGCCAAGACGGCGTGGTTCGTGTGGAGCTTTCTGGCGATCTTTTTGGCCGTGTGCCTGAACACGCTGGCCGCTCGCGCCTGCCCGCCGAAGGTGGAAGGCACGGTCTACGGCATGATGCAGGCGGCGCTGGCGCTGAGCCTCGTGCTGTGTGACAAGTTCGGCAGCGCTCTGTACGATTACTTCGGCCCGGCGCACGGCTACACGGTCGCGCACGGCTGGTTTTCCGCTCTCTGGTTCGGCTTCGGCTTCACGCTTTTGGCCGTTTTTTTCGTGCCATTTCTGCCCCAATGGGCACGCGAAAAAATCGCGCAAAAATAGCGTCAAAAACAGGCCAAAAAGAGAAACACAAACGCGCAAAACGTGGTATAGTAGAGTATCTCAAAACGAAGGAGGTATCAACATTGGATCATAGTTTACAGGGCGGTGGCGAAGGTTAGTTTGTTTTAACCTTCGGGACGGCTCAGCCTACGGGTGATTAGTCACGCGCAGGTCATGAATGGCTGCCTTTGCCATCTGCCCACCCCAGAAGTCTACATCAGAGTGCTCCGCCTTCGGGCAAAAGCTTTTTGGATTAGCAGAAACAGCGTGGTGTTTCGCATCGTTGCCGCAAGGCAAAGTGCGTACAGCCACGCTGTTTCTTTTTGAATTCATGCTTGCCGCGCCCACCACCAGTCCACATAATCCGTGTCCACCGTTTCCCCGCCCAGTTGATCCACCAGCAGAGCCACCTGACCTCGATGGTAGGCGGCATGGCCGACAAGCTGCTCGATCTGCACGCCGAGCGGCAAACGGTAGCGTTCCTCTTCCCCTTCGGTGAACTCGAACTCCTGCGCCAGTTGGCCGTCATCTAGTTGGGCAAGAGAGCTAGTCCAGCGGTCTTCCAGGGCGGCGAACCGGGGCCGCAGGGCGAGGAGGTCGCAGGCAGGGTCAAACCACATGGCTTCGGGCAATGCCGCTCCTTCCATGCGGCCCAGCCAGTTCTCCCGGCAGGCTGCCAGGTGACCGGCCAGCGTAACGGCCTGCTGAAACCGGGCATCGCCGCGCCGGTCTTGCGGGACGGTTTCGATCATAGCAAGCATTTTCTGGCTGCTGTCTTTTTCGTGTTCATAGAGTTCACGGTAACGCGAGATTGGCGACATAAGAAGTTCCTCCTGAACAGATGTTCGCTATTCGTGAGGAATAATCCTGCCTCCCTGCAAACTCGTTTGACAAACCCCGCTGCCCGGCGTACAATGGGATATGCCTTACGCCGTCATCCCCTATGCCACTATCCCCTGCCCGCTGACCGAGTTCCACATTCAGCACACCGTTATCTGCGGCCAGACCTTTCGCTGGCGGCTCGATGCCGAAGGCTGGTGGAGCTGCCTGTTGCCCCGCACCGACCCCGACACCGGACAGCAGCGGCATACGCTGGTGAGGCTGTGGCAGGATGACGAGGCGGTTTACTACCAGACCAGTCCGCAGCACTTTGACCTGGCCTTTGTGCGCGACTACTTCCGATTGGCCGTGGACCTGCCCGCGCTGATGCAGCAGTTTACCCAGGCCGACCCGCGCCATATTGAGAGCGCCGTCCGCGACTTTGCCGGGCTGCGGGTCATCCGGCAGGACCCGGTGGAATGCCTGTTTTCGTTTCTGTGTACCTCGGCCTCCCCGCTTTATCGTATTCGGCGCACCATCGCCGCTCTATGCAAAGAATACGGCGACACATATCCCGGCGGCCCCGTCGCGGGGCTTGAGCATCACGGCTTTCCGCCGGTGCATCGCCTGGCCGAGTCGTCGGTCCCGCACCTGACCGGGACCGGCCTCGGCTACCGGGCGCGGTATGTCAAAGAGACCGCGCAGGCTGTGATGGCTTCCGGCGGCCCTGGGTGGCTGCTTGGCCTGCGGGAGCGTCCGTATGCCGACGCCAAAGCCGCCCTGCTGGCTCTGCCCGGCGTCGGCGAAAAGATCGCCGACTGCGTGTGCCTGTTCTCGCTCGACAAAGACGAAGCCATTCCCGTAGATACCCACGTCCGCCAGATCGCCCAGCGCACGTACTTAAAAGGCACGCCGTCGGCCAAATCGCTCACCAAAGCCAGCTACGCGCAAATTGGCGACCATCTCCGCGCCCAGTTCGGCCCGATGGCCGGCTGGGCGCAGCAATACCTGTTTTTCGAAGATTTGTTCCAAAAAGGGGCCTGGGAGTCGTACACGGCGTTGTACCAGCCGCTCGGTGAGGCAACCCGGCCACTCAAAAAAGACCCGAGAAAATTTGGCTCATCCTAACACGTCTCTGAGGCAGGAAGTGAGATGCGCTGTCGTTCTCGCTCCCTATCAGATGCTATCGTCGTCTCGCACTACAGCCCGGACCCCGGTGAAGTCTTTTTTGTGCATCGGAGCGAGGTACGCTTCACCTGTCTTCATCAGGACATGCACAGCAAGGTAAATCCAACGTTTGCCCTGAAGCTGATGCGGAAAAGTTGCGGTTGCCACCAGCGCACGCACAAGCAGCTTTTCACGCTCTTCTCAAGGAAGTCGTTCCTGGATAACCCGCGATACCGGACGGCAAGGAGCCGCACGAGCGGGTCTTCTGCCCGCACTGCGGCTGCATCTTCACGGACAGGGCGGCGAGCGGTCAGAAGTTCGTCACAAAGTCTCAACTGGGAAGGGTGATGAGGAACGAACTGAGGTAGGCTCCTCCCGCTTTGCGTTACAGCCTTTCCCCGTTTGGGTACTCTCAAACCGACGACGTCCCAAACCAGAAAGACCCTCCCCCTATGGCAGACACCCGACTTCAATTCCAGGACCCGCGCACCCAGTACCCACAGCCGCCCTTTGGCAAGCAGCCGCAGTCCGCGCCCGGCCTCAGCGCCGATATGGACCCCAAGCCTGACTGCGGCGAGGAAACCTACACTGGCTCCGGCAAGCTGACCGGGCGCAAGGCGCTTATCACCGGCGCCGACTCCGGCATCGGGCGGGCCGCCGCCATTGCCTTTGCCCGCGAAGGCGCAGATGTCGCTCTCAGCTACCTGGCCTCCGAAGAAGAAGACGCGCAGGTTGTGGTCGCGCTCATTGAAAAAGAAGGCCGCAAGGCCGTTGCCATCCCCGGCGACATCACCGATGAAGCGTTCTGCAATACGCTGGTGGAAACGGCTGTCAAAGACCTCGGCGGGCTGGATATTCTGGTCAACAACGCCGCCAAGCAAAACAACAAGCCCGACATCCTGGACATCACCACCGAGCATTTCGACCTGACGCTCAAGACGAATTTGTATGCGCTGTTCTGGATCACCAAAGCCGCCGTGCCGCATCTCAAGCCCGGCTCGTCGATTATCAACACCACGTCCATTCAAGCCTACGAGCCGTCCGAGGGCCTGCTGGACTATGCCATGACCAAAGCGGGCATCGCAAACTTCACCAAAGCCCTCTCCAAGCAGATGATTGAAAAAGGCATCCGGGTCAACGGCGTCGCGCCGGGGCCGTTCTGGACTCCCCTGCAATCGAGCGGCGGCACGACGCAGGAGATGCTCAAAACCTTCGGCAGCTCGGTTTCGCTGGGCCGCCCCGGCCAGCCCGTCGAGATCGCCCCGGTGTACGTCCTGCTCGCCTCGCAGGAAGGCAGCTACATCACCGGCGAAATCTACGGCGTCACCGGCGGCTCCGGCATCGCGTAACAAAACTTTCCCTGTTCGAAGACCCAGAAGGGCGCGATTTATCGTGCCCTTTTTTTGGCTGTTACGGGGTCACCCAAGCGCAAGGGCGAGGGTGTCGATCTCCTCTTGCAGCGGTGCCCCCGGCGTCCCCACGAGGATTTGCTCCGCTTTCGCTAGGCAGCGGCTCGCCTCGGCTTTCGCGCCCAGGTCGGTGAGGCCCCGCGCCATGTCCATCTGGATCAGGGCCTCCCGGTAAGTATCCTGCGGCGTCAGTGCGGCCAGGTAAGCGACCGACTCCGCCGCCCGGTCACACCGGCGGAGCAGGTTGCCCCGGTCGTGCAGGAGGCACGGGTATTCGTCCGCGTCGTCTGCCACCAGGGCGCAGTACCGGTCCCCCAGGCGCATCGCTTCTTCGGGGGCCTCCTGTGCAAGTGTGCCCGCGATAAACGACAGCAGGTACGCCTGCCCGGCCCGGCTCGGGAACAGGGGCTGCCAGGCGAGCGCGGCGGCCAGGCGGTCCCCGAGTGGCTGCGGGCTGGCTTTGGCGTCGAGCAGCACCCGCACGGAAGAGATAATATGGAAATGAAGCGGGGCGCTGGCTTCGGCGGCGAGAGCCAGGGTGCGGCGGCGGTAAAAGTCCCGCACCCGCTGGTCGCTACCCCAGTCCGCCTCGTGGTCGGCGAAGCTGGAAACGATCAGGGCCACGTCCCCGATGTCGGCCCGGTCCGCACGCACCAGCCGCCCAAACCCGCTCAGCAGGGCCAGCAGAACTAGCCGCTCGGAGGCCTCGGTCGCGTCGGGGGAAGCCAGAAACGTGTCCTGGTAGCGGTCCAGGAGCGCGTCCCGGCTCAGCGCCACCGGCGTCCGGGCGAACTCACGGGTCGACAGGACGCCGACCTCCTCCGCCGAAGCGCCGAGCGCGAACCCGAGCGCGTGGAGATGGGACGTCACTGGCCGGGCGTCATCGTGCTCCCACTGCGAGACCAGGGAGCGGGACACGCCCACGGCACGCGCCACCTGCGCCTGCGTCGTCCCGGCCCGGCGGCGCAGGCTGTACAGCACCGCCCCCAGCGAAACCGGCAGGGCCGTTTGGTCGGTGTCACCCTGGAGCGCGAGGATGGCACGCGGCTCGTCCAGCAGGGTCAGGGCGCGGGACCGGTCCACCGGGGAGACCCCGAGGGCGTCCAGCGCCCGCAGCAGCTCGGGGACACGCGGCGTGTGCGTTCCCGTTTCCCACCGCGACAGGGTCGATTTGTTCACGCCGGACTGCAATGCCAACTGGCCCAGTGTCAGGCTCCGTCCCCGCCTCATCTCCCGAAGATACTCCTTAAAACCCGTCATCCTTGCTGATCCCCATTCTTAGGCCATTCTGAGAGCCATACTTTGTTTTCGGCATCTTTGCCACTTATTCTCTATTATTCTTTCCCCGCAGAGCAGGCGGCCAAAGAAGTGCGGCCAAAAAAGTGTTGCACTTTTTCTGTCACGCCGCCGCCGATTGGCTCCCTTTCTCGCCCAACCGACCGCGTTTTGCGCGAGAAGGGCGAGGCCCGTGGGAAAGTGTTGCGCTTTCCCTATCACCCATACCATTGGCACAAAAACTGCTCTAAGATGTCATGGCCGCACCGCCGTGAGCGGGCGGGCACGCTTTTCTCGTTTTCGTTCTCCCGCCGTGTCAACGTGACCGGTATTCCCGAAAGGAGGGGTCTGACGACCACCCGAACGAAAACGTATGCTAAGCGGTTTTTCAGGATCGTTTCCTTATGAAACGGTCGTTTCTCGCGGGAACGGGGTCATCCCACAGCGGCGTGATCATTGTCTGTTAAGGCTCTCGAAATCACTTCTCACAAATCAACCCCTCACGCTAAAGTCAGTGGATGAGTTTAGTGGGTGAGTTTGTGCAAATCGCCAGGAGTGCGAGGCCGAGCCTTAGCATACGATTCCGTTCCAAAGATTGTCAGATCCCCTCCTTAGGAGGGGCGGCCTGTCACGGGCCGCGCCGTCTCATCATTCCAAAAGGCTTAGAAAGGCCCCTTATCATGCAGTTCGCTTCTTCCTCTCGTTCCTCATCGCCCGCTTCCCTGGGCCTCGCCGCCCTGGGCCTCCTCTCGCTGGGCTTGGCCGCCGCGCCCGCGCAGGCCCAGACCCCGACCACCATCAACTTCGACAACTTTACGGCGCAGGCAAACGGTGGCGGTGTTCAGGTCGCCTCTCCCTACTCCACTCAGGGCTTCACATTCACCAGCGTCAACGGGTTCTTTGCGATAGCCGGAACCAGCTCTCAAGGGGACGGCGAGACTTCGCTCTACACCGGTAACAACCCCACGACGCTGACGCAGACCAACGGAGGGGCATTCAGCTTCAACGCCATTGACCTCGGCCCTGTCTCTGGCAACTCAGCAGGCACTAGATTTGCCGGGCCAGTGACGTTTACCGGCAGTCGCGCCGATGGCTCAACGATGACAGCCATCCAGACGATCACAAACGCCCAGTTCCAGAAATTCAGCTTCACCGGCTTCACCGGCCTGCAATCGTTGACGTTCGCAGGGAGCTACAATCCGAATACTGGCGTCGGCAGCCTGCCCCTGTTCGACAATGTGGTCGTCACTTCTGACGCCCCCGTTCCCGTCGCCCCGGTTCCCGAAGCCTCCACCACCGTCTCGCTGGGCCTGCTGCTGGCACTCGGCGGACTGGCCGCAGTTGCCCGCAAGAAGAAGAGCAACGCCTCGGCCTAAGTAGGGCTTCATAAGTCTTTGCGGAAGTTTTGGCAGGTTCGGCCAGACTGTCCACCGAGAAAAGCATATTTGGCTCTGCAAGAACTTCTGATACGTTACTTAGAAGAAGGCCCGCGCCTCCGCCTAAGAGGGTGTTGAAAAAGTCGGCTTTCTGGTGTCTAACGACGTTTTTTTGTATCAATGGAGGCTGGCGTTTTAGAAGCCATGCCCGATTTCAGACGAGCAAATTCCAGCCCAG
>JAABUK010002489.1_pt1 | contig 32897 bp, 27 predicted proteins | sample 5559141 | NCBI WGS metagenome assembly JAABUK01 (sample SAMN10711869, study PRJNA513367) | rock metagenome | isolation source: Antarctica rocks | place: Antarctica: Victoria Land, Pudding Butte nord | collected 2016-01-03 | reverse complement strand
GTGACGGCGCGGCGGCATCTGCGCCGACTGATCGTGCTGATCGTTGTTCTGGTCATCGGGCTCACCGCCCTGGGCTCGGTGGCACTTCTGCTGCTGTCTCGTCAGGTCGCTGCGCTGGATGCCGAGATTGCGCCGGCCGAAGCCGCCAACGCCCAGGTTCTCCAGTCGATGACCGACGCGGAGTCCGGGCTGCGGGGATTTGTGATCACCAAAGACCCGGCCTTCCTCCAGCCTTTCGACAGCGGCCTGAGCAAGCTGCGCACCGCGCAGCGCCAGACCGAGGCTGCGCTGGCCGGGCAACCATCGCTGTTGGCCCTGGCCCAGGCCGAGCATCGATCGGCCGAGGCCTGGCTCTCTGATTTCGCCCGTCCCCTCGGAGCGCAACGAGCCACTGACCCACTGGTCAGCCTGGCCGCCCAACGAGCGGCGAAGCAGCTGTTCGACACCTTCCGGTCGGACAACGCCAGCCTTACAGTGGCCCTGCACCGGGGTCGCGCGGACGTGCTCACCACGACGCGGCGGGCAACCATCACCACCGTGGCGATACTGCTGGTCGGCGCGATCGTCGGCCTGGCGGTGGCCGTTCCGCTGGCGCGCCGCATCATCCGCGGCGTTGCTCCACCATTGATGGCCCTGAGTGCGGTGGTGCGGCGGTGGCGCGACGGCGATCGGAGCGCCACAGCCGACGAAGACACCGGGGTACTGGAAGTCCGTGAAGTCGCACGCGGCTTCAACGCACTGACAACAGAAAACTCCAGCGCGCTGGACGAGGTCGCCGAGCGAAATCGGCTCGCCGAAACGGTCGGAACCATCGCCCGGGACGTCGGCGAAACGCTGGCCGCCGACGAGGTGACCAGTCGGATCATCGGCCCGGTTTTCCGGGCCATGTCAGCCGACGCGATCTGGCTGCGCATCCTGCCCGGCGCCCAGGTTTCAGGACCGGGAGTCGAGGCGTATCTTCCCGACACCGATCCGCGAATGAAGGCACCCCCCCGCCTTGATCTCGATGGCCGGCGAGCTGGCGACGGAGCTGTGGCACCGGCAGGAAACGCTTCGGCTGCCGGGCGACGACACCCGATCCCCGGACGTCGCGAAATCGGGAACCCACGCGGCGATCCTGCAGATGTGCGGTCAGGTCGGCATCAGCTCGGTCGTGGTGGTCCCACTGGGCGCCGGCACGGAATGTGTCGGCTACCTCATCCTCGGGCGCGCCGCGACCAGTAAACCCTGGTCGGCTCCGGAGACCGACGCCCTCGGTCAAATGGGGCGGGACATCGGACGAGCGATCGTGCACGCACGGACGTTCGAGCGTGAACAGCAGGCCGTACAGAAGGTACTGGCCCTGGATCTGCAGAAGAGCGACTTCGTGTCCATGATCTCCCACGAACTCCGCACCCCCCTCACCTCGATCTCGGGCTATCTCGAACTGATCCGCGACGGCGATACCGGCACGGTCCCACCGAAAGTCACCGAACTATTGGCCGTCATCGAGCGCAATACCTTTCGGCTCCGCCAGCTCATCGACGATTTGCTGATCCTGTCCAACATCGAAAGCCGCACGTTGCGGTCCGAGCAGCTACCCGTCGATCTCCACCAGATCTGCCAGGAAGCCCGAACGGTCGCCGCTGCGCAGGCGGCTTCCCGTCAGATAGGCGTGACGTTCGAATCGCGGCTCGACCCGGTGACCGTCCGCGGCGACCGGGAACAGCTCGAACAGGTCATCAGCAACCTGCTGGACAACGCGGTGAAGTTCAGCCGCACCGGTGGCCGGGTCCAGCTGCGGCTCACCGCGGACGGGAACTCTGCGGTGGTGACGTGCACCGACCACGGCATCGGTATCCCGGCGGCCGAGAAGGATCAGCTGGGCACCCGATTCTTCCGGGCGTCCAACGCCACAGCCAAAGCAGTACAGGGAACGGGTCTCGGGCTGGCGATCGTTCGCCGGATCCTGGACCAGCACGGCGGCACCATCGGGATCGAGTCGGTGGAAGGAAGCGGCACCACCGCCGAAGTTCGTATTCCGCTGGCCTCCACCCGATCAGGCCCCCGCCACAGTCCTACGGGCCATCTCTGAGCGACTGGCAAACAACCCGCGCTCACAGCGCGGCGGGAAGCACCGGAGGTCAGGCCTCACAAGTTCGCAACGCGACGAGCCGCCGGCAGGGTGACCGTGAAGACGGAACCCTTCCCGACGACGCTTGTCACGCACAGCTGCCCGTTCTGGGCGGCGATCATCCGTTGAGCGATGGCCAGCCCGAGCCCGGAACCCTTGATGTCCGTTCGCATCACGCTGTCGGCGCGGTAGAAGCGGTCGAAGATGTTGGCGATGGCGCTCGGTTCGATTCCCATGCCGGTGTCCCTGACCGTGAGCTGCACGCTCCCGCCTTCGGCCAAGCAGCTGATGCCTATCGAGATTCGGCCGCCGGGCGGAGTGAACTTCAGGGCATTGCTGATGAGATTGGTCAGGGACTGCTCGAGCCGCTGCGGGTCGGCGAATGCGACAGGCGACTCGACGCCAGGGTCGGGAACGGGATCGAAAGCCAGATCCACATCGACGGCCGAAGCGATCGCAGAAAAGGACGACACCAGGGCCTGGACCAGAGGCACCAGTGCGGTCGGCTCAGCGTGCATCATCGAGGGGTCGATGTCAGCCTGACCCAGAGTGAGGAGGTCGTCGATCAGCTGGCTCAGGCGCTGCGCGTTGCGGTACACGATATCCAGGATTTTGCGGTCATCCTCCGACAAGAGTTCGTTGTCGAGGACCTCTTCGATGAACCCGAGAATGGAAGCGGTCGGCGTTTTCAATTCATGGGACGCCGAGGCGGCGAAGTTGTTCTGCATCAATACTGTCGCCTCCGCCACGTCCCTTGCTGCCACCATTGCCGCCTTCGCTGCGGTGTCTGCCGTTACGTCCGCGAGCGTGCCCACCCAGCCGAGGCCGGTACCGTCCTCCCCCAGCAGCGGCTGAGCGGTCAGCTGGACGATCCGGGGAGGCATGCCGGCCGGCTGATCGACCTCGAAGCGGCAGGACCACGTCGATCTGGAACCAGCTGTTCCCGGCGATTCTCCCCTGATCGAAGCCCGCGTCTGCGGGCTCATCACGAGGTCCAACGGTCGGCCGAGCGCGTCCGCGAAGGCAATGCCGGTGATCTCCGTCCAACTCGGATTGGTGTAGAGGTAATTGTCATCCGCATCCACGCGGAAGATTCCGATCGGAGCCGCTTCGGTGAGCAGCATGAGTTGATCTGACGACTCCTGCAATTGCCGCGTTCGCTCGGATAGCTGTTCCGCACGCAGGTACAGGTTTGCGAATACGGAGACTTTCGCGCGAAGTTCCGCGGGATTGATCGGACTCGTGATGAAATCGGCGGCGCCGAGGTCATAGGCCTTGAGGCTCGTGGCCTCCGCTTTGTCCTGCGCCGTGATGAAGATGATCGGCGTGAGCTCGGACTGGACCCGCTGCCGGATGTACCCGGCCGTCTCGAAGCCGTCCATGATCGGCATCCGCACGTCCATCAAGATGACGGCGAAGTTCTCCCGGATCAGAGTGCGCAGGGCGTCGCCCCCGGATTCGGCTTCGACGACCCGATATCCCAGCGGTGAGAGAATCGCTTTCACGGAAAGTCGCTTTCCAGCGTTGTCGTCGACCAGGAGAATGGGAACAGCCGAATTGTCGATCGCCCGGCGATCGGCACCTCGGGAGTTGACCGAGTAGATCTGACCTGTCATCACGCCGGCTTGTCGGCCACTGGCAGCCACTGCAGAAGCGCGGAATACAGCTGGGCTGAACTGAGGGGCTTGGGGACATAACCATCCGCTCCGGCATCGAGGCAGCGTTGACGTTCACCGTCGGCGAACTTGCTGGTGACTGCGATGATGGGGATGTACGGGATCAGGTCCGATCTGCGAATGGCGCGAATCGTTTCGTAGCCGTCCATGATGGGCATCATGATGTCGGTCAGCACGATGTCGAAATCATTGTGCAGTTCCAGCATCTCGATCGCCTTGAAGCCGCTTTCGGCGTGCAGGACCGTCGCCTTGGAGCGCTCCAGCAGCGCCGTCAGCGCGAAGATGTTGCGCATGTCGTCATCGATCACCAGCACTGTGATTCCGCGCAGGAAAGTGTTGACGTCGAAGTCGACCTGGTCAGGCCTACGGTCCTGCCCGGGCGAATTGGTCGGAGCCGCTGCGTCTGCCTTGGCAGCCGGCTCGATCCGCCGACTCGGCGGCGTCGGCTGATCCGAAGGTGTCGACGGTGCGTCGGCGGGGAGGTACACGGTGAAGGTGCTGCCCTGGCCGATCTTGCTGGCCACGGTGATCTCACCGCCGAGACGGACGACCAGTTCACGGCTGATCGACAGGCCGAGGCCGGTGCCGCCGTAGAGGCGGGAGGTGGCGCCGTCACCTTGGGCGAATTCTTCGAAGATGCGGCTCTGCGCCGATTCCTCGATGCCGATGCCGGTGTCGGTGACCCAGAAGGCGACTACGGCGGCCGCCTCGGCGAGCGTGGCGATCGATCGGTTCCAGCCGCGGGCGGCGAGACCGACCTTGATGGAAATTGCACCCTGCGGGGTGAATTTGAAGGCGTTGGTGAGGAGATTCTTGATGACCTGGCGGAGCCGGTCGGGGTCGGTGACGATCTCTTCCGGACAGCCCGGGGCCACATCCATTGCGAAGCCGAGCCCCTTGGCCCGAGCAACAGGTTCGAACTCGCGGACCAGCGCACCGGCCAGCGGTCCGATAGGGGTGTTGACCGGGTTGACGGTGAAGGTGCCAGACTCGACCTTCGCCAGATCCAGGATGTCGTTGAGCAGGGTGAGCAGGTCGTTACCGGAGGACCGGATGACCGAGGCGTATTCGACCTGGGATTCGGTCATGTTGTTGTCGGGGTTGGCCTCGAGTTGCTCCGCCAGGATGAGCAGGCTGTTCAGCGGGGTGCGCAGTTCATGGGACATGTTGGCGATGAACTCTGATTTGTACTTGGAGGAAACCGCGAGCTTCCCGGCATTTTCTTCCAATTGAACTGCCTTTTCCTCCAGCAGCCGTGCGGATTCTTCGACTTCCCGGTTCTTCCGTTCCGCTTCGCTGTTCTGAGTTGCCAGCAGCCCGGCCTGCCGACCCAGATCCTCATTGGATTCGCGGAGTTCTTCCTGCTGCGCGCGAAGTTCCTCGGCCAGCGACTGCGACTGCTTGAGCAGGTTGTCGGTGCGGGTGTCGGCCTCGATCGTGTTCAGAACCAGGCCGATGCTTTCGGTCAGCTGGTCCAGGAACGCCTGATGGATCAGGCTGAACGGAGAGAAGGAGGCCAACTCGAAGACCGCGCGTACCGACCCTTCGAAAAGGACGGGAACGACGATGATGTTGAGCGGAGGCGACGAACCCAGACCGGAATTGATCCGGACATAGTCGCCCGGAACCTGGGTGAGCAGGATCCGCTTCTTCTCCTTCGCGCACTGCCCGATCAGACCTTCACCGATCCGGAACGACGTGGACAGGTGCTTTCGTTCCTGATAGCCGTACCCGGCCTGCAGATGCAGCATCGGCTCGCCGGAGCCGGGGGTGTCGCTCATCGAATAGAACACGCCGTGCTGCGCCGATACCAGCGGCGCCAACTCCGACAGGATCATGTTCGACACCGCGTCCAGATCCCGCTGACCTTGCAGCATCCGGCCGAACCGTTCCCAGTTCGTCTTCAACCAGTCCTGCTCGATGTTCTCCCGAGTCGTTTCCCGCAACGTGCGGATCATCTCGTTGAGCTTGTCCTTGAGCACCGCCATCTCGCCGCTCGCCTCGACACTCACCTGCCGTGTCAGATCGCCATCGGTCACCGCGGTCGCAACATCGGCAATGGCCCGGACCTGGTTGGTCAGGTTCGCCGCCAACTGGTTCACGTTGTCGGTGAGGTCCTTCCACACCCCACCGATCTCTTTCGACTGCGCCTGCCCACCCAGTTTTCCCTCGACGCCGACCTCACGAGCCACCCGGGTGACCTCACCGGCGAACGCGTTCAATTGATCGACCATCGCGTTGACGGTGTTCTTCAATTCCAGGAACTCACCCTTGACGTCGATCGAGATCTTCTTGGACAGATCACCGTTCGCCACCGCCGTGGTGACCTCGGCGATGTTCCGCACCTGCCCCGTCAAGTTGCCGGCCATCAGGTTCACGTTGTCCGTCAGGTCTTTCCAGACGCCGCCGACCTCGATGGTGACCGCTGCGGCCTGCCCGAGCTTGCCTTCCGTGCCGACCTCGCGGGCCACCCTGGTCACCTCGGAGATGAACCCGTTCAATTGATCGACCATCGCGTTGATGGTGTTCTTCAACTCCAGCATCTCGCCGCGGACCTCGATCGAAATCTTCTTCGAGAGGTCACCGCTGGCCACCGCGCCGATCACCCGCTGCATCTCCGTCGTCGGCCGGACCAGAGCATCGATCAACGAATTCAACGACTCCACCCCACCGGACCAACTGCGCGCCCAGCCACCCAGAATCAGCCGCTGCGACAACCGGCCCTGCTTGCCCACCACATCGCTGACCCGGGCCAGTTCCTCACCGAACGTCTGATCCGCGATGATCACCTCGTTCAGCGCATCCGCGACCTTCCCAGCGACACCCGTCCACCCCAACGGCATTCGAGCGCTGAAATCCCCCGACCGCACCTTGGCCAGCACGTCCAGCAGCACGGTCAACTCGCCGGCGTCCTCGACCGCGGCTTTTCCGTTCGTGGCGATGTCTGTCATGGTCTGCTCCCGTAGCTGCGATACGTTGCGAAGTCCCCGCCCGGGCGGCTTCCCAGGTAGCCGCCGGCACCCGCCGCGGAGCCATGCTCGAAGTCCGACGGTTGCTATTTGTAGGCCTACGGTAACACAAAGTAGTAATTGCCGGTAGGTCATATCGCCCAACTTCAAGTCACTGGCCCCGGCGCTGTGGGACCAGCGCGAATCGTTCCGAACGCATGAAGGGCAGTTCGACGAATCGATAGCTCACCGCCGCCATCCCCGCACCCAAGGCCACGGCCAGAGCGATGACCAGTGGCGGCTCGACAACATTCGGACGGACGAACAAGTTGAAACCAGCGAAATTCCATAGGTAGATGCTGTAGCTCGCCCTCCCCAGCAAGGTGAGCGGCTTCCAGCTCAGCCACTTGATCAGCCCGTTCTCAGCTCGCAGACCTAGCCAGATCAGGTAAAGACCAGTGCAGACAGCAAGGGGCAGGCCAAACCACCTGTACAAGACGCTGTGTACACCGGGGCCGGCCAGAACATACTCGACACTGGCGGCAAGAAGTAGACAAGCAGTGCCCATAGCCATACGGGGGCGCCGCAGCGGCGGGAAACTCGTTGATTCGACGACCGACAGCGCAAGTGCGCCGCCAATCAAGATTTCGGGGATACGGGCCAACGGCCCGAAGTAGAACCAGTTCGGGCTCTGGAACAGTGCAACCAGGTAGAAAGCACCTGCAGTGATGGCCACCGCCGTTGCAACTTGCCTCGCGCCGAGGCCGGCTCTTCTGGCTACGACAATGGCCAGCGGCCACACCAGGTAGAACATCCACTCGATGGACAGCGACCAGGTGAGCTCGAACGGACTGGCGTGCCCCCTGGCTACGGAAAACGCCGAGCCCTGGACGAGTGCCAGAAATGCGGGTGCGAGCAGGTCCGGCACGCGCCCGCGCGCGTTGGGAAGGAGTGCGTAGATGGTGATGGTTCCCAGAACCATCGCGAGGAGTGCCGGATAGAGGCGCACGACTCGTCGCCAGAGAAAGGTTCGATATTGTGCCACCACCGACTTGCCTTGCGTCCGGCCGCGCCACAGCATGGTGGAGATGATGTACCCGCTGAGCACGAAGAAGAGGTCGACCCCGAGATACCCGCCCAGGCCGAGAGGGAACCATGAGCCGACCCAATGAACCGCAAGAACGCCGCCGATCGCCAGCCCTCGAATGCCGTCGAGATATTCCACTCTTTGCCGACGTTCCGACGGACGTCCAGCAACAACAGCCGGGCGGTCCCCACCTGCCCGCAAACCGCTGACGCGATCAACAGCGGACCCCATCAGTGGCTCGACGTATTCTTCACGGGCAGGATCACGAATTGTTCCGAATGCATGAAAGGAAGCTCCACGAATCGATAGCTGACCGCCGCCATCCCCGCACCCAACGCCACGGCCAGCGTGAGGACCAGTGGCGGCTCCTCAATGGGCGGACGGACGAACAGCTGATAGCCAACGTAGTGCCAAAGGTAGATGCTGTAGCTCGCCCTTCCGAGCAGGGTGAGCGGCTTCCAGCTGAGCCACTTGATCAGTCCGTTCTCAGTCCGCAAACCCAACCAGATCAGGTATAGACCCGTGCAAACAGTAAGTGGCAGCCCGATCCATTCAAACGCGACGCCATATGCAATGGGAACGAACATGACATAGAAGGCCGTCGCAGTAATGAATAGGAACGCAATCCCCATCACCATTTTGGGGCGCCGCAGCGGCGGGAAATTCGTTGATTCAACGACCCACAATGCCAGTGCGCCGCCTACTAACATCTCGGGGATACGGGCCATCGGCCCGAAGTAGAACCAGTTCTGGCTCTGGAACAGTGCGCCCGCATACAAGGCGCCGGCGGCGGTGGCGACCGCTGTTGCGGCATGCTTTGCGTGGATACCGGCTCTTCTAGCTGCGAAAATAGCCAGCGGGAACACCAGATAAAACATCCATTCGATGGACAGCGACCAAGTGAGCTCGAACGGACCGGAGTGCCCCCTGACGAACGTCGAGCCTTGGATAAGCGCGATAAATCCGGGTGCAAGCAGGTCCGGCACGCGCCCGCGCGCGTTGGGAAGGAGTGCGTAGATGGTGATGGTTCCCAGAACCGTCACCAGAAGAGCTGGATACAGGCGCACGACTCGTCGCCAGAGAAAGGTTCGATATTGTGCCACCACCGACCGGTCTTGCGTCCGGCCGCGCCACAGCATGGTGGAGATGATGTACCCGCTGAGCACGAAGAAGAGGTCGACCCCCAGATACCCGCCCACGCCGAGAGGGAACCGTGAGCCGACCCAATGAACCGCAAGAACGCCGCCGATCGCCAGCCCTCGAATGCCGTCGAGATATTGCACCCTTTGCCGACGTTCCGAGGGAGGTCCAGTAGCAATGGTCGGGCCGTTCCCACCTACCCGCAACCCGCTCACGCGCTTGACAGCCGACACCATCAAAGACTCGCCGGATTCGTCTTTGGGATGACATCCGCCGCCGCCCGCACTGTACTTCGATTCTGGAGCCTGGGCAGCGCCGCGAGCATCGTGAACGCCCCCAGCCACAACACCGGCGAGGCGAGCACCATGCCGACCGGCAACACGCAGCGCCGGTCGTAATGCGCTCCCCAGACGACCAAGAGTATCGCCGCGGGTAGCCGATAGATGAGTGCCGGAAAGTGCGTCGAACCGAGCGGGTGGCTCGACTTGCTCCCCTGTGAAATCAGAAGGTGCGTCCACTCGACCCACAGGTGCGGCGCAAGCCCCCATGAGAAAAGCGCAACTGCTCCCACCACGGCCAAACTCATGGCCAGTGGACGCCATTCGCGCCGCACGGCAAACCACACCGGACCGAGACAGAGGGATACTTTTGTCAGGGCAGCAAAAGCCCACGCCGAGTAATGCCGCAGCCCTAGAACTGCGACCAGGGCGAGGAGAATGAAGATATTTCCCGCGCGGATCTCCGGAAGGGCCGCCATCCACAGCGGTATTGCCCACCAACGGAGGGGGGCGAGCAGCCACGCCAGGACCAGACCTAGAAGTGTGGACCACAACACCGCGAACAGCGGCCAGGGCAGGAAGGTCAACGGCTGCATGAACTGCGCGAACGCCGGCGAGTAGAGATACGCATCAGTGGTCATCGGTCCGGTGGTATACATCGCCCCGCGCTCGGCGAGACAGTAGGCGTGCGAGTCCCATCCGAATTGCCCCGGATGGTGGTCAGAAATCGCGGAACCAACCGCATAGATGACTCCGAGAAGTTTTGCGGTATCAGCTGCCAGTCGCCGCATGAGTGCGACAGGGGCCTGATGCAGCCAGTCACTGTGAACGGGGATCACCCGAGTCGTCCCTCTTTCCAAGAGGCCGAGATGCATGGGGCGATCGCTGAAGTCTGGGCAGCGCGGCCAGCATCGTGCACGTTCCCAGCCACAGCACCGGCGAGGCCAGCACCATACCGACCGGCAACACCCAGCGCCGATCGGACACCGCCCCCCAGGCCACCAGCATTATCGCCACCGGCAGCCGATAGATGGGCGGTGGCAAGTACGCGGCACCGATGATCAGTTTCGACCTGTCCGCCTGTGAACCCAGCAGGTTGAACCATTCCATCCACAGGTGCGGCGCAATCGCCCACGACAGCAGTGCGACCGCGCCCGTCACGCCAAGGCTGATTCCCAAATTGCGCCATTCGCCCCGCACCGCGAACCACACCGGACCGAGACAGAGCGAGACCTTCGTGAGGGCGGCGAAAGCCCAGACCCAGCGATGCCGAAGGCCCAGCACGGCGACCACCGCCAGGAGGACAAAGATGTTCCCAGAGATCACTTCAGGCAGGCCGACAAACCACAGCGGGATCGCCCACCAACGGAGCGGGGCCAGCAGCCAAGCCAGGACAGCGCCGATGAACACCGACCACAACACGACGAAAACCGGCCACGGGAGCAGCGTCAACGGTCGGATGACCTGCGCGAAGGCCGGCGAGTAGAGGTACGCATCGCGTACCATCACGCCGCCGGTGTACATCGCGCCACGCCACGCCAGCCAGTAGGCGTGCGAGTCAGTACCGAAGTTGCTTTGATGCCAGTTCGCCAACGAATACCAGAGTGCCAGGAAGATTCCGAGAACCTTTGCGCCGCTTGCGGCCAGCCACAGCACCTGCCTGCGTTGAGTCGCCGGCAAGGCCGGTTCGGCGCGGTCCAGGTTCACCAACGTCCTACTCCCTCCGAGGTTGTCAGTCGTCAGGACCTGGGCGGCTCGGGATGCGCCCCAGAAGCGCACGCCGCCGTCACCCGACCCTCTGCGCCGACGTGCTACTCTCACCGAGAGTACATGATTGATTACGGAGCGACGGCGCGGCGATAATTTGATTGTCGTCCACTCCGCCGAGGACCCATCTCCGAACCGACCTCGAACCCCTCGATCCACACCGGCGAGGATTGACATGACAAGACCGAATGTGGCTGTGGATACGCGCCGCTGGCGAATATGGGTCCTTGTCCTACCGGCAGCGATCGCGGTGGGAATGGCAATGGCTGTCGGTACTCCCATGAGCGACTGGGGCGCCGCCGTAACTGGAGCCCGTTACCTGCTCTCCGGCCACCTGAGCGTCTATGCCGACATGCCGAAGGTGCAGATGGGTCCGCTCGCCCTGCTGCTTGCCGGTGCGCTGCCGGGGCCGATCTATCTTGCCGCGGTGTGCTCTCTGCTATCCCTGATGCTGTGGATGGTGACGCTTGCACACCCGCGGACCCGGTCCACGTATGTCTCGACGCTCAGCGGTGGCGTTCTCCTGGCCTGGCCCTGGGCTGCCTTCGCGGTACAGGGCCATGGCGACGACGCTCTTGTTCTGATCGGTGTCGTCGCCATGGTGCTGGGGTGCAAGTCGAATCGGGAGGCGTGGGTGATCGCCGGCTTCCTGGTCGCGATCACGGCGAAACCGACCGCCGTTCTCTTCCTGCCGTTGGTATTCCTGGCGTCCCGACTCACGGGAATCGTTGCGGTATTCGGTGCGGGTCTGCTGTGGGCGCCATTCATCATTGCCGACGTGCCGGGCTTCATCGCCGCGGGACGCGGGCAGGGCGACCTGTGGCCGTATTCGTTGCCGGATCTGCTCGGAGGTGAGCCGCACAGCGGGTTCCCCGCCTGGGTTCGTCCGGTTCAACTCGTCGGGGGCGCCGCCGTGTGCTTCCTCCTGGCACGGCGGAAAGGAGTCGCCGCCGCGGTGGCGGGAGTATTTGCGTTCCGCGTGTTGCTGGAGCCGGCGACCTGGAACTACTACTCGGCTTCGGTCATTGCCGCGGCAATTTTGCTCGATCTCGATTGCCGTCGGCGCATTCCATGGGGCGCACTTCTGGGTTTCGTTTCTTTCGTCGCCGCGTTCGGCATGTCACTGAACATGGCGCAGGGGGCGGTACGAATCCTGGCGCTGACCGGAGTGCTGGTCCTGGCATTCATCGGCGGCACAGCACAAAAAGATCGGCACCACGGCCTCAGTGACGAGCCCGCCCATCTCAGCCGGCGGGTCGTAGTTCAGCCGCCCGCATCGACTCATAGACGCGAACGGCTACGGGGCGATAGTTACCGCAGCGAGCCAGGTTCCGGTATGCCGCGTCGAAGTCCGGGCTCATCGTACTGACGATCCAGACCGGACCGCTGGGCCATGTGAGGCTGGCACAGCTGCGGTTCTCGTAGGAACTCTGAGCAAGAAATGCCGTCGCTGTCGCCGGAAATTCCTGGACGAAAGCAGCACCATATTCCTGCGCATAGAGCCGGGCCAGATACCCCTCGACCGGGACCGCAGTGATAACCGCCTGTCCGGTTCCGACCGCCCGCATGGCCGCGCTCCAGGGATGCCGCTGCGTCCAGGGCGTATCCACCATCGACACGGTCGCCATCAGACAGAAGGCCACGCTGAAAGCCGTCAACAGCGTGGTCGACACCAGGGCCAACCGCCGGGATCGGTCGAGGCACCCACGGATACCGGCTCCGACCGCAATAGCCAGACCAGGAACCGCGAACACCAGATACCTCTCCGAGAACAGTGACGAGGAGAACTGGGCACCGACCGCCAACGTCAGCACCGGGACAGCGAAGGTAAAGACGCCCAGCGAGGCGACCCGGCGGGTGCCGGATGTCAATCCGACGGCAACCACACCGACGATCAGCAACACCACAACCGCCTTGGTCACCGTGGCAGCCCTGCCGTATCCGGCGATGACATCCAACACGCCCGCAACCAGCCCTCCGACCGACCGCGGGGGCACTGGGAGCAGTTGGCCGTGCGAAGCGCCGCCCGAGAGGAAGAAGAACCAGATTGACACGGACAGAACCAGGCTCGCAGCGAGGCCGGCAGCCCACTCACGCAGCTGGGCACGGTGGAACACCACCAGCCACAGCACCTGACCCGCCACGACGAGCCCGGTCAGGAAGTGCGCGTAGAGCATGAGGCCGGACAGGCTGCCCCAGCGGATGAATCGCATCGTTCCGCCGTCCCGAACGGCCACGTCGAACAGGAGAGCGGAAATCATCACCAGCAGCATGGACAACGCGTACGTCCGGCCGATCACCATATCCTGTTGAATGACCGGATTCATCGCCGCCACGACCAGCGAGACGAATGCGGCCCAGGAACCGAAGTGAGCCCGCGCGAAGCGGTGCAGCAGAACGAGCGCTGCGACCATGAAGACCGTACTGCTCAGGCGGAGCAAACTTTGGCCCGGCCGATCGAACGACCACATCAGTAGGGTATGCAACGAGCCGTTGAGCTCTCTGGACCACAAAACTTTCAGCAGGGACGTGAAAGGTAGTCGGGTTTCCGCGGACGTATATCCCTCGTCCAACGTGAGATCGGTTCGACCATAGGCGAGCCAGCTGCCGACGATCGCTCCGACCAGCACAAGAGCAGTGAGAGCGTCTGCAAGACCGCGTCGCCCGGCCATCCGGTTGGGTACTGCTGCTGGCGTTGTCACGAACCTTGTCGTCACGAACCGAAGGTTGCCATGATCTCGATCGCCACCGGGCCCATCAGCACCACGAATAGTGCGGGCAAAATGCACAGCATCAGCGGGAAGATCACCTTGACCGGGATCTTCATTGCCTTTTCCTCGGCCGCCTGGCGCCGCTTGAGCCGCATCTCGCTCGCCTGCGTTCGTAGCACATCCGCAACGGCGATGCCGTAGATGTCGGCCTGGATGACGGCGCGCAGGAAGCGCCGGAGGTCGGGGACGTGGGTGCGTTCGATCAGTGCGTGGTAGGCATTCCTTCGGGACTGGCCGAGCTGCATGTCCTGCAGCGTGCGGGCCAGTTCGGCGGCCAGCGGGCCCTTTCCGTTCTTTGCCGAACGCATCATGGCCGATTCGAAGCCGGAGCCGGCTTCCACCGCAATGGTCATCTGGTCGAGGGTGTCGGCCAGTTCGAGCCCGATCGCGATCTGACGCTTCTGACCACGACTTTTCAATAGCAGATCCGGTACAAAATGGCCCACCGCGGTCACCAGAGCCACCATAACGACGCGGGTGGCGGACGGACCTTGATTGATGAAGATCAGTCCGAGCACAGCGATGGCACACGGGATGAGCAGCTTCCCGAGCAGTATTCGTTCCAATTTCCAAGCCGGTGGTCGACCGGCCAGCGCGATCAATCGATCCAACTTGGCAACCGTGTGGCCCGGTGCAATCCGGCGCGCCAATCGGGCTGTCCACGCTTCTGTTTGGCGACTCGCAGTTTCCTCCGGCATACCCAAACCCGTGGTGACGTTGACCAGTACCTGTTCACGGGTGCGGTCGCGGGGGGCCAGAATCAACCAGCCCGCGCCGGCCAATGCCCCTGCGACCGCCAAGGCAGCGAGAACCACGATCGGTGGCATTTGTTCCTTCTTCCTCGAACCGGAACCCGGGGTACATCGATTTGCAGCCGGCAGAGATCAGAACTTGAAAGAGACGACTTTGCGGAGCCACAATCCGCCGACGGTCATCAGAACGACCGCGACGCCGATCAGAACCCACCCCAGCGCGCTTTCGGTCAGCCTTGCCAGATAGCTGGGGTTGCTCATCGTGAGAAAACCCGCAACGCCCACCGGCAGCATCATCAGCACTATTCCTGACAGGCGCCCCTCCGCGCTCAGCGCCTTGACCTGTCGTCGGATCTGGTTGCGTTCCCGAATGGTGTGGGCGACGGTATCCAGTACTTCGGAGAGGTCACCGCCGACTTCCCGGTGGATCGCGATGGCCTGGGCCACCCAGCCGAAGTCGTCGCTTGCCATGCGGGCGGCCGTGGCGTCCAGGGAATCGCCGAGCTCACGGCCGACCCGGGTTTCGTTCAGTATTCGGCTGAACTCTTCGGTGGTCGGCTCCTCAGCCTCGCGCGACACGGCGTCGACCGCGCGCAGCAGGCTGTGCCCCGCTCGCAGGCTACCGGCCAGGAGTTGCAACGTGTTGTCGAGCTGGTCCGAGAACGCGGTTCGGCGGCGTCCCGCCAAGAATCCCAGGACAACCTTCGCGAGCAACGGAATAGCCACCATCAGCACCAGGGCGATCAACCACCCGGACAGCACCAGCGCGGCCGCGGCTGCCGCAAGAGTCCCGGCCAGCAATAGGATCACGAAGTCAGCAGGGGCAATTCTCTTTCCGGCGCTCGTCAAGGCTTCGGTCAACTTCTCGTTCAAGTTGCTCCGGGCCAGCGCGGTTTTCAGGGCTCCGACCAGCCGCTGACTGGGTGCACCGAGCTGGCCTTTTGTGGTCGGCTGGTCGGCCGGGCCGCGTCGATCGGCCGCTATCCGGTTTCCGTGGCCACCGAACAGTGCGGCGATTCCAGCGGCCAGGGCGGCATAGCAGGCCGCCAACCCGCCGACCATGGTCCAGGTGCCGCTCACCGCGAGGACGACAAGTCGGGCACACCGAAAATACCGGGCGAAAGTTTGATGCCCAAGTCACGAAACCGGTCGGTGAATCTCGGACGCACCCCGGTGGGGATCGCCTTACCATTCATGCGGCCCTGGCTGTCCGTTCCGGCGGAGTAATCGAAGACGAAGGCGTCCTGCAGAGTGACCACATCCCCCTCCATTCCCTGTACTTCTGTCACGTAGGTGACGCGGCGGGACCCGTCCCGAAGTCTGCTCAGTTGCACGAAGACGTCAACGGCGGAGGCGATCTGCTCGCGGACGGCTCGCAGCGGGAGATCCATCCCGGCCATCAGCACGAGGGTTTCCAGCCGGGAGACAGCATCCCGCGGGGAGTTGGCATGCACGGTGGACAGCGACCCGTCGTGTCCGGTGTTCATCGCCTGCAGCATGTCCAGCGTTTCACCACCGCGGCACTCGCCGACGACGATGCGGTCCGGGCGCATCCGGAGCGAGTTGCGCACCAGATCGCGGATGCTGACCGCGCCCTTGCCCTCGATGTTGGGTGGCCGGCTCTCCAACCGCACAACGTGCTCCTGCTGCAGCTGCAATTCGACCGCGTCCTCGATCGTTACGATCCGTTGCGTCTCGGGAATGAAAGAGGACAGCACGTTCAGCAGGGTGGTCTTACCCGTGCCGGTGCCCCCGGAGACGATGATGTTGAGCCTCGCCAGTACGCAGGCGTTCAACAGCTCTGCCATTTCCGGGGACAAGGTTCCAAAAGCAATCAGGTCGGCGGTCTCCCACGGATCCTTCGCGAATTTGCGGATGGTCAGCGACGAGCCGCTGAACGCCAGCGGCGGGATGATGGCGTTGACCCTGGACCCGTCGGCCAGCCGGGCGTCCACCATCGGCGACGATTCGTCGATACGGCGGCCGACCCGGGACACGATTCGTTCGATGACCCGTCGCAGGTGGTCCTCGGACCCGAATCGGGCCGAGGTACGGACCAGCTTGCCGTTCCGCTCGACGAAGATGTTGTCCGGTCCGTTGACCATGATTTCGGTGACCGACACGTCATCGAGAAGGCGCTGCAGCGGCCCGTAACCCAGTACGTCATCGCCGACCTCGTCCATCAGCCGCTGGCGTTCATCCGAGGTGAGCGGAACCCGTTCTTCCTCCACCACGTGGGCCAGTTCCTCGCGGACCAGCGTGTGCAGTTGTTCTTCCGCCAGTGAGACGTCGTTGAGGCGGGTGCCGATTCGTTCAAACAGGGCCTTGCTGGCCCGCTCCTTGAGCTTGGCCAGTGGATCGGAGACCGGCACCGCCGTCGTCTCGCTCGGGCCCCGACGCGAGGTGGCCGATGGATTCTTGACCAGGCGCGGTGGAGTCGGTGCGCTTGATGCGTTCTTGACCGGTCGCGGCGCGCTCAGCTGGGCAGGCCGCTGTCCTGGCGTCAGGGCTCTTGGAGGCAGGCCACCCTTGGCAGCTTCGAGCCGCTCTGAAAGGTTCATCGGGCCAGCGCCCGGTGTCGCGGCTGCCGGCCGGCGGACTTCTGGAGTTGAATCTGGAAGCGGGCGACCAGTTGCTGAAGTTCTTTGGTGGCGGAGTCGCGCGCGCCGCTCTGCAGTAGCGGAACACCCTGATTGGTGGACAGGGTGACCGCGCTGGACCGGGGCAGGACGACGTCCACATCGGTCCCGATGACGCCTTCCACGTCCTTGACCGTCAGGCCGCTGTTCTTGTCGGCGAAATTTAGGACGACATGTTCGGTCATCCGGGTCAGGGACAGATCCCGGAGGATCTGCCTTTCCTTGTAGAGGCCCCTGATGCTCGGGACATCCATGGTGCAGATCATCACCGCATCGCTGGCCTCGTCCAGGGCTCGCAGGGTGTGCTCGGTGATTCCGGGTGCGGTGTCGACCACGACGTAGCGAAATTCTTCGGCGAGCAGCCCCAGCAGCTTGGTGACGTCGTCTCCGGTGACGCCGTCCGCGGCGGCCGGTGAGTCGGAGCCGCACAGGGCGTACAGACCTGTCGGGTGGGGCGTCAAAAAGGTTTTCAACGCCATCGCGTCCAGGCCGATGACGTCCACCGCGTCGGCCAGCCCGTGCTCGGGTGTCAGGTGCAACGCGGATGCGACGTCGCCGAACTGCAGATCGAGGTCGACGATGACTGTTTGGTGCGGCGCCAACCGGGCCAGCCCAACCGCCAGATTGGTGGCGATGGTGGTCTTCCCGGAGCCGCCCTTCGGCGACACGATCGGTATCACGCGCCCTCGCGGACTGCTGCTGTCGTTGGTCGATGCGGCCAGCCGCCGAGCGGTCGCCGCTGCCGAGGCCCGCTCGAGTACCGCACGCAACTCAGCCACGTCCGCATCGGCCGGCACCACGTCGCGGATGCCGGCCCGCATTGCCTCGAGCCAGTCGTCCGCGCCTACAGCGGTCGCCAGCACGATACTGGTGCCCTTGTGCATCCCGTCGATGAAGGATGCGACCGTCACCGCAGCCTCGGTGGGTATGCCCGGTCCGAAGACCACTACGTCCGGAATGCCGCCCGCGGTAAGTTCCAGCAGAAGTCGGGCCGGGTCGACCGGATTCCCATCTTCGCGCCGGCGACGCTGCGCCGCCGTCTCCCCGTCGGCGATGGAGAGCAATTCCACCGAATCGGCGCTGACGGCGAGCTGGACCCGGCGGCCGAAATCGTCGGAGGTCGTCGCCACTACGATGCGGTTCACTTGAGCACCTGTGTCTCGTCGATGATTCCGGTCCCGTTCTGGTCGGCCGTCAACGGTTCGTTGGAAAGCCAGATCGACCCGTACTCGGCGGCCCAGACGATTCTTTCCGCACTTCCGGCAGTGGTGGCCAGGGTGACCAGCACACTGACCGTGGGATCGTTCGGAACTCCCTGAGCGGCCGCCGTGGTCGGTGCGGCCGAGGGCGTCGTGGATCCGCTCGAACCCGGCGCCGAGGCCGTCGTGGTCGGGTTCGTTGACGTCATCGGCGCAGAAACTGATTCTTCGATCGCGGTCACCAGTACCTTGTGCACCACCAGGTGAGTCAGCCCCGACCCTTTCTCAGGCTTGAGCGAGATGAATACTCCGACCGTGTCACCGGGTTTCAACTTTCCGCCCAACGCCTGGTCCGGGCGAAGAAGAATGGTCAATTGCTGCAGATTCGGTGGAACTTTGACAGATGTACTCGCGGTGGTGACGACAGGAGCGGTGCCGAACTTGCCGGCCAGCAACTGCTCACCCGGCTCGAGAGCGACCAGAGCCACCTTTCCGGCGAGTTGGTTGAGGTCGGTCACCCGATTCGGTAGCGCCGCATCCTTGGGGAGGGCTTTGGTCGCTATCTGCTTTCCGAGGCCGGCCGCCGGCGCGCCGGCCGCGATGGCGCTCGAGGCCACCAGCACGTCGACAGTCGCCACCGGCGGAGCCGCCGGCGCCGCCGACTGCGAAGAGGCGGATCGGACGTACATGAGTAACACCACCGTGCCGACCGCAGCCAGCACCACGGCCAGCACCGCGGCGATCACACGAGTCTTCATAAGGTCCTGTTTCCTATGCGGTCAAAGCGACTATTCGAGCCCCGAGATCGGGACCCGCGGCGCCACCGTAGGTGTAGTTGTCGGACGGCTCCACGTACCTGAGGAAGTAACCGCGGAGACAGCGGTCACTTCCGCTGCAGGGAGGCTGCGTGTCTGGTGGTGAATAGGCAGTGTACTGACTCGCGAAGTTGTAGCCGATGAGGCGGAAGGCCGCATAGCCGTAGAGGTGATACCAGGCGTTGGATCCGGTCCCCCCGACCGTGTCGAACAGCGGCAATAAGATCGTCTTGCCCAATTGATCGGTGAAGTTGGAAGTTTGACACGTACTGGGAACAGAGTTACCTGGATCGGAATACACATATTGTGCTGCCAGCGTGGACGTTGCCGTGCACGCGGCGGCGTTGGCCATCAGCCACCCGAAACCACCAGGAACGGCATTGCCGGAGTTCGGAAAGCACTGGCCGGCGTTTGCAGACTTGGAGAGATACATAGTGGTCGGTGTTTGGCCAGCAAGCGACCCGGCGTTCGCCGCAACCTGAGCGTCGAAAGAGCACCGGGAGATGGTGAGTGGCAAAATCGCAGTGCCGCCGTTGGGAGACAGCCAGGAAGCGGTGGCCTGCGCTGCGACGGTGTTGTTGTCAACACCGATTACCGGGCCGAACGCGTAATTAACGAGTTTGGCGGCCCGCACCGTCACGCTGTTCCCATTGAACGATGTCGTCACCTGCCTGTCCGTCGTCGGTGTCGCGTCCCAGTTCGGAACATTGTTGCTGGCGAAGAATGCTGCGGTGGATGAATAGTCGCCGCACGAGGCCTTTCCACAGTCCTGCGCAATCGCCAAGGCGGCGGCGTCGGCGGCATTCTGCAGTTGCCGCCGCTGGACATAGCTCGCCCCGATGTCGACGACGAGTGCCGCGCACACCAGCAGCGGTACCAACAACAGGGCCGTCAGGACAGCGACTGCTCCGCGATCGTCTCTCAGCCGTTGCATCGCATCACACCCACTTCCCTGATGTTTTTGCCCGCGAAAGTCGACGCGAACATGCCGGTCAGCGACGTGAGTGGGTAGGTCACTGTCATGGTTACCGAGGCTCCGCTCGAACAGGCCGCGACGGAACCTCCGTCTTTCGTATAGGTGATCGCGATCTGCGAAGTGGTGAGTGCCGGCGAGAGTTCGCCTGCGGCGGAAATCGCGACGTTCTTCGCCGTGGATTCCACTCCTTGCACCGCCATTGACCGAACACCCTCGCGTGCGGCCGCGGATACCGACAATTGAGAGCCGTACGCACGACCGAAATCGATAATACCCAACAGGATCAACAACAGCGGAACCATCACCAGAGCGAACTCCACCGCCACGGCACCGGATTCGGAACGAAGCCGTCGCATGGCAGCTCCCTTCGGGGCGAGGATGGGAATGAATCCGGACGATGCGAACGCGGCGACTCGTCGAGAGCCGCCGCGTTCGGCACCACTAGGACATTCTTCGATGGAGCGATCCAACGAAGGAATTTCTTTAGACGGTGCTGGCGCTCTTGTTGAACAGGCCGTTCAGGTTCGTACCCAGCAGGGCGACCGCAGTGATGATCACGACGGCGATGAGACCCACCAGCAGTCCGTACTCCACCGCGGTGGCGCCGCGGTCTTCATTGCGGAATCGGTCCTTGAGGTCCAAGCCGAAGATGTACAGGGTGACGTAGATCGAGTTCATTGCGGGCTCCTTGGCAGGGTTATTTGTCGAATCCGACAATCGCCGACCAATGGCGATAAGCCCATCATATGCAGGTAAAGCCAAAGTGTGGGCGTCCTAAGGAGTGGACAATTCCCGCCTGAGCCTCACTGTGAGTAGTCAAGAGCCGTGCACGCCAGTTACTGAGCGTGCATCGGCTTCCAACGCCTCGAGACGGATCGATCGAGCGCCGAATCTGGTGTCCGCAGGGATATTCGGCACCGCTCACCCGACGCGCAGCAACACAGCCGCGAGCGCAGCCACCAGCATCGACGGACCGAAGGGAAGCAACGTCCGCTTTCCCACACGGCGGACCGCCAGCAACACTGCGCCCACCAACGCCGCAAGGATGAACCCTCCCATCGTGGCGAGAATCAAGGCGCGCCAGCTCAGAAAGCCCAGGAACAGGCCGAGCACGCCGGCGAGCTTCACATCCCCCATTCCCATCCCGGCGGGCGAGATCAGCGCCAACACCAGATACAGCGCGAAGAGCACGACCGCCCCGAGCACCGCTCGCAGCAGCGAGTCCCAGGAGTTCCGGCTCAGGGCCGCAACCGCCAGCATGACCAACCCGACACCGGCCGACGGCAACACGATCGAGTTCGGCAGTCGTTGATGCTGCACGTCGATGACCGCCAGCAGAACCGCCATCGCGGACAGATAGAGGTAAGCCGGCAGCACCCAGGACACTCCGAAACGTGCCACCATCAGCCCGAAGAGCGCGGCCGTGCCCACCTCCACGATTGGGAAGCGCACAGCCACGCCCTGGCGAGTCCGGCGCCGCACACTGCCGGGCACCGCTCGCACGGTTTCTCGAAATGAATCCCATCGCCCCAACCGCGCAACTGCCGTCGAGGAGTCCTCTCCCGAAGACGAGCCCAGCGGCAGCAGGAACGCCAGGACGTTCACCAGCACTCCGACCAACACGCCGAGCAGCACCCCGACCACAACTGCCGCCGTCATCGCCGAACGCACACTCTGCGTAGTTGCATGACTACAAATGTATCGGAGGACGACCGGAGTGCGGTCAAGCGCCGCGATACACGTGCGCTCGATGGCCGATCTTGAGCACGTACATCGTCTTGGTGTCCTCATCGAGGCGGTAAACGATGCGGTAGTCGCTCCGACGGGCCGCCCAGCGGCCCCCCAATTCTCGCTGGAGCGGCTTGCCTCGCCGCCGGGGATCATCCACGAGGCCACCGAAGGCAACCAGCGGCTCGGCTACCGGGGCCCGCTACCGAGCGCATGCTGCGCAGCCGCCGCCAAGATTGCGGGAGACTCGTTCATGCCTTCGGAGGAAAGCCGAGTGCTTGCCGGACCCGCGCCTCGTCATAGGTTCGGCCCGCGGAAACGTCGTCCTGCGCCTCGGCGAGCGGTTCATGAATGCCGGGTTGCGACAGCCAGAACAACGTTTCTTAAAGACTCCCCACTCGTCAGCCGACACCATGACGACAGCGGGGCGGCCCGTTCCTGCTGATGGTGAAGCGGTCGTGCTGCAGCTCGACTCGGTCGGCGTACTGCGACAGACGGCGTCTTCAGATCGGGCAGCGATGCGTTTCCACAACAGAAAGTATGGGTCGCGGAGTCGCGGGGGCCACTACAGCTTGCGCAGCCGCACCTTGGTGACCGCGTGGTCCGAACCCTTCGTGAGCACCAGATTGGCGCGGCCTCTGGTCGGCAGGATGTTCTCGACCAGATTGGGTGCGTTGATGCTGTCCCAGAACTCACCTGCCAGCTCGACTGCCCGCTCGTCGGTCAACTCGGCGAATCGGACGAAGAACGAGTCCGGGTCGGCGAATGCTGTCTGCCGCAGGCTCAGGAAGCGGTCGGTGTACCAGCGTTTGATATCCGAGGTATCCGCATCCACATAGATGGAGAAGTCGAAGAAATCACTGACCGCGAGTGCGCTACGGCCCTCCTCGTCCAGCCGCGCCGGTTGCAGCACGTTCAAACCCTCGACGATCAGGACGTCGGGCCGGTGCACCACGACCTCGTCGTCGGTCAGGATGTCGTAGGTCAGGTGGTCGTATTTCGGCGCCCGAACCTCGGCAGCACCCGACTTGACCTCGGCGACGAACCGGAGTAGTGCCCGGCGATCGTACGACTCCGGAAAACCCTTGCGGGACATCAGATCCCGCTCTTCCAGGACTGAGTTCGGATACAGGAATCCGTCTGTGGTCACCAATTCGACGCGCGGTGTGTCCGGCCACCGAGCGAGCATTTCCTGCAGCACCCGCGCGGTCGTGGACTTACCTACCGCCACCGACCCGGCGACCCCGATCACGAACGGCGTCCGGGAAACCCGTTCCCCCAGGAACGTGGAGGTCACCCTGTGCAACGCGCCGGTGCCGGCAACGTACAGGTTCAGCAGCCGGGACAACGGGCGGTAGATGGTGTCCACTTCGACCAGATCGATCGGGTCGCCGAGGCCGGAGAGCCGATCCAGTTCATCCTCGCTCAGCGGCAACGACATCGACTCGGCCAGCAACGCCCACTGGTTGCGATCGAGCTCGACGTAGGGCGTGATGCCGGAGCCGTTGAACACCGGTAGAGCGGGCAGGCTCAGCGAGCTGCCGCTAGGTGGGTCGACTGCCTCGTTCCCGGCCATGATCTGCAGATCATGCCGCCTCCGACCGGCAGCAGCGTCATCGAGGAACTGTGACCTGAGCCGCACGGGTCAATCAGGGTCAGGCGCAGTGGTGTGCGCCGCGCCTACGATGAGCTGGTGGCGTCCCCCGGCAGTTCCGATCCGCAGACCCCAGAATCATCCCGCTACCGCTCTCCGCTGCTGGGGTTGCCCGATGCGGTCGCAGCCCACGGCCCGGATGTCGGGGTTGCCTGGCACTACGGCGACCCGGTCGGCGAGCAGCGGGCGGCGGTTGGCGACGCCGCTCTTTTCGATCTTTCCCATCGGGGTTTGCTGGCTGTCTCCGGGGTGGACCGGTTGACGTGGTTGAACACGCTGACCAGCCAGCTCCTGACCGAGCTGCCCAACGGCACCGTCACCGAGGCGCTGGTGCTGTCCCCGAACGGCCACGTCGAGCACCACCTGGGCGTCACCGAGATCGACGGAATCACCTACCTCGACACTGAACCCGCTACTGTCGCAAGCCTTCTGGAATATCTGACCCGGATGATCTTCTGGTCGAAGGTCGAGGTACAGGCCGCCGAGCTCGGACAGGTCCGGCTGGTAGGCCCGAATACCGCGGACGTACTGGCCGCCGCCGGCATCATCACCGACCTGCCGGAACCTGGCTCGGCCGCTGTGTTGAACGCGGGCGGCTTCGCCAGGCGGGTTCCCGCCGGGATCGACGTCTTCATCCCCCGAGCGGTGCTGGCCAACACGGCCGCCGCGCTGATCGCCGCCGGTGCTCGTCCCGCCGGCAGCTGGGCGGAAGAAGCCTTGCGCATTCCGACGCGTACGCCGCGGCTGGGCGTGGATACCGATGATCGCACCATTCCGAACGAGGTCAGCTGGTTGACGACCGCCGTGCATCTGAACAAGGGCTGCTATCGCGGGCAGGAAACCGTCGCGAGGGTCAACAACCTGGGCCGGCCGCCGCGTCGCCTGGTGATGCTGAACCTGGACGGGTCCGCAGATCGGCTGCCCGAGACGGGCTCGTCCGTCACGACCGGCGAGGGTCGAGTGGTGGGCCGGGTCGGGTCCGTTGCGCATCACCACGAGGACGGTCCGATCGCGCTGGCGCTGGTGAAGAGATCGTTGGCGCCCGGGGCAGCGCTGTTCGCCGACGGCGTCGACGCGGCCATCGATCCGGACGACGCGGTGGACGAATCCCCGGCCGGCGCGCCTCAGTCGGCGGTCGACCGCCGCACCTTCACCGACATTCGGCGGCGGTCATGACGGCGGTCGGAACCGCCTTGGTGGATATCGACGAGATCCGTGATGCCGCACGGCGAATCGCCGGCGTGGTGGTACGGACACCTCTGCTGGCTTCGCCGTGGCCGGGGCTCTGGCTGAAACCTGAGATGCTGCAACCGATCGGCGCCTTCAAGATCCGCGGCGCCATGACGGCGATGTCACGGTTGTCGCCGGAGACGCGTGCTCGCGGTGTGCTCGCGCATTCCTCCGGCAACCACGCGCAGGCCGTCGCCTATGCGGCGCGGGCGTTCGGCGTCCCGGCGCACATCGTGATTCCCGACAACGCTCCGGCCCGCAAGGTCGAGGCCACCAGAGCTTTGGGCGCAACCGTCGAGTTGGTTCCGGTCGAGCAACGGTTCAGTCGTCCCGCCGAGCTTGCCGCACTGACCGGCAAGGCCATGATTGCGCCGTACGACGATCGCAACGTGATCGCCGGACAGGGCACCATCGGGCTCGAGATCGCCGAAGATCTGGAGCTGATGGCGGTTGGGATGGCAGGCGGCCTCGCGGGCGGGGTGGCAGGCGGACTCGCGGGCGGAATGGCAGGCGGGCTTTTCTCGACCGTCCTGGTGCCGGTCTCCGGAGGCGGATTGATCTCCGGTGTGGCGGCCGCGCTCGCCGCGCTTGCACCGGAGGTCAAGGTGATCGGCGTGGAGCCGGCACTGGCCGGAGATGCCGCCGACTCGTTCTCTGCCGGCGAGCGGAGAGCCTGGCTGCCGTCCGACACCGCCCGCACCGTCGCCGACGGCTTGCGGACCTTCAGCGTCGGCGAACTGCCCTGGGAGCACATCCGCGCCCAGGTCCACGACATCATCACCGTGACCGAGGACGAGATTCTCGACGCCACCCGGCGGTTGGCCCTGGAAGCGCGACTCGTGGCCGAACCGTCCGGCGCCGTTGCCACCGCCGGTTTCCTGCACCACCACTCGCAGATGCCTGCCGGCAACGCCGTCGCGATTGTTTCCGGCGGCAACATCGACCCGGAGATCTTCCGGATGATCCTCGAAGGCTCGAGTGTCCGGGACTGACGGTCAACGGCCCGAGGCCGGCTCGGCCGACAACGGTGGAACTCTGATCACCGTCGCTCCGGTGGCCGGCCCGATCGGCCATCTGCTGCGCACGGCCATCGATGCCGAGCAGGTAGGTGCCACTCGACTGCACCTCCCCGTCGACCAGCCGGACCTGCCGCTCGCCGTGTCCGCCCTGCGCGAGCAGACGAAGCTGTTCCTCACCTGCGACCAGCACGTACCCGGCGTGGACGTGGTCTCCTCGGCGTTCGTCGACGTAGTGGTCCAGGAGAGCTCCGATCTACCCGCTCTGGTCGCGGAGGTCGCGCGGTTGGTCGCGGCCAATCCGGACGGCGTCGCGATTTCGGGCCGGGGAGCGGCAGCATTGCCGGTCCTGCTGGCCGCCCTCGCCGCGGGCGCTCACGTCTGGGTGGAAGCCCCGGAGCACGACAGGAAGTCTCCGGCCGCCGCCGTGCGAACCGCCGGCCCAACGGAAGCCGGGCCAACGCCAGCCGGGCCAGCTGCACCCGCGCGAACCAGTGCAGCGCGCTCCGGCCAGGGAAAGGACCACGCCGCCCTGGTTGCCAGGGCCAGCGGCCTGGCCCGCATCGCCGGCCGGCCGCCGATGACTCGACCTGCCGCCGCACAGCTGCTGGGCCTGCAATGATCACGTCGCACCGCGAATGACCACGTCACATCGCGCGATCCGCGCTACTACCCGTCATCCATCGAGCGAAGGGCACACCTACCGATGAGCAGCGCGTCCGGCCCGATGAGCAGCGCGTCCGGCGAACACGTCGAGTTGGTTCGGGTCATCCGGTCCGGCTTCCACGAGGGCAGCCACTTCGGCTCGGTGGTGGTGGTCGATGCCGACGGTTCGGTGCTGCACGCCCGCGGGAACGTGACCGCACCGGTCTTTCCTCGTTCGTCGAGCAAGCCGTTCCAGGCGGTGGCGATGCTGCTGGCCGGAGCCGAGTTGGACGGCGCCGACCTTGCCATCTCGGCGGCGTCGCACTCCGGCGAGCAGATGCATGTGACCCGGGTGCTCGCGATGCTGGAACACGTGCACCTGGCCGAGGGCGACCTTGGCTGCCCCGCTGCGCTTCCGCTCGACGAAGCGAGCCGCAACGAGGTCATCGCCGCCGGCGGGACAGCGCGCAGGATCTACATGAACTGCTCGGGCAAGCACGCCGGCATGCTGGCTGCCTGCGTTGCGAAGGGCTGGGACACCGCTGGCTACCTGGCCACCGACCACCCCCTGCAACAGTCGGTCCAAGACCAGATAACCCGGTTGTCCGGCGAGCAGCCGTCGGCAGTGGGCATCGACGGCTGCGGCGCACCGTTGTTCGCCATTTCGTTGACCGGGCTGGCCCGGGCCTTCGGCCGGGTGAATGCCGCTTCCCCTGGGTCGGCCGAGTTTGCGGTGTCGCAGGCGATGCGCGAACACCCGGAGATGGTCGGCGGCACGGGCCGGGAGGACACCAGACTGATGAAGGCGCACCCAGGCCTGTTGGTGAAGGGCGGCGCGGAGGGGGTGCACTGCGCGGCGCTGCGCGATGGCCGGGCGGTGGCCGTCAAGATCACCGACGGTGGCGACCGGGCCAGGATGCCGGTGCTGATCGGCGGTCTGCGGATGCTGGGGCTGGACTCAGACCTCCTGACGGAATTGGGCACGGGGCTGGTGCTGGGCGGAGGCCGGCCGGTGGGAACGGCAGAGTTGGCGCCCGCGGTCTTCTGACGGTTCCCGCGGCGCTGGAGCAACATCGATCAGCGGGCGACGAATGCACACCCCGACCGCTTCGGCGCCCGGCATTCATTTTGATCACCAAACGTGATCTGGCCACCTCACGGACTGTGACGTCCGGCCGCTTTCTTCTTCTGGAGAATGAACTTCTCATCAGACCGGGTGAGACCAGAGATAATCCGCCGGGTGGCACAGTATATTTCCAGTAGAGGCATGTCGTACATATGCCATCCACTACCTGCAACGCGATATCGTTTGTTGTCATTGATCCGCGGGGCTCCGGATCGCCATCGCCAGGAACGCTCATTCAACTTGTGCAAAGCGACAGAGGGTCATCGTCTGTCGTAGGGAGGCCTCTTCCGTGACGTCGAAACGATTGACCGCACAAGGCCGTTCGCCGGTTGTCGAAACGGCGGGTATTGCTTCGTCGGCCCTCACCCCTACATCGTGGGCCGCCCGCTGGATGTGGCTCGTGGTCCTCATTGCCGGCGGCGGGGCAATAACGGCATACTTCGCCGCGCCGGATCCGCTTTCGCTGGAGATGTGGTACCTGGGCATCGGAACAGCATCGACCGCATGCGTCCTGTTCGGCATCCGGCTCCATCGCCCGGCGAATGGCGCCGCCTGGTGGCTGATTGCGGCCGGCAACCTGTGCTTCGTCGTCGGTGACGGAATTTTTGCCGTGTACGAGCTCGGTCTGCACCAGGACCCGCCAGTGCCGTCGGTCGCCGACCTGTTCTACCTCGCCGGTTATCCCCTGCTGGTCGTGGGGCTCGTTCGTCTTCGGCAACACCGCGAGCACATCGGCTCCCGAGAGGACAACGCAGACGCTGCGATTGTGTCGATGGCCGTATTGGCGCTCTCCTGGCGCACCTTGATGTCTTCCTACGCAGAAGATCCCTTCTTGGGCGGCTTCGGCAAGCTCGTGACGATGGCGTACCCGATCATGGACGTCGGCATCATCTTCATAGTCATGAGCTCGCTACTGTTCGGTGGCGGCAGATCGATGTCCCTCCGGCTGATCGCCGTGGCGATGGTGGCCATGCTGATCACCGACTTCGGCTACGACCTGATCGTTCTGCACAGCACCTACAACGCAGGCAACGCGGTAGACGCCGGGTGGTTGATCAACTACGTGCTGATCGCCGCGGCCGCCCTGCATCCGTCCATGGCCGCGCAGCCACACCGAAAGCAATCGGGCGCGCGTCGCGGCTGGGTGCCGACCGTCCTGGTCGCGGGTCTGACACCGCCGGCAATCGTCCTGGTCGGAGGTCTACAGGGGTCGATAGATGATCTCCCGGTCTACGCCGGCATCTCCGCCGCCCTGTTCGCACTGGTCGTGCTCCGCAGCACCTGGCTGTTGCGGCGCGTCAGCGCCCAGAACGCCGAACTCGAGCACCGCACTGCGCTGTTGCAGGACTCGTTGTCGATGCGGGAGGTACTGGAGGGCGATCTGCGTCACCAGGCCTTCCATGACCCGCTGACCGGACTGCCCAACCGCAACCTTCTCTACGACCGGGTCGAGCATGCCCTCGCCACGGCCGTCCGGTCCCGCCGGTCCGTGGTGATGTACTTCTGCGACCTGGATTTGTTCAAGAACATCAATGACGGTCTCGGACACAGCGTCGGCGACCAGGTCTTGATGACCGTCGCCAGACGGCTCCAATCGGCTGTGCGTACCGGTGACACCGTCGCCCGATTGAGCGGCGACGAGTTCGCCGTGCTCCTGGAAGACGTGGACGACGACGCCATCGCCTTCGGTATCGCCGATCGGATACTCGCGGTCCTGCGAGAACCCATGTATATCTGCGATCACGTTGTGCGCGTGTCCGCAAGCATCGGCGTCGCATTCGATGATCCGGGGCCGACGGGCACGGCTGCCTCGATTCTCGAGGACGCAGATGCCGCCATGTACGAGGCGAAGGCCGCGGGCCGTGATCGGTACCAAATCTTCGAACGCGCGATGCGCACGCGGATCACCCACCGGTTGGAGATGACCAACGCATTCGAGACCGCTCTGGAGTCCGGTCAATTCGTTCTCGAATACCAGCCCGACTACGTCCTGCGGACGGGATACCTGCACGGATTCGAAGCTTTGGTGCGCTGGAACCACCCGACATTGGGACGCGTCGGCCCATGCGATTTCATTCCGCTCGCCGAGGAAACGGGATTCATCGTCCCCCTCGGCAGGTGGGTCCTGGAAACCGCCTGCATCGCCGCAACGACCTGGTCCGCGCAGCCCGATCACGCGCTCACCGTCGCCGTCAACCTGTCCGTACGGCAACTGCAACACACCCAGTTGGTGGACGACGTCCGCATGATCCTGGCCATCACCGGTCTACCCGCCGGCCAATTGGTTCTCGAAGTGACGGAAAGCGCTCTGATGACCGATCCCGCCAGCGCCGCCGCCACGCTTGCGCAACTACGAGCGCTCGGTATCCGGATTGCCATCGACGATTTCGGCACCGGACATTCTTCGCTGAGCTACCTTCGGCAGTTCCCCATCGACATTCTCAAGATCGACAAGTCGTTCGTCGATCCGCTGGCCGATCCGGCACAGGAAGGCACCGCTTTCGTGGCAACCATCCTGCAACTGGCTCGTGACCTCGGGCTGACGACTATTGCCGAAGGCATCGAACACCCCAACCAGCAGACAACCCTCACCGAACTCGGCTGCGATCAGGCCCAGGGCTACCTGTTGTCCGTCCCACTTCCCGCCGACGGCGCACGCCGGCTCACAGAGTCAACCCGGCGTACGCCCCCTTCGACGGCGCCGGCCGCCTCGGACCAAAGGACACTGTTGGAGGAGGTCTCAGATCGGATCCCGGCGACCTGATCGGATTGCGATTTTCATCGGCCTCGGCTTCCCAGGTCGAACTGCGACGAGCGCAACCGTGCGTGGCGGCCGACGATCTTGCAGCCGACAACGATGCCCTTTCCGGCCCGAACGGCGCCGAACATCTCACTGACCGTGACGTCCGCGTCCCATTTTCTTTTCGAAGAATGAACCTTTGTTCATGCCGGGTGAGACCACCAGGAATCGCTGTGCAGCAACGTATATTGAGTAGACGCCCCCGAATGATCGGTCTTTCTCTTTGGCGGTCGGCGTGTTCTGCCCCGTAGTGGGTCACTTGTTCCCCCCTGACTCCGGATGGGGCTTCCTTTTCGTTCAATGCTATTTCAAGTTGAGATGGATGGTCGGTAGGTATGGATGAATTCGGTGTGGAACTACGGAACGGTCTGAGTCTTTCGCGGCGTCGTCTGATGCGGTTGGGCACTTTGTCGGTCGGGGGCGTGATTCTGGGGGCGGCCACGGGTACGGCCGCGTCAGCCGCCACCCCTGGAAGCGGAGCTGGCCAGGACGGCGCCGGCGCCGCTGATCCACGAGTGCGGCCCGCGACTGTCCGACCGTTCTCGTTGACGGCGGGTCAGGCCGCGCCGACGTCGTACAACGGATGGCCGGTGGGCGCGCCGGCCACTGCGATCGGCGTCCAGTCCTACTACGTGACGGGAACGTCGATCGCCATACCGGTCGATGCCGGCGACGTTGCCTGGGTGTTGATGTACGTCGCTGCCCGCTTCAATGCCGAGGTCGAGACGCTGCGACCGGGTCAGGTATGGGGCTATGACTACCGGGTAGATGTGAACAACACGAACTGGTGGTCCTGTCATGCCTCGGGCACCGCCGTTGATTTCAACGCCGTGCTGCACCCCAACGGAGCCTCGGGGACATTCACGCCCGGTCAGGTGACGGCCATTCGCCGGATATTGGCCGACTGCGGGAATGTCGTCTACTGGGGCGGCGACTTCTCCGGCGTTCCCGATGAGATGCATTTCGAGATCAACGTTCCGCCCGGCGATCCTTCGCTCCCAGCCCTGGCGGCACGCATCCGGGGCGCTGTCCCGGTCGTACCGGCGGCTCCGCCCACCCGGGTGGTCAGCCTGCGCGCCGGGATCAACAACAGGTACGTCACCGCCGAGGCCGGCGGCGCCAGCGCACTGATCGCGAACCGGACCGCGGTCGGGCCGTGGGAACGGTTCGACCTTCTCACCGTCGGCACGAGCCGGATTGCTCTCCGCGCACACGCCGACAACCGTCTTGTGTGTGCCGATGAAGCCGGTGGTGCGCCGCTCATCGCCAACCGGACCGCTGTGGGACCGTGGGAAACCTTCACCATCGCGCCCCAGCCGGACGGAACGATCGCGCTCCGCGCCTTGGCCAACGGCCGCTACGTCACCGCCGAGCACGCAGGAGCCCAACCGTTGATCGCCAATCGGACGGCAGTCGGTCCCTGGGAGAAGTTCAGCATCGTCAGTTCCTGAAAACCACCCCTGCACGGTTCCGACCCGCCCGAGCCCCGGCTGACCGGACCGCTGGAATCACCAGCGGGAGCGGCCACAACGTTCTCCCAGCACTGGCCACCGTGGCCCCGGACTGCTGTCCGACTCGCCGGCGCAGCAGCGAGCTGTGACTGAGCGTAGTGGAATCAAAGCGCTGCGCGAGCGTAGGATAGTGAGGGTGATCCAGACAGCCGGCTTGGGGAACGGTCGCGGCCGCCTTTCGAGGCCGCAGGCCGTGCGCGTCGATTGCCCGCCCCTCCTGTGTTCAGGCTCGTTTTCCGCTGGGTCTCGTTCGAGATGATGATCGCCGAAGGTCACCGAAGCAGTTCCTGTCCGCCAGGACGGTTGCCGGGGAACCGTCGGCGCCGGATGAGCTCCGATGAAGAACCACATCCTCGTCGCAGACTGCCGATCGAACGCTCCGTTCGGGAGTGCCGATGACCGAGGAGCGGCAGCCATCGGGAGAGCGGGAACTTTCGTCGGTGCTGAGTGAGTTTGCCCGGACCATGGTGACGGACTTTCCGATTGAAGCCATCTTGGACCGCCTGGTGGAACGAATCGTCGACATCCTGGCGATCAGCGCCGCCGGGGTAACCCTGATCGAGCCGGACACCGTCCCCCGCTATGTCGCCGCGTCCAACAAGTCTGCGTTGCGGTACGAAAAACTTCAGACCGAACTCGGCGAAGGCCCCTGCCTCTTGGCCTACAATTCCGGCGAGACCGTCGAGGTCCCCGACCTGCGCACCGAGACCCGGTTTCCCGAGTTCACACCGCGGGCGCTGGCCGCCGGGATGATGGCGGTGTTCACCTTTCCGCTGTATCACGGCGACAGCCGGCTCGGTGCGCTCGACCTGTACCGCGACACGCCTGGGGCGCTCACCCGAGAGGCGATCACCATCGCGCAGACCCTGGCTGACGTGGTCGCCGCCTACGTGCTCAACGCTAAGTGGTCTCGCTCGATAGTTCGTCAGGGGTTCAGGCCGCTCGGGGTTGGGCCGGGCTTGCTGTACCGTTTTGGCGTTGTTCCAGGCGTTGGAGTAGGTCGGTGAGGTTGTTGGTGGTGAACTT
>JAABUK010002486.1_pt1 | contig 32906 bp, 31 predicted proteins | sample 5559141 | NCBI WGS metagenome assembly JAABUK01 (sample SAMN10711869, study PRJNA513367) | rock metagenome | isolation source: Antarctica rocks | place: Antarctica: Victoria Land, Pudding Butte nord | collected 2016-01-03 | reverse complement strand
TACGCAGCGGTGATCGTCGTCGCCCTCGCCGCGCATCACGCGGGTCGCCCCGACCTGATCCGCTCCCCCACGCGCGTGCTCGCCCATCTGTGGGAGGGCAGCGATTGAGTTAGGAAACGCCCTCGATATGTTTATCTTTCCCGCTTGGTTCCATTGACCCTGCGGCATTCACGAATCGTTCGGGCCACTTCGGGGCATAATCATCTCCCAATCCTGCCAGGCGCCCGTGTTGACCATGCCCTGGGCCAGCAACGCGACTCGCGTGGCCGTTAGCACCTCATGGGTGCGAATCGTCGGTGCCGCGCCCGTCGCAATGGCGATGAAGAAGTCCTCGACCACGGAGCGGGCCACAGGCAGCGGGATGGGGCGGGGTGCCGTGTGATGCGTGACCACGGTCAATTCATTGTGCGCCCACCGCACATCTGCCGTCCCCTCCGTGCCGGTCAGCAGCAGCCGATAATCGCCGTGGTAGGGCGCAGCCTCGGGGCTGTGCCAGTGGACCTCGATCGTTGCCAATAGGCCCGCCTCCGTCCGCAGATGCACCTGCCCGTAGTCCGCAAAGCCCGGCAGATCGCGGTTAGCGAGGTTGCCGCCCACTCCCTGCACCTGTCCCGCGCGCGCTCCAGTCAGCCAGAGGAGCAGGTCAATGTCGTGGATCGCCAGATCGTTGAGGATGCCGCCGTAATGGAAGGGGTCGAACATCCACGCGGGCCGGGTGCGGCGGCGAAGCCGGTGCGGACCGGACGCCGCCGCGAGTGCGAGACTCCCCAACTCACCCGCCGCGTGGAGATTAGAGAGCGCGAGCGTCGGTGCCCAGAGCCGCTTCTCAAACATCACGGACAGCATCCGGTCGCCGCTTCGCCACGTTTCTTCGATGGCCGTTAGGTCCTCAAGCGTTGTGCACAGCGGCTTGTCCGCGACGACATGCGCGCCCGCCCCGAGGCTAGCCTGAACAATCGCCGCCCGTGCGCTGTTCACCGCCGCGACGCCGACAACATCGAGTCGCTCCGTCGCGAGCATCTCGCGATAATCGGTGTAATGTCGCGTCGCGGGTCCGCACTGACCCAGAAATTGGTCGCGCGATGCCGGGTCGTCCTCCGCGAGCGCGACGAGTGTCACGAGGTCGGGCCGACGATGCACGGTTTCAAACAGATAGCCGATGTGCGGGTGGCGCACACCGGCGATACCGAGACGGAGCGCCATTACGTCTTCCCTCCTCGCGACCGGCCCCGGGAGGAGCGCGACCACGGCAAACGCTCGCGCGCTATCCGCGCGCCTGATCCAACCGCACGACCTGCCCGGTGCGGTCGGCCTCCTCAACCGCAAGAATCACCGCCAGTGTAGCCAGCCCATCGGCGCCCGTGACCGAAGGGGCGCGCCCTTCCCGGAGCGCGGCGAGGATGTCCTGCCACTGCCGGAGATGGCCGAGAATCCCGATCGCGGCGGGGTCCGACCGGCCGCTACCGACCGCTTCGCTCGGTGGCGGCGGTGGCACGCCGGGAACTGCCCAGCGCGCCACCGCCGCATCGTGGAGGGCGACCTGGCCGCGCGTGAAAAAGAGATTGAGTTCCGCCGACAGGCCCGGAGGGGCTGCCGTCGTCGCGGCGATCACCCCGAGTGCGCCGCTCGCGAAGCGGAGCGCCGCCACGCCCGTGTCCGCCGCCTCGGTATGCCCCGCGCGGGTCGCGGCGAAGCCGGTCACGCTCTCCACGGGGCCGAGGAACCACCGCAACAGGTCGATGGCGTGGATCGCCTGGTTGAGTAGCACACCACCATCCAGCGCGCGCGAGCCGCGCCACGGCGCGCTGTCATAGTAGCGCCGGTCGCGGTGCCAGCGCACGAGCGTCTCGCCGAGCACCGGCGTGCCGAGCGTCCCCGCCTCGAGCAGCGCTTTCAGATAGCGGTTTTGCGGCTCAAGTCGGCGCTGCGACATCACGGCAAGCAGCCGCCCCCGCGCGTGGGCCTCGTCCACGACCCGCTCCCCATCCGCGAGCGAGAGCGCGAGTGGCTTCTCCACAACGACATGTTTCCCGGCCGCGAGCGCGTCGAGCGCCTGCTTCGCGTGGTCGCCGTTCGGTGTGCAGATTGCCACCACCGCGATGTCGTCATGGCGGAGCAGGGCACGATAGTCGGTGTGCCACGCGACACGCGGGAAACGCGCCGCGACCGCCTCGTCGCGATGCCGCCGGGCCACGGCCATCACCCGTGCCTCCGGGCACTGCTCGAGCGCCGCCGCGTGCACCTGGCCGATGCCCCCGAACCCCACGATGCCGACACCAATCCGGCGATTGCCCTCCCCTTCCCTGTCGCGCTCACGCATCGTGCGGGGATCCATCGAGGGCGGCGAGTTCGTCCAGCAGCGCGCAGGCCGTGGCGACGAGCGCCTCGCCCGCCTCGGGCGCGAAGCAGGCAGGGTAGCCGTAGTAGCGATACGCCTCGGCAACCTCGTATCCGCCCTCCGGGTAGGCGGATCGGTGGGGGATGTAGCCCGGTGTGCCGTTCGCGTAGGCCAGCGTCATCACGGCACGCGGGGCGGCGTGTGCCTTGATCGCCAGCCCGAGCTCGACGAACATCTCACCCGGCAGCAGGACGAGCGAAACCGCGCCCAGCCCGATCACCATCACCTCCGCCGAGACGACATCGGGGAGTCTCCCGGCCCGGAGCGCCGCCGCCCACTCCTCCCCGACGCGGTACGGCCCGGTCTCACCGGGGCCGTTCCCGGCGCGCGCAAGACGCGCGCGTTCCGCGCGCCATTGGCACACCAGTGCCTCCAACTCGGCGGGCGGTGCGGTCGGGAGCAGCGGCAGGTGCACTGTGCGACGCATCGCCTGCACGGGCACGGGCAGGATCGGGTGCGCCCCAACCGCGAGCGCCGTGTCGTCGCGCGCCGCCCGCTCCGCCGCCTGCGCCGCCGCTGCGGCGACCGTCCGGCCCAGGCGCTCCGCCTCGCCGTGGGTGCGCCATGTGGCGCCGCGCCGCCGCATGCCATCCCGCGCCGTGTGCCCGGTGTTAATCTGGCCGCAGCAACCCGTCGCGAAGAGGGCGAATGCGCCGGGATAGATTGCTTCGAGCGTGCGGACGGCATAGCCGGGATAGTCCCCCGTCGCCAGCAGGTTGTCCGGGCCGAGTGTCACGGGGTGGCACGCGTAACCCGTGAGCAGCGCTGCGACCGTGCCGTCGCGCCGCTGAAAGCGCACCACCGGCACATCGGGATCGATGACGCCGCCCGGTACCCGCCGGTTCTTCCCCACCGTCGACTCTTCGCCGCATGCCCAGCGCATCACGACCGGCTCCGTGCGCCGCGCCGCCATGGCAACTACGCCCGCCGCCGTCTTGCACATTGCGTCCAGATAGGCGGGGTCGCCCGCGCCCAGCCATCGCCCGAGGAGCGTGACGGGACCACCGTGCGTGTGCGTGCAGGTGACGCCGATTCGCTCGGCGGGGATGCCGGAGAGCGTCGCCGCCCGCTCGCGAATCAGGCGGACGTGCGCGGCGTCGAGGTCGATCAGATCGAGCGTGACCAGCGCCGCCGCGCGCCCCGGCGTCCCGTCATCCGCCCAGACGAGCGCCCGCGCATACAGGTCGTCGTGCACGCCGACCATCGGCGCGGTGCGCGCGATGAAGCCCGACAACTCGCAGCCGCCCGGGGGCGTGATGACGGCCTTCGCCGCGCCGAGCCGAAGCCCCGTCGAGGTCCGGTCTGCCGTTTCCCCATCGTTCACGGTCGCAAACCCTCCCTACATCCCAAATTTTTTCAACCACGAGCGTCAGCGCCACGCCGCCTGGATCTTCTCCATCGCCGTGGCAATGCTCTCCATATCCTCGCGATCGCCCAGCAGCGCGTTCTGGTAGATCCAGAGCACCTGCTCGCCCGCCTCGTCCGCCAGGGGGCACTGTGCGATGCCGGCGACACTGTCGGGGCCGAAAAGGTCGTGCAGCGCGCGGTGGATCGCGGGGGACTGCGTGAGCGGCACGTACCCCGCACTGATGCATGGCACTCCTTCCGCATACATCGCGGCGATGAACTCGGCGCGCGCGTGGTTGCCGAATCGCGTCGCGTCGTACCGGATCGGGTAGAGATGCCGCGCGTGGCGGGTGACGCGACGGTCAGTTTCGAGCGGGCTGATGCCGGGGATTTCTGCCAGCACCCCATCGAGATACTGCGCGCTCGCCTCGCGCAACGGCATTTGCTCGGGTAGCCGCTCCAGTTGCGCGAGGAGCACCGCACCCGCCCACTCGGTCATGCGGAAGTTCCAACCGAGAATTTCGTGCTGATACCACGCACCCTCACGCACGCGCCCCACGTTGTGCAGGGACCAGCAGAGGTCGTTCAGGGCATCGTCGTCCGTCACGACGATGCCGCCCTCGCCCGCCGTCATGTTCTTGCTCATCTGGAAGCTGAAGGTACCCGCGTCGCCGATTGCGCCCACGCGGCGGCCCCGCCACTCCGCGCCCCACGCCTGCGCCGCGTCCTCGAGGACGCGCAGCCCGTGCCGCTGGGCGACCGCGACGACGCCGTCCAGGTCCGCCGGCTGACCCCCGAAATGGACCGGGACGATTGCCTTCGTGCGCGGCGTCACCGCCGCCGCGACCTTCTCCGCGTCGATGTTGCAAGTGCGCGGGTCGATATCGACGAAGACCGGTTTCGCGCCGAGCGAGAGCGCCGCGCTGGCGGTGGCGATGAAGGTGTATGACGTGGTGATCACTTCGTCGCCCGGCCCGACTCCCAGTGCCCGGAGGCCCATCTCGAGCGCCACCGTCCCATTCGGGACGCAGACGCCATACTTCGCGCCCTGGAACGCGGCGAAGCGGGCCGCGAAGGTCGTCACCTTGTCGCCGCTCAGTTCACCCCACTTGCCGGAATGGAGTACCTCGAGCAGCAGGCGCTCCTCGCGCTCGTCCGCGACCGGCCACGCGGGGAACGGCGCGGTCCGCGTCGGCTGGCCCCCATCCACTGCGAGAGGGGCGGTGCGCATGCCCTGTATACCCATCAGTCAAACCCTCCTGTGGTCTCGTTCACGTCACCCACTCTTCCCAAAACACATCCGCGCTCACGACTGCGAGAGGCGCGGGTCGAGCACCTCGCGCAGCCCCTCGCCGACGAAGTTGACGGTGAGGACCGTGAGCATGATGAGCAACCCCGGGTAGATGCCCTGCAATGGCGCGACAAAGATGTAATTCTGCGCGCCCGAGAGCATCGAGCCCCAGCTCGCGTGCGGCGGCTGAATGCCGAGGCCGAGGTAGCTGAGGGCTGACTCGGTCAGGATGCCCGTCGCCACCGCCAACGTCGCGACGACGATCACGGTCGGCAGTACATTCGGCAGGATGTGCCGGAGAATGCGCGCGTCCGTGAGGCCGCTGGCGCGCGCCGCAAGGATGTACTCCCGCTCGCGGATGGCGAGGCACTGGCTCCGCACCAGTCGCGCGGTCGCCATCCACTGAGTGAACCCGATGATGAGGATCGTGTTGAACAGGTTCGGCCCGAGAAAGGCGGCGGCGGCGAGCACGATGAAGAACGTCGGCATCGCCAGCATCGTGTCCGTGAAGCGCATCAGTAGGCTGTCTGTCAGGCCACCGAAGTACCCGGCGCTCATCCCGACGACCAGGCCAAGCACCGTCGTGCAGAGCGCGACGAGCAAACCGACGGCCAGCGAGACGCGCCCGCCGACGGCGAGCCGCGCAAGGATATCCCGCCCCAGCGGGTCACAGCCGAGGGGGTGGTGAGCGCTCGCGGGTTCGAGCGTGTTGCAACTCAGCGCGTTCGGGTCGATGCCGAGGAATCGCGAAATGATCGGTGGGCCGAGCAGCGCGGCGAGGACGAGCAGGATCAGCACGACGAGGCCAACCAGACTGAGACGGTTGGCGACGAAGCGTCCCCATCGTTGCCTCCATCGTGAGTGGCTCCGTCGGGATACCAGAGCAGGTTGTTCGACCGTTGCCAGCGATGCCATGCGCTACGCCTCGAGTTTGATGCGCGGGTCGATCGCCGCGTAGGCGATGTCGGCCAGCAGGTTGCCGACGATGGTCAGGATGCCGGTGCAGACGACAAGACCGAGGACGACCGGATAGTCGCGCCGCACGACCGACTCCCACGCGAGCCGCCCGATGCCCGGCCATGCGAAGACCGTCTCGATCAGGACCGAGCCGCCGATCAGCGCGGGCAGCCGCAGCCCGATCAGCGTCACGAGCGGCAGGAGCGCGTTCTTCAGCGCGTGTCGGATGAGGACGGCGCGCTCCCGCAGCCCTTTGGCGCGCGCCGTCCGCACGTAGTCCTCGGTCAGCACCTCGCTCATGCTCGACCGGACGAAGCGAGTCAGCGCCGCCGTCCCTTCGAGGCCGAGCACGAGCGCCGGCAGCGCGAGGTGCCGGAGCAGGTCGAGTGCGGCGGACGACACCGGCTGCCCCACCGTTCGCATCCCCTGCACGGGAAACCAGTGCAGCTTGACGCTGAAGAGGATGATCGCCACGATCGCCGCCCAGAACGCGGGAATCGAGACGCCGAAGAAGGCGAAAACGGTCATCGCGTAGTCGAAGAACGAGTTGCGGTGCAGGCTGGTGAGCACGCCGAGCGGGACGGCGATCACAATCGCGAGCAGTAGCGCGCTGCCGGTCAGCAGGACCGTCGCCGCCAGCCGGTCCCGGATCTTGTCGCGCACCATCTCGCCATCAATGAATGAGCGCCCGAAGTCGAGCCGGACGAGATGCCAGAGCCAGTCCCCGAACTGGACGTACAAGGGGCGGTCGAGGCCGAGTTGCTTGTGCAGCGCGACAAGGTCCTGCGCGTTGACCGATTGCAGGTCCACGACGCCTGTCGCACCCGGCGTCAGGTGGACGAGCGCAAACGAGAGCACGCACAAGATGAGCAGTTGGGGCACGAGTTGCACCCCGCGCCGCAGCAGATAGCGATTCACCGGCGTCCCCCCGTAGCCGTCAGGACTTCGTGCGCCAGCGGTTCATGAAAAAGCCGGGGCCGATGCTGGAGAGGCCGCCCTTGCCCGTCTCGTCCAGCGTCAGGCCCGGCTTCGCGATCAGTTGGTAGGCCGGATGGGCAATCGGGATCAGCGGCAAATCATCGTAGAGTTGCTGCTGAATTTGCCGCACGATCGCAACTCGGCGCGGAACATCTGTTGTGGCGAACGCGGTCGCCAGTGCGGTGTCCACTGTGTCGTTCTTGTAGCGGAAGACGTTGCGTGTGCCGCCCTCCTTCAGCGTCTTCTCCGTGCTGTGGAAGAGCAGGTTCAGGCCGACGATCGGATCCGAGGTGAGCGGCCAACCGACGGTGGCCATGTCGTACTTGCCGGAAAGGGTGTCCGTCAGCCGGGCCAGCTCGACCGTCTCGATCGCGACATCGACGCCGAGCGGCTTCCAACTCGCCTGCGCGATCGCGGCGATGTTCTGCCATGACTGCTCCGCCCACGCCTGATAGCGCAGTTTCAGGGGCTGACCGGCCTTCTCGCGGATGCCCGCAGCGTTCAGCATCCACCCCGCCCCGTCGAGCAGCGCGCCGGCCGCCTTCGGGTCCGCCGCGATCGGCGCGAGGGTGTCGCTGTGGTACTGCCCGTACGCGGGAGAGACGTCCGTGTCGGCCAGCACACCATCGGTGTACTGCACCGCCTGAATACGCGGGCGATCCAGCGCCAACTGGAGCGCCTTGCGCACCTTCACATCCTGTAGGATGGGGTTCTGCAGGTCGAGATTGATGCCGTGGACACTACCCGCGAGGCCGCGGAAGATCGGATAGTTCTGCGCCTTCAGGTTCTGCATCGTCGTCGGCACATACGCGACGACATCGAGTTCGCCGGCGAGCAGGCCCGCCTGCTGCGCCGACGCCTCGGGTGCGTCCCGGAGAATGATGCGGCTCGTGTAGGGCAGTTGCCCCCAGTAATCCGGGTTGTGCTCCAGCGTGATGAAGCTCGTCTGCCGCTCCTTGACCTTGTACGGGCCGGTGCCGATGGGCATCTTGCTGAACTGGTCATCGTAGACCTTGCCGTCGAGCAGGCGCGCGGGGAGGATGGGCAACTGCTCCGCGAGGACGGTCAGGAGCGGACTGTACGGCTTGTTCAGCGTGACGACCACCGTGCCGTCGTTCGGTGTCTCGACCGACTTGAGGTAGGTCTGGAGGGTGGGTTGCGCGGGCGACTTGCTGTCGCTCGCGACCGCCGCGTCGAGCGTGAACTTGACATCCTTCGCGGTGAGCGGCTGGCCATCGTGCCATTTCACGCCGGGGCGCAGCGTGAACGTGAATGTGGACTGGTCGGCGCTCACATCCCATTTGGTCGCGAGGCCGGGCAGGATGCCGAAGTCGGGCGCGAACTTCGTCAACCCCTCGTTGATGTGGTACGAGACCGCCAGGGCGCTCGTGAAGCGCGCCGCGAACGGGTGGAGTGTCGTCAACTCGCTCATGCGCGACGCGTAGATGATCTGCCCGGTCGGCGTCACCTTCTCCGCCGCGACGGTGGGGGCCGCGCCGCCCACCTGCACGGCCGATGGGACCGCAGCAGTCGGGCCACTACCGGAGGCGGGCCGCGTGCTCGCGCCGCCCGCCGCAGGGGATGCGACAGCAGGTGTACCGCCGCCCGTGATCGCGGTGGGCGATGCGCCCCCGCCACCACAGGCAGCGAGCAGCGCATCAACAGCGGCGGCGGAGACGCCTGCGGCGACCATCCGCTTCATAAATGTGCGCCGTGGCATGGCGGTGTAACCGGTCGCACGGTTCGGCGATTGGCTCGTTCCTGGTGTGGACATGCTGCGCATCATGCGTTTCCCTTTCGTACGGTCACCCACGGGTGCGTGTCACGGTACGGCCATAGCCCCGATGAGAACATGCGTCTCCACTGGCATAATCGTCCCGGCGAGGGTGAGCGTTCTCGGACCGGCGAGCAGTTCCCCCGCGCGCTGCAGCACGAGCGCCGCCGCACCGAGCGGCGGCGCCCTATCCGTCGCTTCGCTCGCCACAACACGCACCGCCCGACGCGGCACCGGCAAGGCTTGCGTATCCAGTGCGCGTTCGATGGGCGCCATCAAGCGGTTGCCCCACAGCGCGAGCGGGCCACCGAGGACGACGACGGCGGGATTGAGCACGTTGACGAGGTTCGCGATCGCGACGCCCAGCCAATACGCGGCGTGCGCGATCAGGTCGTGCGCCACCGCATCCCCGTGGTCGGCTGCTCCGCCAATCGCCGCGACCATCACCACATCCGCGCATTCGGCATCCGCCGCAGTCAGCGCGCTCGCACGGCCAGCCGCCAACATCGCCCGTAATCGCGCGCGGATTGCCCCCGTCGCGACGAATGCCTCCAGGCACCCTGAGCGGCCACAGGCGCACAGCGGACCGGCAGGATCAAGGACCATATGGCCGAACTCGCCCGCCGTGTGCGTCGGTCCCAGATGGATCGCATTGCCGAGCACCACGGCCCCCGCGACCCCTTGGCCGAGGTAGAGGGAGAGCAAGTCATCGTGCTTCTCGCGGCCCCGCAGCCAAAGCTCGCCCAACCCGGCGGCTTTCCCCCGATCCGTGACGATCACCGAGGCGCCGAGGCGCGCGGCGAGCAGCGTGCGCAGCGGCACGTCCCGCCAGCCGAGGCGCGAGGAGCAATCAACGGTATCTTCGGCCACATTGACGATGCCGGGGACGGCGATACCGCAGCCGAGCAGCGTCTGCCGACCCCGGCCAAGCAAGAGCGCATCCACCGCATCAACGAGCGCGTCGAGCAGCGCGACGACGTTGGCGGTATCGGCGATCAGCTCGCGCGATGCCAATCGCTCCCCGTCGAGCGTGACGAGCACGAGTCGGCACATCCCCACGTCAACCTCGACACCGACAACGAGCCTGCTCACGCCACCGAGCCGGAGGAGGATTGGCTTCCGCCCGACCGCCGACGCGCCGACACCGACCTCCTGCACCACGCCCTCGGCGATCAATTCCGCGACGGTGGCGGAGATCGTCGGCTTGCTCAGATGCATGGCGATCGCGAGTTCGGTGCGCGAGAGCGTGCCGCGCGCCAGCAGCAACTCGATGACGCGCCTGCGAGGGTTAATCAGGCCATCAGGAGCGCTCATTCGCGGGGATCACAATCGCGGATGGCATTCCCGATCCCGACGACTGCGCATCGCGACGTGCCAGCAGCGGCGCATCGGTTGGCTCGCGCGAGGCCTACGTAGGTATGGCACATTGCTCATCCATCCTTTCACCGCCGCGATTGCGCTCCGGACTCCTGCTGCTTTCTTTTCCCACCCCGCGTTAGTTCAGAAATGTAACGAATGCCTGCGGGTATGTCAAGCCACCTCGCGCACCGAAACTCTTCCGAGAGCGAAAATATTGACAGCCAACGGTCGTGCCCTCCATACTTCGTTAGATTTCTGAAAGAAGTAGACATTCTCCGTCGCTGTAGACGCGACGATGAACACTCAGCACTCGGCAAATGGTGGTGGCCTCCTGGTGAGCAAGGCCCGGCTCTCATGGATGGATGGCACGCGGGCAATACGTGTTGGACGCACAACGGAGGGAGTGATCGTCCAGTGAGGAATGCACGGGAATATGAGGAGATGGCGGACCAAGAAGGGGGAAGCACAGATGGTTGCTCATGAGCACGACGGGCAAAAGAGCGCAGCGACGATATCGCTCCAGACCGTGGTAAGCCGCCGGGCCGTCATGCGGCGCGCTGCGGCGCTGGGAGTCGGCGCGGCGGCGGCTTCCGCGCTCCTCGCCGCATGCGGCGGCAGTTCGGCCACGAGCCCGCCCGCACCGGCCGCCACGGCGGCCAAGCCCGCGAGCGCCACGACGACGGGCGCGGCGACGGGCGCACCGGCGGTGGCCACCAGCGCACCGGCAGCGAGTTCCGCCAGCGGGGCGACGAACGCGCCGGGTGCCGCGACGGCTGCCCCGAGTACCGGCGCGTCGAGTGCACCCGTCGTGCCTGCCGCCGGGACGCCGCCGAGTGCCAGCCCGGTGACGCTTAACCTCTGGTCGGGCTACTCGGAGCTGGACCCGTTCTACAAGTACGTCGCCGATCAGTACAAGAAAGTCCACCCGAACATCACAATCAACGTCGCCTCGTATCCGCTGCGCGATTACGAGCAGAAGCTGGCGGTGACGCTGCCCTCCAACTCGGCGGCGGAGATCATCCAACTCGCGAGCAGCACGGCGGGACGGTACGTGCAGGGCAACCTCATCCCCGAGGTGCCGAAGAACGTCGCGGATTTCGTGCGCTCCGCAGCGTACAGCACGTTCCTGCAGGACAGCGCGATCTACAAGGACAAGGTGTACAGCGTCCCCACCTTCAGCGGCCGCACCGCGCTCCACTACAACACTGACATGTTCAAGGCCGCGAATCTGACGACGCCTCCGAAGACGATGGACGAGATCACGGCGTACGCTCAGAAGCTGACGCAGCGGGATGCGAGCGGCAACATGACCGTCAGCGGCCTCAGCCTCCGCCTCTCGGGCGGCGGGTCCGGCATCTCGGAGAAGTTCTGGATCTGGATGCACCAGTTCGGCGGCAGCCTGATTAAGGAGGTCTCGCCGGGTAAGTGGGCGAACGGGTACGACAACGACGCCGGCCGCAAGACACTCCAATTCTACGTCGACAGTGTCAACAAGCTGAAGATCGACGATCCGACGATCAAGCACGACACCGAGGCGTTCGAACTCGGCGCGACGGCGATGTTCGTGCGCGAATCGAATGTGATCGGTGACATCAAGGACAAAGCGCCGAACCTGAAGTACAACGCCGTGCCCCTGCCAGGCGGGACGATCTCGCTCTCCGAGAACCTGTTTGTCACCAAGGCGGCGAAGGATCCCGCGACGGCGTTCGACTTCATCCTCTTCGCGGCGAAGCCCGAGTTCCAGCTCTGGCTGCTGGAGAACGTCGGCTGGCTGCCGAACCGGCAGGATGTGGACTATACGCCCGTCTTCCAGAAGATCCCGCAGTTCGAGGCGTTCCTGAAGAAGGCGGACGACAAATTCACCTTCTTCAACGTCCCCGCACTCTCGGTGATCGACGAGATCGAGACGAAGCTGGCGTCCGAGTACCTCGTGAAGGCGTACGTGGACAAGAGCCTCGTGGACAACCCGACCGGTATCGCCAAGGTTATCAAGGACGCCGCCGCGCAAACGGACAGCATCCTCAAGCAAGGCGGCTTGGCATAGCGGGAAACCAATTGAACCGCAGAGACGCAGAGACGCAGAGAGGGAAGAGAGAACAGGAATTACACTTCGTCTCCTCTCATCTCTGCGTCCTCTGTACCTCTGTGGTTTGTCCGGTTTCCTCCCTCGCAAGGAGGTTCACGCGGTGAAGTTCGCACCCGCCCGGCGTCCGCTGGTCTTCCTCACATCCGGGAGACGCCCGGTTACGTCATCGCTCGCGCGGCGGCAATGGATCTTCGCGTACAGCATGTTGTTGCCTGTGTTTGCGCTGTTCGTCTACATCCGGATCATCCCCATCCTGCAAGGATTCTGGATCAGTTTCCATAGCTGGGATCTGATCAATCCGGTGAAGCCGTGGGTCGGGCTGTCGAACTACTCGACACTGTTCGGCGACTCGCTCTTCCGCACCGCGCTGCGCAACACGACGGTCTTCGCCTTCACGACGGTTGCGTTCAGCATCCCCCTATCGCTGGCCCTCGCGGTGGCGATGGCGCGGCCACGACGGTTCTTCTCGGTCTATGAGGCGCTCTACTTCCTCCCTGCGGTCACGCCGACGGTCCCCGTGACGGTGGCCTGGAAGTGGATCTTGGACTCGCAGTACGGGCTGCTCAACGGCGCGTTGAAATGGATTCATATCGCGCCGCAGCCGTGGCTGACGGACCCGAACCTCGCCGTCGTCTCGGTCATCATGCTCAGTACCTGGAAGATCATCGGCTACAACATGATCATCCTGCTCGTCGGGCTGCGGAACATCCCGGTGGACTATTACGATGCCGCGCACTGCGACGGCGCGAACGCATGGCAACGCTTCCGCTTCGTGACGCTGCCCCTCCTGATGCCCGTCCTGCTCTTCGTCATGGTGATCACGACGATCAACAGCTACAACGTCTTCACGCAGGTCTACGTCCTCGCCTCCGACGTGCAGGGTGCGCCGGGGTTCCTCGTGCGCGTGCTCGTCTACGATATGTTCGAGAAAGGCTTCCGCTTCTCCAAGATGGGCCTCGCCTGCTCGGAGGCGATCGTCCTCTTCGTGATTGTTCTGGTATTGTCGTTCATCCAGTTCCGCTGGCTCAAGGATCGGACGGCGTGAGGAGGGGAAGGGTATGAGGCGTTTCTCGAAGACAACGGGCCTCGTCGCGCTGCATGCGGTGCTGGCGCTCGGCGCGATCATCATGGTCATGCCGTTCATCTGGATGATCTCCACCGCATTCAAGCCCAAGAACGAGGTGCTGTCGAAAACGCCGAACTTCATCCCGGCGCACCCGACGCTGTCGAATTTTACCGGCGTCTTTCATGCGGCTCCGTTCGAGCGGTACTTTGTCAACAGCATGATCATGTCTGTCACATCGACAGTGGTGATCGTCCTGACTTCAACGATCGCGGGGTACGTGCTGGCGAAGTTCAGCTTTCCCGGTCGCACCCTGCTCTTCGCGGTCATCCTCGCGACAGCCGTCGTGCCGTTTGAGATCTACATGATCCCGCTCTATCTCTCGATGAACAAACTGCATCTGATCAACACGATGCAGGGGATGGTGCTCCCGTACCTTATCATGAGTTTCGGCATCTTCTTCATCCGGCAGAATGTGATCGCCTCGATCCCCGACGAACTGATGATGGCGGCGCGGATCGACGGCGCGTCGGAGTTCCGCATCTTCACGCGGATCATCCTGCCGCTGCTGGGCAGCGCGTGCAGCGCGCTCTCGATCTTCGCCTTCATGCAGGCGTGGACGGCGTTCATCTGGCCCCTGCTCGTGGCGAATAAGAAGGATCTCTACACGATGGAGCTCGGCCTCGCGCAGTTCCAGAGCGGCTTCGCGATCGACTTCGGCCTTACCGCAGCGGGTTCGGTGATCAGCCTCATCCCGGTCGTCGTCGTCTTCCTGCTGCTCCGCCGCCGCATCATCACCGGCGTCGCGTTGACGGGCATTAAGGGGTAAATGAGAACGGGGACGGCGAACGATGCAGATCGAAGGACGACTGATCGAGACCGGGGATGCAGTATGTCTGACGGTCGAGGGCGCGGCGATTGCCGCGATGCAGTCCATCGAGGCGCGGTCAGAGGCGTGGATCGCCCCCGCCTTCATCGACCTCCAGGTGAACGGGTATGCCGGATTCGACTTCAACGCGGCGGACGTGACACCGGAGACGGTGGCGGGGATCGTCCGCGCGCTCTGGCGTCGCGGCGTCACCGCGATCTGCCCGACGGTGATCACCCAGTCCGAAGCGGCGATGTGCCGTTCCTTGTCTGCCATCGCCGCCGCGTGCGACGCCGATCCGCGCATTGCCCACGCGGTTCCCTGCATCCACGTCGAGGGGCCGTTCATCTCACCGGAGGACGGCCCGCGGGGCGCGCACCCGCTGCCGCACGTCCGGCCGCCGGACATCGCGGAGTACCGGCGGTGGCAGGAGGCGTCCGGTGGGCGCGTCGGCATCGTGACGCTCGCGCCCGAACACCCAGAGGCGCTCGCCTTCATCCGCGCCATCGCGGGCGATGTGGTCGTTGCGCTCGGGCACACGGCTGCCGATGCCGCGCAGATCCGCGCGGCGGTAGACGCGGGCGCACGGCTCTCGACCCACCTCGGCAACGGCGCGCATGCCCGGGTCACGCGCCACCCGAACTATATCTGGGAGCAAATGGCGGAGGATCGCCTCGCCGCCAGTCTGATCTGTGATGGGCACCACTTGCCACCCGCCGTCATGAAGGCGATGGTGCGCGCCAAAGGGCCGGAGCGCACGATCCTCGTCAGCGACGCCGTCGCGGTCGCGGGACTGCCCCCCGGCGTCTACGACGCGGCGGTCGGCGGGAAGGTGGAACTGCTGCCGAGCGGGCGGCTCAACCTGTTCGGCACGCCCTATCTCGCCGGGTCGGTCAGTGCGCTGCCGGAGGGGATCGCGAACGCCGTCCGGTACGCGGGTGTGACGCTTGCTGAGGCTGTCCGCTTCGCCACGGCGAACCCTGCCCGACTCCTGCGGCTCGACGGGCCGCGTGGTCGCGGGGCCGTCCGCGTCGGCGCGATGGCCGACCTGACGCTCTTCCGTCACGACCGCGCGGACGACACGATCGCGATTATGATGACCGTTACGAACGGCGAAGTTGTGTATCGGCGGGACGGCTGACGATCCGCTCGCCCCCGCTCATGCGCCTGCGGAATCGCGGTCCAGATAGAGCACGCACGCGGGATGGCGACGGAGTATGGAAGCGGGACACGTTGTGGTGATCGGCCCACGCAGCGTGTCGTGGACCGCCTGCCGCTTCGCCGACCCCGGCACGACGCACGAGAGGTGCGCCCCGGAGAGCAGCATCGGGATCGTCAGGGTGAGTGCGTGGCTCGGCACGTCGCCGATTGTCGCGAAGCAGCCATCATTGACCTGCTGCCGCTTGCACGGCATGTCCAGTTCAACCGGCTTGATCGCCTCGGGATCGTCGAAGTCCGCCACCGGGGGGTCGTTGAACGCGATGTGACCATTCTCGCCAATCCCGAGACAGACAACGTCAATCGGTTCGGCACATAGCAATGCGCCGTAACGCGCACACTCCGCCGCCGTCTCATTCGTGCTGTCGATGAAGTAGACGATGCCGGGATGGACGCGGTCGAAGAGGTGCGCGCGCAGGAAGTTGCCGAAGCGCTGCGGCGCGTCCGGTGGTAGCCCGAGGTATTCGTCCATGTGGAACGCCGTCACGCGCGACCAATCAAGCCCCGGCGCGTCGCTCAACGCCGCCAGAAACTCGTTCTGCGAGGGCGCGGCGGCGAAGATCATCCGCACGCGCCCCCGCGTCGCGAGCAGATCGCGCATCGTGGCGGCGACATCCCGCGCCGCTGCCGCGCCCATCGCCGCCCGGTCGGCATAGACGCGGGCACCGAGCGCATCGACCGTCTCCTCTTTCACCAACGTTTCATCCCCGGCCATCGTACGTGCTCCTTTCGGGTCCCGGCGCGGCAGGCGCCAGCCTGTCATATCTGTCGTGGACGAAATCCACCCACGGAAGTACCCGTCCGCCGATCAGCCCACCCCACGAAACTCGCGCGGCCCATCCTCGCCCCGCTATCTTCCCTGTATGTCATCATTCGTGACGGCCGTGAGTGACAATTCGGTACGGAACCACGCGTCGCCGAGAGATGTCACGACGGGTATGGAGGGGGCGCACGCCAGCAACGCAAGCGTGTTCGCCCCATTGGAGCGCGGTGGGCACACGAGAAGGTAGGAGCCGCCCAGAGCGGCGATCAAATTCACGCGGGGCGGCAACCGCTTGTCAGTCGGCGGCGGAATCATCCCGTTTTCAATGCGTGGGCGCAGTTCGTATTCGCCGGGCGCGAGTACCGTGTGGTTACGAATCACGATCCGCTCGTTCACATGCTCAGCAAGCGCGCGCACGCGGCCCACTGAGACGCCGCCCCTGAAGAGGTCCGTCGCGAAGATCGCCCGGAAGCCGAGTTGCAGCGGAATCGGTTCGGCGCCATGATGCCAGGCATCGAGGGTGAGACCGAGCGTCCCGTCATCCAACCTGGCCGTCAGGCGCAATCGGACAGCGTCATCCGTGTGCTCCCGGTGATCGCCGACTGCGGTCGAAACCGTAGTTTCCAAGATGACAGCCGTGGGGTCGCGCTCGATGAACTGCCATGGCTGGGTCGGCAATGGCGCGCTACACGGGTCGGCAATGCGGGGGGCAGGAGCCACGGACCTCGGTGCGTAGCAGACGCCAAGCCCGGAGGCTCCTGACGAATGCTGCGGGCCATCTGGCACGACGGCATGGAGCACATGCACCCACCCACCCTCGCGCCGACCGGATGGGCGGACTGCGAAGCCGACACAGATCCCGCCGAAATCGGGCGCGAACCACGCCACGGCGCGACCGCAGGGGTCGACAATCCGGACGAGGTGCGCCCGCCCATCTTCCCATCCCGGCGGGCCGAGCGGCGTATCGATCACGGCGAGGCTCGGTCCGCGCCGCCCGGCGGGATTAGAGCGTGACGTAGAGAGTGTCATCCGCAACAGTCACCGGATACTGGCGCAGACGCACGCGCCGATCCGCGAGCGCCTTGCCGGTCAATAGGTCGAACTCCCAGCCATGCCAGGGGCACGCCAGGATCTCGCCCTCCCGCCCCCAGCAGAATTTCCCGGGCGGCGACGGCAGCGTCGTGCCCCCGACGCGCCCGCGACATACCGGCGCGAGCTCGTGCGGGCAGAGGTTGAGCACCGCGATGAACCCACCGTTCACGTTGAAGACGCCGATGGAATGCCCCTTCACCTCGACGAAGCGGCGCTCTCCGGGCGCGATCTCACTGGCCCGTGCGACCGGCCATTGCTGTGGCCCCTTCCCAATCCCAGCCGCCAGCCGTTCAGTCATGGCGCGCCTCCGCTGCGGCGGTAGCGAGTGCGCCCGCCGCTCGATCGGCGTCGCGGGCGGGGAGGCGGTAGAGCTCACGCGCCGTCTCGCTCAGGACCCGCGAGCGGACGTTGGCGGGGAGGGCGCGCGCGGCGAAGTCGGGGGTGTCGCCATCCCAGTGCGGGTAGTCGCTGGAGAACATCAGCATCCGCTCGACGGGGAACATCGCCAAAATCGCGCGCAGGTGCTCCGGGTGCTCGGGCTCCTCAATGGGTTGCGTCGTCAGCCGGATATGCTCCGCGATGTATTCGCTCGGCGGCCGTTCGAGCCAGGGCGTCGTCTGCCGCAGCGCTTTCCAGTTCTTGTCGAATCGCCACATCAGGGGTGGGAGCCACGCGGCGCCGCCCTCGATGAGTACGAACTTCAGGGTGGGGAACTTGACGAACGTGCCCTCGGTCACGAGGCTGACCATGTGCGCCATGTAGCTGGTGACCAAATCGGTGTGCCATTCGAGGTAATTGGTGGGATATCCCGCAGCGGTCGGCGCCCCCGAGATGCCCACGCCCTCCGAGCCGGGATGGAGCGCGACTGGGAGATCGTGTTCCACAGCCGCCGCATAGATCGGGTTAAAATACCGCTGGCCGTAGAGCATACGCGCACCGCTCGGCATGAGCACCTGCACGAAACCGGGATTGGCGGCCATCCGGTGGATCTCCTGCGCGGCGAGGTCGGGATCATTCGGAGCGACGATGATCGAGGCGCGATAGCGCGGGTCCGCAGGCAGCCAGTCGGCGGCGAGGATGTCGTTGATCGCGGACACAATCGCGGCCGCGAAATCCGGGTCCGGGGAAAGCCCCGCGTGGACGCTGCGCTCCGGGTTGAGGATGCCGTATTCGATGCCGTACTCGTCGAGGAAGTAGCGCGCGAGATGGTGGGGATCCCCTTCGATGCGCTCGCCGTCCGGCGTGACGGCGTCGGCGCGCATCACGCCGTTCGGGTTCCAGTAGCCGAGATGGCCAGGGCCTTCGTTGCCCGAGGCATAGCGGGTGCGCCACGGCTCCGGCAGGAAGTCCAGGATGCGCCGCCGGTCGTACGACGAGTGGATGTCGGTGTCGATCACTGAGACTGGCATTGCCATGGATCCCCCCTATCTACTACCAAACGATCGCGCGATACCTGAAACAATGTGCCGTCTCAGCGATCGGCGTCACTACAGCCGGAGCCGCGGGTCGAGTACGTCGCGGAGGCCGTCACCGAAGAAGTTGATCGACAGGACCGACAGCGAGATCGCGAGGCCCGGGAATGCCGTTAGCCACCAGGCCCGGGTGAGGATGTAATCGCGACCATCCGCGACCATCGTACCCCAACTCGGCATGTCGGCGGGTACGCCGGCGCCGATGAAGCTCAGGCTCGATTCGAGGATGATCAGCAGCGCCAATTGCTGCGTGCCGAGCACGATGATCGGCGTCCAGGCGTTGGGCAGGATATGCCGGAAGATGATGCGCAGGTCGCTCGCCCCGGCCGCCCGCGCCGACTCGATGAACGCCGTGGCCTTGATCCCTAAGGTCACCCCGCGGATCGTGCGCGCGAACACGATCCACGCGGCCAGTGCCAGCACGATCAGCAGCACTCCGAGGCTACGCCCAGCGAAGGCAACGATGCCGATGGCGAGGAGGATGCTGGGGATCGCCAGCTGCACGTCTGCGAGGCGCATGATCACCGTGTCTATCCAACCGCCGAAGTAGCCCGCGAAGAGACCGACGACGACGCCGAGGCTCCCCCCGACGAACACCGCCAGGAGGGCAAGGCCGAGCGAGACGCGGCCCCCGTAGAAGATGCGACTGAGGATGTCCCGGCCGACCTGGTCGGTCCCGAGCAGGTGGAACGTCCCCACTTTCGAGGTCGCCAGTGGCTCCACGAGCTTGATCCGCGGGTTGATCGCCTGGGGGGACGCAGGTGATATCACGGGCGCCGCCACGGCGGAGAATGCGATGAGTAACAGGAAAGCCAGGCCAGCCACCGCGCGCCGCGAGCGGAGGAATCGTCGCCCGAGCGTGCGCCACGCGGCGGATTGGGGAGATACCACTCGGGAGGTTCCGCCCACGGGAGGCAAGGTGCGAGATACCATCGGGTCACTCCAGTGTGGTGAGCCTCGTCACGAGGCCGCTGCGCCGCCCCGCACTCAGGCGTGGTGAATCCGCGGGTCGATGTAGGCGTAGAGTAGATCGACCGCCAGATTGATGAAGACGAAAAAAACGCTCAGCATCAGGACGGCGGCCTGGACCAGCGGGTAATCCCTGGCGTTGATCGCCGTGTACACGACCGTGCCGACGCCCGGCCAGGCGAAGATGGTCTCGGTGATCACGGCCCCACCGAGCAGCGTCCCGATCTGGAGACCGAGGACGGTGACCAAGGGGATGAGGACGTTGCGCATGGCGTGGCCGTAGACGACGCGCCGGTCGGCCAGCCCCTTGGCGCGCGCGGTACGCACGTAATCCTCGTGTAACACATCCAGCAAGCCTGAGCGCACCAGTCGGGCGGTCAGCGACATCAGGTACGCGCCGAGGGTAATCGCGGGCAAGACCAGGTGCTGCGGCCCACCGATGCCGGACGCGGGGAGGACTCCGAGGAAGACCGCGAACACCAGCACGAGCATCAACCCGAGCCAGAACGCGGGGATAGACTGGCCGAGCATGGCCACGCCCATGCCGAGATAGTCCCAGGGGGTGTCTCGGCGCACGGCGGAGAGGACCCCCATCGGCACGGCCACGACGATAGCGAATGCGAGCGCGACGGTCGCGAGCAGCAGCGTCGCCGGTAGGTGGCCGAGCAGGACCGTGACCGTCGGCTCGCCGTAGAAGAGCGACCGCCCCAGGTCGCCTGGCCGAGGAAGACCAGGTACTGGGCCGGGATGGGGCGATCCAGCCCCAGTTGTTGGCGCATCGCGGCCACCTGCTCGACCGAGGCGCTCTCCGAGAGCATGGCGCGCGCCGGGTCGCCCGGGATGAGGCGCACCAGGACGAAGACAATGATCGACACCCCGAAGACGAGGCCGACCGACTGGATGAGTCGGCGGATGATATAGTTCCCCATGATCGCATCGCGCGTGGCGGGCCGGGTGATTGCTCGCCCGGCCCGCGAGCACGTTTAGCCTAGTTCCGTGTCGCGAAAGGAGAAGATCCGGTTCGGCAACCAGGTGAACTTCTTTACCTTCGCGCGCGCGGCGTAGTTCCAGTTGATCTGATGCAGGTAGATGAACGGAGGCGCCTGCCAGAGCCCGGCAGCGGCCTGCTCGTAGAGTGCCTGCCGCTTGGCCGTGTCGATCGTCGTCGCGGCGTCGCGGATCTGCTGCTTGACCGCCTCGTCGCCGAACTTCACATGGTAGAGATCGCCGACCACGCGCTCTTGGAGGTAACGGTCCGGATCGCCCGTCACGGCGATGCTGCCGCCGTAGCCAACCTCGTACTTCCCGTCATTGAAGGAGGCGAGCGCGGCGATCGGCTCCTGGAGGTTCAAGTTCAGCTTGACGCCGATCTTGCCCAGCTCCTGGACTGCGTACTCGGCGATCTCCTTGCCCTTCGTGAACTGCCCGTTCGGCACCTTCAACTCGGCCTCGAATCCGCTCGCGAGCCCTGCGGCAGCGAGCTCTTTCCTGGCCTGACCGGGGTTGTAGGGATTGAGCTTGATCGGGTCTTTCTCGCTATAGCCCAGCAGTCCACGCGGCGGGTACGAGGCCAGCGGCTTGGCGTTGCCGCTCAGGATGTCGTTGGCGATGACGTCGCGGTCGAGCGCGTAGTTGAACGCGCGGCGCACCTCCGGCTTGCCGAGGTGCGGGTGGGTCTCGCCATTCAGCGTCAGGAAGTCGGTCTGCCACAGTTCGCTGCGGATGATCTTGAAGTTCGGGTCATTCTTGATCGTCTGGACGTTCTCTTCGCTTATGCCCTCGATCAGATCGGCCTGGCCGGCGCGGAGCGCCGCGACGAGCGAACTCTGGTCGAGGATCGGCTTGTAGATCACCTTGCTGACCTTCGGGAACCCCTTCTCCCAATAGTCCGTGTTCGCCTCGAGTACGTACTGCTGATCGATGTTGAAGTCGGTGATCCGGAAGGGACCGGTGCCGATCCCCTCCTCGTAGGTCATGTCCCTGTTGGCGCCGGCCTTCGGCGGGACCATGTAGACCACGACGATGTTGTTGAGGAGCGGGGCGATCGGGATCTTGGTCCGTAGTTCGACGGTGTACTTGTCGACGATCCGTACAGGTTCGTCCTCGAAATCCTTGAAGACGAATGAGAGACCCGACAGGGCGTTGCCCTTCGCGCGCCCGATCGTCGCCTTGACCGACTCGCCGTCGAACGGCGTGCCGTCGTGGAACTTTACCCCTTGGCGTAACTTGAATGTCCACGTCTTGCCGTCAGCAGACGGCTGCCAACTCTCCGCCAAGACCCCGTAGATCTTACCCTGCTGATCGAGGTCAACCAGCGGTTCGAAGATGTTGCGATGCAGCACAAACTCGTTGAGACCGTAGAATTTCTGCGGATCTTTCGTCCGCACCTTCCCCGGCTTGGCGAAATTCAGCACGCCCGTTGGCACCGCAGCGGAAGCCGGAGCCGTCGCGGGCCGGGCAGCCGGGGTTGCGGCGGCCGGGGCGCTCGTCGCTGTGGGGGCGGCACTCTGCCCGCAGGCGTTGAGGATCCCCGCGCCGACGGCGACGCCCGAAAGCACGAGGGCTTGCCGGAGAAAATGACGTCGGCCACGGGGCTGACTCTCCTGGGTGATCATCGAACACTCCATGATATGCCCCATATGGGGCACCAATCGTGCCAGCGAAGCAGACTCGCGAATGAATTTACTATAGCGCGGCGGTGTGGCGATGGCAAGCGGACGCATTGCCTCATCAGAAATCGGTTTGGCACGTTCTCTGTCGCTGCACCCCGAAGGCGGCGACGATTGCGGCGATCGGGCAGCCGTGGGCGACCAACGTCAGGATACAGGTGATCGTCGCCTCGGGGGTGGCACGACGATGGAAGGGCCTCCCCGCCCGCGCGCCGAACGTCTTCCGGCAGACGGCGCAGAGATAGCGCGGTGGGGTGCGGGCATGGCGGGTGATGTTCCCCTCGCCCACACGCCCCCTTGCGGGACAGTCGGAATTGGGGCAGAATACGGCCTGCAGGTTCATAGTATCGTCTCCTTGAACAGAACGATTCTATCGAACTCGCATTTCCCTGTCTCATCCCGCTATTCCACCGTTCCGCAGACACCTATCCTTCGCGCATGTCGGGCCGCTTTCGATACTCATGCAACGCCAGGATCGAATCGTCGTCGGCTTTTTCGCGCTGATGCGTCGCGGTCATGCACCGCCGACCAATCGCAGGATATTCAGGCCGAAGATCGACTCCTGTTCTGTGGCGGTTGCGATACCGTCCAAGATCCCGCCGAGGTACTCCCACGATTGGCGATAGGTGCAGTTGCGCTCGACGTTCGGCATGTCGGACCCCCAGACCAGTCGCTCCGCCCCAACCAGGCGATAGAGGCGCTGGATCACCGGCTTAAGTTCGGGATACGGGTAATCATGCGTGCGGCCCCAGTGGATCGGGTAGAGTACCTCAAGCATCATCTGTTCGCGCTTGAGCAACCGTGCTACAGGCTCCGGGATGTTGCCCGCGAGATGTTCCGGTGCGATGCCGTGGGTGAGCACGCACGGAACATCGGGATAGCGATCACACCAGTTGTTGAGGCAGTCGAGTTCGCGCAGGTAGGTCTCGTCCGTCGGCATCGGCGTACCGATGATCTCCCAGAAGACGGGCATGCCGAGCGCGGCGACGTCTTCCCAGAAGGGGCCGTATTTCGGGTCGTCGAGGCCGTGCGCGTAGCGGTTGAGGATCAAGCCGCGGTTCGCATAGTAGAGGCCGCGCAGGCCGAGATCCTCGATCGCCCGCCGCAGTTCGCGCCGCTCCCGCTCCGTATGCGCCTCGTCCTCCTTCACGTCCGCAAGCCCGATCAGACGGTCGGGGAACTGCCGGACGGCGGCGGCGAATTCATCGTTGAGCCGACCGTATGGTCGCGCATTCTGGAGGATCGCCCGATCCACCCCCGCCCGCCCCATCTGCTGCACGATGAACTCGGCCGGGCTTACCATCTCCTGCATGCTCGGCGGCAGGTACGGGCGATAATACGTCTCTCCTCGCCACTCCCACTCGAACCGGCCGAACCGGCCGATACGAAAGCTCGCCGCCGATTTCAGCCCCTCCGGTCGCTGCAATACGCCGTCGTGGAGCGCTGCTTCCGCCTCCGGCACGATGACATGATCGCGCAAGCGGCGCACAGGCTCACCGTGTGTGCCGATGTACAACTGCACGAAGCGGAGGTGATCCTCCACGCTGGGGAAGCCACATGCGCCCGCAAGCGGCGGGAAGACATGCGCGTGCGCGTCAATGATCACGGGGACCTCCTTCAGCGTATGCGTTGGGGCAGGGAACCTCACCCCCAGTCCCTCTTGACACCGGTTATACACTTGTTATAACTATAAGACAAGTTGGAACTTACATCTCCCTGGAGGGCGGATGATTCAGCGCGACGGGCCGGTGCCTCTCTACCATCAGATCGAGCTACATCTCCGCGCGGCGATCGAGTCCGGTCGCTATCGTCCAGGCGAGCGGTTACCCCCGGAGGGGGAACTCCAGCGGTTGTACGGTGTCAGCCGGATCACGGTGCGGGCCGCCCTGCGCCGCCTCGAAGAGGATGGGGTCGTCTCCACCCGCCGGGGGCGTGGTACATTCGTCGAGCGGCAGGCAGTGGAGGGGCCGAAGATCGAGCGGAATCCGGTGCATCTGCTCGCCTTCGAGGATGAAGTGCTCAAGCAGGGTATGACGCTCGATGTCACAGTGCTGAGCGTGGAGCATTGCCCGGTGCCGGAACGGATTGGCGCGCTACTGGACGTGGCGACGGGCACTGAGGTCTTGCGCGTGCGGCGCGTCGGGCGGGCGGGAGACGCGCCACTCTGGACGGAATCGCGCTATTTCCCGCTCGGCGTTGGGGCGTACCTGCGCGAGGATGACCTGGGCCGGGCCTCGATGACGGCCTTTCTCCAGGCGATCGTCGGCCTGCCCATGACGAGTTCGCGCTTGCGCATCACGGCGGGGCCGGCGACGGCGGACCAGGCCCGCCTGCTGGAGATCGCACCGGGCGATGCGGTGCTGATCAACGAGTTCGCCTTTTACGACGCCGAGGGTCGGCCGGCGGAGGCGGCGCGGGCGGTGTTCCGCGCCGATCGCTACGCATTCTCGTTCACGATCCCACCGTCGCGCAGTGAGATCGCTCAGACATGGCGCGTTGCCAATGGGGCTGTGCAGCAGCTTAGTCGGGAGGGAAGAGAATCATGAACGATGTGCTCCGGGCCAATCTCAGTCGCCGTGTCTTCATGCGCGTTACCGCCGCGTTTTCGGGCATGGCCGTCGCGAGTACGCTGCTCAGCGCCTGCGGTGCGAAAAGCAGTAGCAGCACACCCGCAGGCGCGACGACGACCGCTCCAACCGCAGCGAGCGCGCCCGCAACGACGGGTGGCAGCGCGGTGGCGCCGACGGCTGCGGCCGCCGGTGGGGCCACACCATCCGCATCTGCGGCCGCGAAGATCAAGGTTGGCGGCACGCTGACGTACGGCCAGAACCAGCCGATCAAGAAGATCGATTCGATCGACCCGCAGACCTATCCGGCGGCGTACGAGGCGACGTACACGATCTACAGCAATCTCGTCACGTTCGCGCCGGATTTGAAGATCATCCCCGATCTCGCCGAGCGGTGGGAGCAGTCGGACGACCAACTCACGTGGACGTTCCACCTGCGCAACGGCGTGAAGTTCCACGACGGCACGCCCTTCAACGCGCAGGCGATTGCGGCGCACATCAAGCGCATCCAGGACCCACAGAACGCCTCGCCGAACAAGAACCTCTGGGACCACATCAAGGATGTGAAAGTCGTCGACGATGCGACGGTGCAACTCGTGACGGCGAAGCCGTTCGGCCCGATGCTCAACTACCTCGCGCACGGCTCCGGCGGCATCGAAAGCCCGACAGCAGCCGCGAAGGGCGCGGATTTTCAGCAGAAACCGGCCGGCACGGGCCCGTACAAGGTGAGCACGTTCAACACGGGCAACGACCTGACGCTCGTGCGCAACGACGACTACTTCGGCGGCAAGGCCCCGCTCGATAAGATCGTCATGCGCTCCGTCCCGGAGACCGGGTCACGCCTCGCGCTGCTCGATGCGCAGGAGGCGGATCTCGTCAACGACGTGCCGACGGAGGACGCGGGTAGGATTGAGAAGGGGGCGGACACGCAACTCCTCCGTCAGAAGGGGCTGCGCACCTTCTTCATGGAGTTCAACCTCACGCTCGACGTCTTCAAAGATGTCAAAGTCCGGCAGGCCCTCAACTACGCGGTGGACAAGGAGTCCATCGTCAAGAATCTCTTCCAGGGATACGCGACCGCCCTCGACTCCCCGGCGGCACCGACGATTCAGGGGTACAAGAAGGCGGGGGCTTTCCCGTACGACCCTGCCAAGGCCAGGCAGATGCTCGCGGAAGCCGGCTGGACGCCCGGGCCGGGCGGCATCCTCCAGAAGGGTGGCACGCCGCTCAAGTTCACGATCAACACGGCGGAGGGGGAGTATCCGAAGGACATCCAGGTCGTCGAGGCGGTGCAGGCGAACCTCAAGGCGGTCGGCTGCGACGCCACGATCTGGAAGGTGGAGGCGGCGGCGCGGTATTCCTACCTGCGCCTCCCGATCGACCAGGCGAAGTACGAGATGGTCTCCTTCGGGTTCAATCCATCCAATGGCGACCTCGGCTACCACCTGAACTCGCTCTTCCGCTCGAACCCGGACAAGACGAAGGCGCCCTACGTCTGGAACATGATGTGGTACCAGAACGATCAGGTCGATGCACTCCTCAACCAGGCGGACGCAACCGTCGACAGCGCCAAGCGCTTCGACATGCTCGGGCAGGCGCAGACGATGATCTGGAACGACGCGCCGATGATCTGGCTCTATGTCCCCGATCTCCTCGCCGGCGCCCGGAAAACGGTGAATCGTGTCTCTGTCTGGCCGACCGTCTTCACGGTCGTGCGGGATGCGTGGAAGTCCTGAGATTTTGCAGCGTCGGGTGAGCGGGGCATCGGCCAATTAGACTGAGCGAGGCGCAATGGCGCGGTATCTGTTCCGGAGAGTGCTGCTGATTCCCCCGACGTTGCTCGTCGTGGTGACGCTCGTCTTCATCATCTTCCGGCTGGTGCCGGGCGATCCGGCGCAGTTGATGGCGGGCGACAGCGCGAGCGCGGACGTCGTGCAGTCGATCCGGCATCAACTCGGGCTGGATCGCCCACTCCCCGTCCAATATGGTCGGTACCTCGCCGACCTCGCCCGGGGCAATCTGGGCACGTCACCCATCTACGGGGATAGGGTGGCGAGCCAGGTGCTGGATCGCCTGCCCGCGAGCGTGCTCCTCGCCTGCGCCGCGATGGTCATCGCGAGCGTCGTCGGCGTGGCTGCGGGCGTGGTCGCGGCGACGCATCGCGCGTCGTGGCTCGATTATCTGTGCACGATTGGGGCGGTGGGCGGTATCTCCTTTCCCGGCTTCTGGCTGGGCCTGATGTTGATTATCGTCTTCGCGGTCACCCTTGGCTGGTTCCCGGTGGCGGGCCTGCACGGGCCCCGCTCGCTCGTCCTCCCCGCCGTCACGCTCGCCGTCAACCAGATGGCGGTGATCGCGCGCATGACACGATCGAGCATGTTGCAGGTCCTCGATCAGGATTACATCCGCACCGCGCGCGCGAAAGGGCTGCGCGAGCGGCTCGTGCTCACGCGACACGCTCTCGGCAACGCGCTCATCCCCACCGTGACGATCGCGGGGTTGCAGTTCGGCTATCTGCTCGGCGGATCGGTGATCATCGAGACGGTCTTCGCCTGGCCGGGCGTTGGCCGCCTCCTGATCGATGCGATCCAGACGCGCGACTATACGACGGTGCAGGCGGTGGTGCTGCTCTTCGCCCTCCTCGCGCTGATCGTTAACCTCGCGGTCGATCTCCTGTACGCCATCCTCGATCCGCGAGTCCGCTATGCATAACGACCAGATTTCGGCGCTCCCGGCACCGCATACGGATGCGGCGGTCGCCTTTCCTGAGACCCGATCCCGGCAAGGGGTGGTCACACGGCTCGCGCGCAATCGCATCGCCCTCGCCGGGGCGAGTCTCATCGTGCTGTTCATCCTGCTTGCCATTCTCGGGCCGCGCCTCTCCCCCTATGACGCGACGAAACCAGCATTGGGGGACCGCTTACAGCCGCCGTCGCTCGCGCACCTGTGCGGCACGGACGACGTCGGCCGCGATCTCCTGACCCGGATCGCGTACGGGGCGCGGATTTCCCTGTTGATGGGCGTCGCCGCGATGGCGATAGCGTGCGCGATTGGCGTGCCGGTTGGGATGGTCGCCGGTTACCGGGGCGGCTGGTGGGATTTGGCGCTCATGCGCACCGTCGATGTGCTCCTCACCATTCCGAGCGTCGTCCTCGCCATCGCGATTGTCAGCGCACTGGGGGCGGGGGTAACGAGTGTGGTCCTGGCGGTCGGGGTCACTTCAATCCCCGCCTTTGCCCGGTTGACGCGCGCGGTCGTGCTGACCTTGCGCGAGCAGGAGTTCGTGCAGGCGGCGCGCGTCGGTGGTGCGGGGGATCTCCGCATCTTCCGTCTCCATCTCTTCCCGAATGTGCTGCCGTCGCTCATCGTCCAGATCTCGCTCGGCATCGGTACGACGATCCTGGTCGCCTCAGCGCTCGGCTTCCTCGGTCTGGGGGTGCGCCCGCCGACCCCGGAGTGGGGGGTGATGCTCAGTCGCGGGCGCACGTACGTCTCGTCCGCGCCGCACCTCGTCTTCTTCCCCGGGCTGGCAATTGCCCTGCTCGTGCTGGCATTCAACCTGCTCGGCGATGGCCTCGTAGACGCATTGGACCCGCGCAGGGTTGCGGGCGGAGATTGACACTCCCACGGCTAAAGCGCGTGGGGTTCTGGCTTCCCGGAGGCGTGCCGGTTGGACTTTCGTCTTCCCGGTCTTACCGCCTCTCCACCAGCAAATACCGCCAGCCCGGCGGCAGCAATGTTGATCGCGGCATTCACGTCCCGGTCGTGCCGGGTGCCGCACTCAGGGCAATGCCAATGCCGTCTGTCCAACGGCAGCGAGGAAACGACGTGACCGCAGTGCGAACAGCGCTTGCTACTCGGATACCAGCGATCAATGGCGACAAACGTTCGTCCATACCATCCCGCCTTGTACTCCAGTTGCCGCACGAGTTCGCCCCACCCCGCGTCGCTGATCTGTTTGGCGAGCGAATGGTTCCTCACCATGTTCTTCACCCGGAGACTTTCGCAGCAGATCGTTTGGTTCTCACGTACCAGCCGCGTCGTCAGTTTGTGGGTAAAGTCCTTACGCCGATCACCAATCCGCGCCTCCACGCGGGCCAGACGCAATCGCGCTTTTTCCCGCCCCTTGCTTCCTTTCTGTTTCCTACTCAGCAACCGCTTCGCCAAGCGACGTCGCCGGGCATCAGTCGTCAGATGCCGGGGATTGCCGATCTTTTCGCCCGTCGAGAGCGTCACGAGCGACGTGATACCCCGATCAATGCCGACAACCGCATCAGTCTTCGGCAACGAGTGCATCTCCTCGGTGACGAGCAGGGAGACAAAGTAGCGGCCGGCACTATCGCGGCTCACCGTCACGGTGGACGGCTTCGCATCCCTCGGCAGCGGACGCGACCAGCGGATTTTCAGCGGGCTGCCCATCTTCGCCAGTGTGAGCGTACCATCCACGAAGCGGAAGCCGCTGACGGTGTATTCCGCCGATTGATGGCCGTGCCTGCGCTTGAAGGAAGGATAGGCGGTGCGGCCATCGAAGAAGTTGCGGAACGCCGTGTCGAGATGCCGCAGGGCTTGTTGCGGCGGCACACTGGAGACTTCGTTCAGCCACGCCGTTTCTTCTTGTCGCTTCAACTGGGTGAGACGCGCCGATGTTTCCTTGTAGTACACACGCTCCTGCTGCTCGTAGTAGGCGTCGGTTCTCAGCCTAAGCGCCCAGTTATAGACATACCGCGTCGCGCCGAACGTCCGCGCCAGCATGTGCTTCTGCGTGGCGTTCGGGTAGCAACGATAGCGGTAGGCGCGCTTCTGCTCCATACTTTAGATTATCGCACGTATCGTGTGAGCGTGCGAGTGAACGGGGGAGCGGCATTCCTCCCACCCCTAAAGGGTGTGGGTTTCCTGCCGCGTTTTCTATGATCATGGGGAAACCCGCTGCGCTCGGCTCCGCACCAAGACGGCGGATTCGATAGGAGGAGAACCACCAATGTCCGTACATGAAGCGCATGAGCCGGTCACGGCACCCATCACGATTGCGGAGATTCGGCAGCGGGTCGCGCGGTTACCGCGCGTGTCGCTCGCATTACTGCCAACACCGCTCCAGGAGGTGTCCCGCCTCGCGAAAGAACTCGGCATCGGCCACCTGTACGTGAAGCGGGACGACCTGACGGGCCTCGCGTTCGGGGGAAACAAGACGCGGAACCTGGAGTTCCGGCTGGCCGAGGCCGTGACCGAGGGCGCCGATGTCATCATTGCCGGTCTCGAAGCACAGTCGAACTCGGCACGACAAACGACGGCGGCAGCCAATATCCTCGGCATGCGCACCATCCTCATTCTGCGACAGGGACAGGATCGGGACTGGAGCTGGGAGGGCAATATCCTGATCGACCGCCTGCTCGGCGCGGAGGTCCGGTTCCTCACGGGCGATCACGCCGCGATGGATCGCGCACTCCACGAGGCGGCGGCGGAGCAGCGGCAGCTTGGGCATCGCCCCTATGTGATGAATCACGCCGGTGCATTCGCACTCGGTTCCGCCCTCGCGTATCTGCTCTGCACACTGGAGATCGTCGAACAGATGGCGGCGATCGGCCAGGAACCGACGCACCTGTACATGGCGTCCGGCAACAAGGGGCACGCCGGGCTGATTCTGGGACGCATCCTGCTTGGCAAGGCCTTTCGACCGATCGCCATCAGCCAGAATCGCACGGCAGACCGCGTGACCGGCGCGATGCGCGGGGTACGCGACGCCGCACATGCGCTTGGCTTGGAAGTCCCCGTGTCCGAGGCGGATGTCGAGAGTTATGACGATTACGTCGAGACAGCATACGGGCGGCCATCGCCCGGCGGCCTCGCGGCGATCAAGCTGGCCGCGCGCACCGAGGGGCTGCTGCTCGACCCGATCTACACTGGGAAGGCGATGGCCGGGCTGATCGATCACGCGCGCACCGGGCGGCTGGGACGGGAAAGCGTTGTTGTCTTCATCCACACGGGGGGGGTGCCCGCGCTTTATGCCTTCCCGGATGAAGTCATCGCGAGCATTGCGGAGAATAACACCGGTGACCACTCCCCCGGATAAATCCGGGGGCTTCTCAGACAACCGCGACTACTGCCGGGGTTAGCATCTGACGGCTCAGTCCGAGCCGGAGAACATTCGTCGCGGCGTTCACATCCCTGTCCGCGACATGACCGCAGGAGGCACAGTGGTAGACACGATCTTTCAAGGTGAGCGGCACGGCGGGCAAACACCCGCAGTTGCTACACGTCTGTGTCGTGTTTCGTGGGTTGACGGCAATCATCGTCACAGCGGCACATGCTGCCTTCTGCGAGACGATACCGACGAACTGTGTCCATCCCGCGTCGTGAGTAGACTTCGCCAGCCGTGTGCGGGCGATGCCCTTGACGTTCAGCGATTCGTGGGCGATCACGCCGTACCGTCGCACGAGATCGAGCGCGGTCTTGTGCTGCCAGTCGCGCCGCTGATTGCCGACATGTTGGTGCAATCGAGCAACCCGTGTCCGTATCTTGCGGCGTCGGTTGCTCCCTTTCTGGCAGCGCGACAGATGCCGTTGCACCCGTCGCAGTTTCGCTTGCGCCTTCCGGTAAAACTGCGGCGGCGCGACCTGCTCGCCGTCCGACGTGGTAAGGAAGGCTTTCAGGCCAAGATCAATCCCGATAGCGGGGTTTGCGGAAGGGGGGAGCAGCACATCGGGCAACTCGCAGGAGAAAACGACGAACCAGTGTCCCGCGCTTTCGGTGAACGAGACGGTCTTGATTGCGCCCTCAATCGGGCGATGCATCTTGACCTTCACCGCGCCGATGTGCTGGAAGTAGACGCGGCTCTCTTTGAGTTTGAACCCGTCCCCGTACGACGGAAACTCAACAGTGTTGTAGCGGCCACGACCGCGAAACCTCGGATAACCCGGCTTGTCTCCCGATGCGATGCGCCGGAAGAACGCGACGAATGCCTTATCGAGACGGCGCAAGGTCGCTTGGCAGGACGAGAAGTTCGTCCGGGTAAGATAATCGTTAGCGGGACGATCCTCTTTCAGGTGCGCGGACTGCTCACGGTAGCGGACGGTGCGCCCTTGCCCTTCGTATGCCGCCTTCCGTTCGGCAAGCGCACGATTGTACAGGGTGCGATGCGTCTCGACCGATTCGCTCATCGCGGCAGCTTGCGCCTTCGTGGGATAGAGACGATAGCGGTAGGCGCGGCGCATCTATACCCCCTTCTGCGCTTCAATGTAGCGGCGGATCGTCTCGCTCGATACCGCTCCCGCAGTGCCAACATAGTAGGCGTGCGTCCACAGGGACGGCAGCCGTCGTTTTAGCGCGGGAAACTCTTGCCTGAGCGTACGGCTGGTTGCCCCCTTCAAGCGGTGCATGATCTGGTGCGGCGACCACGTAGGCGGGAACGAGGCAAACAGGTGAACGTGATCGGGACGCACGACCAGTTCCACAATCTCGCCACCCAGAGCAGGAATCTGTTCTTCGAGCAGCGCGATAAGCCGCTCAGCTACCGCGCCTTCGAGTACAGCACGACGATACTTCGGCGTCCAAACGAAGTGATACGTGATGTGGTAGGAAGGAGGTCGCGTATGCTGCACCTTCATGTGTGTGATTATATCATAGACACACGCGACGTGTCTACTGTCTGAAAGGAGATGCAGCATTCACCACCCGCTTGAAAGCGGGTGTCCCCTGCCGCGATTTCTATGGCGGAGAAGGTTACGCGGTATTCTGCCGCATAATCTCCTGCGATATGTCGCCTTGAACCTCGCTAACCTGTTAGCTGTCTTTATTGCTAACCAGCCAACCTGCCAGCCAGCCAACGTGTTGACTGGTTGTATTGCGCTCTCCTACATGCATTACCCTGCCTATTGACATTGCTCTTGTGTGAACGTACACTAATACGAGTTGGCACCAAGTCGGGCGTTTTTTATCGGAGGTGAGCCCACCATGCCACGGACGTTTATGGATTTACCGTACCTGAAGTTCTTTAATCTCGCGGAAGAGCCGTTCTCGACGGTGCCGTCCCCGCGGTTCT
>JAABUK010002485.1_pt1 | contig 32910 bp, 23 predicted proteins | sample 5559141 | NCBI WGS metagenome assembly JAABUK01 (sample SAMN10711869, study PRJNA513367) | rock metagenome | isolation source: Antarctica rocks | place: Antarctica: Victoria Land, Pudding Butte nord | collected 2016-01-03 | reverse complement strand
CCCCACCGCCCCCGGCCCCCCCGGCATCGGCGCCGGCAGCCCGGTCGTCCAGGACACCCTCAGCGCCCTCTCGACCCTCAAACCCCTCGGCCAGATCCGCGACTCCTTCATCCTCGCCACCAACGACGAAGGCCTCTGGATCATCGACCAGCACGTCGCCCACGAGCGCATCCTCTTCGAACGCATCCTCCGCGACCGCCACACCGAATTCGTCCATCGCCAGCGCCTCCTCATGCCCCTCCTCGTCGACCTCCTCCCCGACCAGATGATCCGCTTCGCCGACCTCGCCGACGACCTCGACCGCAACGGCTTCGAGGCCGAACCCTTCGGCCCCCGCACCCTCGCCATCAAATCCGCCCCCGTCGGCCTCGAGGGCCGCGATCTCGAACTCACCCTCGAAGACCTCCTCTCCGCCCCCAACCCCGAGCAGCAGACCGAGAACGCCGCCACCCGCGCCCGCCGCATCGCCGCCTCGGTCGCCTGCCACGCCGCCATCAAGATCAACACCCCCCTCGACCCCGCCAAGATCACCTGGCTCCTCGAAGCCCTAGCCCAAACCGAACACCCCACCTCCTGCCCCCACGGCCGCCCCATAGCGCTCCGCTACTCCCACCGAGACATAGCCCGAGCCTTCCAACGAACGTGAAACGACGCTGCGCCCTCTCGGCCTTGTAAGCGTCACTTGGCTAGAGGCTGCGACGCCGACAGACCGAGAAATTGGTGAGGAGCGTCACCGCGCAGATTCCTAAGACAAGATGTGGTAAGGTTCGGCTTCATGGCACATGTTTCAGAAGTCTTTGTGGGAGGACTTGCAGGCAATTCGGCAGGCCGACTCTTCACATTAAATCCAGACGTGAACGTCTTCTTCGGTCTTAATGGAACCGGTAAAACATCACTGCTCAGGTTAATTCATTCCGGGCTGTTGGGCCGTGCGCGAGATTTGAGGCGAATTGCCCTCACTGAGGCGTGGATTCGAGTAGATGATGTTCTAGCAATCACGACGGAGCGTCGCGGTGTTAGGACGAGCATCACGCGGTCGTTGGAAACTGTCACCCCTTCCAGAGAGCAGATGCGACTTGATGTCGAACTTCTGGGCCATCAAGGCGCGATACACACAGGAGAAGCTCGTCGCTGGAAGCTCATCTCTGATTCTAATTACGATCTCGAGAAGGGTTTAGAAGTACGGCACACTTACCTGCCGATTTCCAGGCTCTACTCCGCTGGCGATCGCCCTTTGCCAAGGGTACGGCGAGAGATCAACTCAGAGCAGGGCGGTATTTCTGAGAGCGAACTGGAGCGCATCTTCGCAGAAACGGTTCATCTATTATGGCTGCGCTACACGCGGAACTTAGGACTAGAAGTCCAAGTCGCTCAATCACAAGGGCTGAGTAATATTCTCTCTGATTTCTTGGCTCCCGATGAGCTGATCTCAGGAGCATACTCCCAACTGAATTCTTCACAAGCGTATCGCAGGCTAATGGCTTTTCTAGACCGACACTCCAGAAGCTCCCGACCCATGATCACCGAAGCTGCTTTCGCTGAGAGGGTTAAAACGGATCCGCGTCTGCACAGGGTCATCGCAGATATAGAGGATGTTGAACTCAAAGTAGAACGCATACAGAAACCAAGAAGCGAGTTCACCCGAATTCTCGGCGACATGCTCTCGACCGGGAAAAATATAAAATTGGGCGAAAGGGATATTCAAGCATTCGCCAACGGTGATGATATAGGTTTAGAAAACCTCTCTTCTGGAGAGAAGCAGTTGCTACGAATTTGCGTCGACGTGCTTCTTGCGGACGGTAAGCCCGTGTTGATTGATGAACCCGAACTGTCAATGCACATCGATTGGCAAAGGAAACTTATTCCCGCGCTAAGAGACATCGCTCCGGGAAGCCAACTTATAATCGCCACGCACTCCCCGGAGATTATGGCGGCTATAAGCGAAAGGCACATCTTTGAATTATGAGCCGTCTCCGTCGTCAAGTTAAGTCATATATTGCTTCCCTTCGCATGACACGATTTGACATGATCCTTTTCTACGAAGGAAAAGATAATGACCCCACTTTCTACATTGCCGTATGCGACGGTCTGGCCAGAGAGACGGGTATCTCGTTTGATCTACGGCGCGCTGATGAACTTCCCAACGCTGCACAAGATAGCCGCTCAGGCACAGGGGGGAAGACGACTCTCCTACGTGCCTCGGAGTTTTGGGAGAAATGGAAAACGGCAAGGCTTATAGGCTGGATTCAGAGTAAGAGAGTCTTCTTTTGCGTGGACCGAGATTTGGAAGGCGAGGCGCCTGATGATGCGGTGAAGGGCATTGTCCGCACGCGATTACACTCGGTGGAAAATCATCTCATAAGAGGAACAGATCTATCGTCCGCGCTCTCTATAGCGTTCGGATTCCGCAAGTCAGAAATCCAAGCGGAGTTACCTGTAAGCGACTGCTATACGCATTTAGCGGCTTTGTGGAGAGACTGGACAGTCTACTGTGTTCTAGCATTAAGAATGAAGGTGGGAGTAGGCGGCTATGGGCGGACGACGTCTCCAATCAACGTTCCTGCGCATTGCACGGCTTCCCCTGCCTTGATGGCCCGTGAATATGAAATCCTGCGGGGCGCTGCACAATTGAGCGATTCGGATTTCCACCGCTTGCAAGCAGAGGCTGAGGCTGAAGTGGACCATCTGCTGGCGTCTGGAATGATCGACAGCGTCTTCAAAGGAAAGTGGTATGCGGACATACTGTTTTCTACCTTCTCATCTATTACCAAGTTCCAATCGCAGTGCCAATCAAGTGGAAAGAAGGGTATTTGGATTGGGGTAAGGGCAAGATTTGAACTTTCTAGCGAGGATCTACAGTACTATCGCGAACGGCTCTTCTTAGTGAAAAGCGTTCGGCGACCCGCATCGGGGCGGGCGGCGGACCAGGTCCCCGAATGCGTCATCACATCGCGTGCCCCCCGTCCGGACTCTCGGACGGGGTTTTACCCTAAGCCCATGACGTGGGGCCTCATCCAATACCAAACCCTAGGCCACACCCACTTCAACACCTTCAGCTGTTACAAACGATCCCCATACCTCCAAATCCCCGCCGCAAAACACCTCTCCGAAGACCCCCTCGAACGAACCCGTGTCCGCTACGGCCTCCACATCTACGGCTACGTCATCGTGCCCGAGCACGTACACCTCCTCCTCAGCGAACCCGCGGACGAGAGTCGGGCTCCCGCCGGACGCACCCGGCCTTTGTAGACTCTGCGTCGCCTCAAGAAGATCGTCGCCCGTACCTCGCCAGAACGCCCAAGGCTCTGCAAAAAGGGAACGAACGGTCGCGCCAGCACAAAGGATCCGGGACCCAGACACCACCTTCCCCAGCCAAGCCGAAGGCGGGTGCCCCATTCATCGCAGTCCCATCGCGATGAGTGGGTTCCACTCTGCCGAAGGCCGGAGCGGAGGCGGAGCCGCAGCGACCGGTATCGCCTCGCCAGCCGCGCCACAGAGTCAAGCCCCAAACTCCGGAAACCCAGCCGTCACAGACACTTACCGCTGGCGCAAACCACCTCGCCCACCATCTATCCTGATAGCAGCACAACCCTCACCGAACGGAGGAAACGCCCGGGACTGCAACTCATTCGTGCTGTAGTACCCCCGTACCTAATCCGCCTCAATCGAAGACTTTGGTACCTAAGTACGGGGGGGAGGGGTACCCCCCTCTAACGCTAACCTTAGTCCGCCCACCATCAGAACGCCGCAATCCCCGTAATCGCCTGCCCAATGATCAACGTGTGAATATCATGCGTCCCCTCATACGTCTTCACCGACTCCAGGTTCATCATGTGCCGCATGATCGGGTAGTCGTCCACCACCCCCGCCGCCCCCATCACATCCCGCGCCATCCGCGCCGTCTCGAGCGCCATCCACACATTGTTCCGCTTCGCCATGGAAATCTGCTCCGTCGACACCTTGCCCGCATCCTTCAACCGACCCACCTGCAACGACAGCAGCTGCGCCTTCGTGATCTCCGTCACCATCCACACCAGCTTCTCCTGCACCAGCTGGTGGCTCGCAATCGGAGACTCCCGGAACTGCTTCCGCTCCTTGGCATAGCCCAGCGCCGTCTCGTAGCAGTCCATCGCCGCCCCGATCACGCCCCACCCAATCCCGTACCGCGCCTGGTTCAGGCACATCAGCGGCGACTGGAGACCGCCCGACCCCGGCAGCACACTCCCCGCCGGCACCCGCACATCCTGCATCGACAGCCCCGACGTCACCGACGCCCGCAGCGACCACTTCCCATGCACATCCGTCGCCTTGAACCCCGGCCGGTCCGTCTCCACCAGGAACCCCCGCATCCTCCCCCCGTCCCCCTCATCCCGCGCCCAGATCACCGCCACATCTGCAATCGATCCCGACGTGATCCACATCTTCTCCCCGTTCAGCACATACTCCCCCCCATCCCTCCGAGCCCGCGACCGCATCCCCCCAGGATTCGACCCGAAGTCCGGCTCCGTCAGCCCAAAGCACCCGATCAGCTCCCCCTTCGCCATCCCCGGCAGCCACCGCTGCTTCTGCTCCTCCGACCCAAACGTGTAGATCGGATACATCACCAGCGCCGACTGCACACTCACGAAGCTCCGCACCCCCGAGTCCCCCCGCTCCAGCTCCTGGGTCATCAGCCCATACTCGACGTTGTTCATCCCCGCGCACCCATATCCCTCCAGGTTCGCGCCGAAGAACCCCATGCGCCCCATCGGCAGCACCATCTCCCGCGGAAACCGCCCCTCCCGGAAGCACCCTTCAATCACCGGCTTCAACTCCCGATCAATGAACTCCCGCGTCGAATCCCGCACCAGTCTCTCGTCTGCGGTCAGCAGCGTGTCCATCTGCATGAAATCCGTTCCCACATAACCTCCATCAGATCCGTCACCCTCGATCCTAGGTCCCCCATCCCCGATCGGCAATGCCCCGATTGACATAAGCAATATCGCAACTGCCTGATGGAACGTAAGCACCTCAGGACCATCAACTGCGCAGGCCGCATGCCGCGCCATCGAGCAGAACGTCAGTGTTGGCATTTCGTACTTGCCCGTCCGCAGCCCGTCCGGTCCCTCCGGCGCGCGAGGTTGATTGCTTCCTGTATTCTTAATCCTTAATCCTGGATGAGCCCGTGACTGTGCGCACCGCACCATCGGTCTCCCGTGCTCCCCCGCGGTCGCCGAGTCTTCACATCCCGCCCGGTGCAACTAGATCTTCTCCTCACCTTGCCCGCGAACCCGGCTCCCCGCTTCGCTTCTCCGCAACTCCGGATGCAACTGTCATCCTGCCCGCTCGCCACCATACCGTAGTCTACAATCGCACTCGACGAAAGGCACCACGAACCTTGAGCACACCGCAGCCACCCTCGGCCGATCAACTCGCCTCCGCCCGCCTCGCGCACTGGCGCCAGAACACCGCCGAAGACGTCGTCGCTCCCTCTGCCTCCGCCATCCTCACTATCGAGTCCGCCCGCAGCTTCATCTCCACCTGCGGCCTCCTCCTCTTTGCGCCTCGGGCCCAGCACATCCCGTCACCCGCGCCCACCTTCGTCGAGGCCACGCTCGGCACCCAGAACGCCACCCCGACCCTCGCCGAATCAGCCGTCGCCCGCACTCTTCTGGCGCGTCTCATCGCGGAGGGAAGCGCCGTCCCGCTCAACCTCCTCGGCGCACCTTCGACCACGCCCGACGCCCCGGACTTCATTGCCTCCGCCGCCGTCTTCCCCTACATCTTCACCCTGCGCGGCGACAAAGCCTGGAAGCAGCCCCCCGACACCAGCGGCGCCTCGAAGGTCAGCCCACTCGCCCTCCATACCTACAACCTGCTGCTCGCGGGCGGCCCCGCCAGCGCCTCCGGCCTCACCACTGGTCTCGGCAAGGAGGTCACGGAGGCAGCCGTCCTTCGCTCCCTCAACGAACTCTGGCAGCACCTGCGCGTCCTCCCCGTACCCCAGGCAAATGGCGACAACACCCTTTGGGAGACCATCGCCCACCGCTTCACCAAGCAGATCAAAGCCGGTGCCAACGCCGGCCAGCCCACCGCTCTCTCGGCCCTGATCAGCCTCTACCTCTCGCAATCCCTGCTCGCCACCGAGGGCGACATCGAGACCTTCCTCTCCCCCCTCGCTCCCCGATCCCGCGTCCGCGACGTCCTCCACGCGCTCACCGGTGCCCGCCAGCTCGAGTCCATCGCCGTCGATGGCAAGACTCATCTTCACATCCACGGCGAACTCCCCAGCTTCCTCGCACAGAATGATGAGCGTGAAGAAGGTGATCAGGCAGCCAGCTCCGAGCAACAGGTGGACGGAGCCACGGCCCACGTCGAGCTCGCCGAAGATGGCAGCCGCATCCAAAAGTTCGTCCCGAAACCGCGCAAGCTGGGGACCGGCTACGTCGAACGCGCCAAGCCATTCTCCGCCCCCGGCCGCCCCGCTCGCGAAGCTCGATCCCCTGCGGGCGCATCTCGGCCAGGGGACCGCACCAGGCCGCCGCAAGAGCGCGATCCCCGTCCCTTCGGCAAGCCCACCGGTGCCTCCGCACGAAGCTCCGCAGCCAAGTCGACCGGTCGCCCCTCCCGCCCTGCGTTCAACAAGCCCTGGGAAGAAGAGAAGCAGGAGCGTCAGCGACGTGCCCAGCAGACTCCCGCAGCGGAGTCCGCCAGCGCCCCGGAGCTCACCGACACCTCCGACCAGCAATCTCAGCCAGTCCAATACGACGGGGCCTCGGCACCAGCGTTCCGGCGCTCGCCCGCATCCGGCAAGTCCTCCAGGCCAGCGTTCGCCGCAAAGCCGCGCTTCGGCGGAGATCGACCAGCCTTCACCCGCAAGACCGGCCCCGCTGGAGACCGCCCGGCCTACACTCGCAGCCGGGACACCGCCTCCGAGGCGCGCCCGCCGCGCCGCGAGTTCACCCCCCGCGAGGGCGACGAAAGTCGGCCACTACGCCGTGAGTTCACCGGCGGCAAACCGCCCTTCGGCGCGAAGAAACCTTTCGGCAAGCCACCCTTCGCCGACCACGAACGCCGCCCCTTCCGCCGCGACGCGTCCGCTCCGGAAGGCTCGGAGCCCCGCCGCCCTTTCACCCCCCGCACCGGAGACGCACCCCGCCCGCCGCGCCGCGACTTCGCCCAGCGCTCAGAAGCCGGTACCCGCCCTCCACGGGAGGAGTTCAGCAAGCCCCGCTTCTCCCGCGACCGCCCCAACAGCGAGGCCCAGGCCGGCTCCGCCTATGGGGAACGTCCCACCCGCCAGGAACGCCCCGCCTTCCGCAAGTTCGACGCCCCGCGCAAGCCCTTCGTCCCACGCTCCGACGGCGACTCGCGCCCGCCCCGCCGCGACGCCCCCGGCTCCTCCGGGAGGCCGCCAGGCAGCGCCCAGAAGCCATACGAGCCATCCAGATCCAGCACAGGCAAGCGCGAAGCAACCGGCTACGCAGGCAAGCGTGATGGCAGCGCCTTTGCCCCAAAGAAACCCTTCGCCGCCAAGTCCGCCAGCTTCGCCGGCAAGAAGCCCTTCGCCAAGAAGCCCTTCTCCGGCAAACCGTCCGGCCCTCGCGGCTCCGACGCCCCCGGCGCCAGCACCTTCGATAAATTCAAGGGTGGTAACAAGCCCTGGGGCAAACGACCTCCCGGCCGGAAACCCAAACCCGACGCCAGACCCGCAGAGGGCGAGGCATAATATTCCTCGTGCCCACATCGCCTGAGATCCCTCCACCAGACCCGCTCGGCCCATCGACGGCGCGGGGGGCTAGCTCCTCCCGGGAACGCCCCATCATCGCCATTGACGGCCCCGCCGGCGCCGGCAAGTCCACCCTCGCCGCCCACCTCGCACGCCGCTTCGGCTTCCTCAATCTTGAGACCGGCGCCATGTACCGCGCCCTCGCCCTGAAAGCTATCGAAAACGATCTCGACTTTGACGAGGAGGCGCCGCTCCTCGCCCTCGCTGGTCAAACCTCGGTCACCCTCGAACCCAATCGCGACGGCAATCGCGTCCTTCTTGACAAGATGGACGTCAGCCGGCGTGTGCGGGAGCCCGACGTCACCGCCGCCGCCTCCCGCGTCTCCGTGCACCCGCGCCTGCGGGCCTGGATGGTCGGCCAGCAGCGCACCCTTGGCCAGGCTGGAGGCGTCGTCATGGAAGGCCGCGACATCGGAACCGAGGTCTTTCCCGACGCGGAGGTCAAGATCTTCCTCGACGCCGCACCCGAGGTCCGCGGGAGCCGCCGCTTTCAACAGAATGCGATCGCTCCCACCAGCACCGTGCCTCCCGACGCAATCACGGAGCAGGCCATCATCGCCGACCTCCAGGAGCGCGACGCCCGCGACCGCAATCGCGCCAACTCTCCCCTGCGCCCGGCCGCAGACGCGACCGTCATCGACTCCACCACCCTCAGCCTCGAAGAGGTCCTCGCCCGCTCCGAGGAGATCGTCCGCAACCACCTCGCCCTCTGATTGGTCCCACGGCGCATGATTGGTCCAACGGCGCAGAACCATACAGATCTTCTGAACTGTTCAGCCCTATCTCCCACTTCGTGCAGAAGTCGCCACCGCTCCGCTCCCCCCGCTTTCCTTGCACTATGCCTGGTGCAAACCTCAGAAAACGGCACTTTTCCACTACAAAATTTGCCAGCTGTGCTAACCTCTGCACATCGTTAGAAACAGATTGGTTTTCTGCAAGCTTGGCCTGTTGAAACCCCGATTTGAATCAAGCGGCAAATTCAAAGTCTTAAGGAATTCATCAACATGGAACAGGGAACAGTGAAGTGGTTTAACGATGCAAAGGGTTTTGGCTTCATCAGCCGCCAGAATGGCGAAGACGTGTTCGTGCACTACTCGGCCATCAACTCGAACGGTTTCAAAAGCCTCCAGGAAGGTCAGGCCGTCCAGTTCAACGTGGTCAAAGGACCCAAGGGCTGGCAGGCATCCGACGTTCAGCCCCTCTAATCACAACGGCTGAACCCGGCTATCCATCAAGTTTCGCGAAAGGGGAGTGGTGCCGGCCACTCCCCTTCGCCATTTAAACCACAACCCCCGCAATCGCAATGTCTGCACCCTCACACCCGATCCCCGGCCAGAGCTACCTCCTCGTCATGACGGCCACCATCCTCCCCGCCGCCAACGCCGGCGTCCGGCGGTCCGACCCCGCACTCCGCCTCGAAGACTACAAGCAATCCCTTCGCTTCTGGCTCGGGTACCCCCACCCCGCCGCCGCCCGCATCCTCCTGCTCGAAAACTCCGGCGCCAACCTCTCCAGCCTCCTCGGCATCGCCGCGGACGAGAACCCCCTCGCCAAACCCTGCGAGATCCTCTCCGTCCCCGGCAATGAGATCCCGGCCGGCTCCAACTACGGCTACACCGAACTCCAGCTGCTCGACCGCGGCCTTGCCCTCAGCCGCCTCCGCCCTCTCACCACCCACATGGTCAAGGTCACCGGTCGCCTCACCTTTCCCTCCCTCGGCCGCGCCATCGACCGCACCCCCACGCCCTTCGACGTCCTCATCGACTTCCGCAAACTCGGCTTCCCCCGCCGCGGCTTCGACGCCCAGACCCAGATCTTCATCGTCTCCCACGCCTTCTACGACCGCGTCCTACGCGGCGCCTGCAGCGAGATGAACGCCACGGACCTCCGCCTAATCGAGCACCTCTTCGCCCACAAGCTCTTCCCCTTCCGAGGCCAGCCCGGCGTCCACCTCCGCTTCCCCTGCAACGTGGAGCCCGTCGGCATCTCCGGCTTCAAGTCCCGCCCCTACAACTCCCCCGCCCAGGCCCTCACCCGCGCCACCCGCGCCGTCCTCCGCAGGCTCACCCCCGACCTCTGGTTTTAGCTGCATCCCTCCGGCCCGCAGTCCGGCTTCGGTGGATCATCCACCTGCCCGACCCCCGGCAACATCGTCGCCGATCCCTTAAACTTCCGGAACTCCGAGTCCTCCACCCGCACACTCCCGTCGAAGTTGAAGACCAGCATCGCCCGCGCCGCGCCACGCCCCTCGATCGTCACCGGCAGCCACACCTCCCCATTCACCTTCTTCTGCGTCATCGCGAAGCTCGTGTCTTTGCGGATGTTCACCAGCAGCCCACCGCCGATCTTGAACGCATTCAAAAAGCGCCCCTCGAGCTTCACGATCGTCTTGTCGCGCTCATCCACCCAGATCGTCCCCACCAGGTCCCGAATCACATCCTCCATCCGGTTCCGCGTCTTCGCCTTCGGATCACCCACATAGTCCACCGCAATCGCATCGCGTCCATTCAGGTCCACCCGCCGCGGATTCAGGAACGCCCCCAACTCCAGAAACCGCGACACCGTCACCTCCTCGTCCCCGCGTGGACTCGTCTGCTTCCCCTTCGCATCGTTCCGCTCGCGCCTCTCCTTCGCCTTCGCCACCTCCTTGTCAATCCGCTCATCCTCCTTCTTCAATTCCTCCACGCTCAGCGCCTTGCCGTCCTTGCTCAGCAGCTTCCGCACCGGCACCCCCTGCAGCCAGAAGACGTCATACACCTTCACCGTCCGCCGTTTCACCCCGCCATGCCCGTTGCTCTCCTCCGACGTCTCGACCGACCTGTAGATGTAGTCCTTCAGCGCCGCCTCGTCCGCCCTCTGGTGCGCCTCCACCTCGTGCATCAACACACTCACGCCCGGCAGCGCGCGCTCCACCCCGCCCTGCGGCCTCCCCTCCTGCGTCGCAGCGCTCGCCGCCGGAGTCTGTGCCACACTCCGCGCCGCCGAGAAACCCGCCCCGAACACCGCTACGCTCAAAAACAGTCCCAACCCCAGAACGCGCCGAAGCCCACCCGTTCTCACCAGATCCATAGCGCAATCATAGCCAGCAACGAGCCACGCATCGATCCCAATTCCCCCCTGCCAGGCATCGGGGCCAACGGTCGCGCCCCTGGGCAAGCCACTACGTTCGTCCTGGCAGGAAAGTCCAAGCCCCCAGGGAGAAGGTTCAGGTCCACACCTTGGTCCACCCCCAAGCAACACACCTCCGCCCGGATAGCCTCCTTACCCACGGAAGGTCTAGCATAGGGGAGGACGCGCCATCCACCGCGCGCAAACCTCTGCGAGGATCACATGCCCACCAAGGTAGGGACTAGCTCCCGGCCATCGTCCGCCGACGCCATCGAATCCAGCATCGCCCAGCCCAACGGCTCCCAACCCGCCTCCACCCCGCCCAGCCGCGACCAGGTCTTCGACATCTTCCGCCGCTGGGGCTACCTCCAGGCCAACCTCGACCCGCTTGGACAGTACCTCGCGCCCGAGCCCTTTCCAACCCCCGCACCCGAGGGTGAAGCCGCCCGCGAGGCCCGCGGCTTCTACTGCTCCACCATCGCGGCCGAGTTCATGCACATCAGCAACCCCGAGCAGCGCCGTTGGCTCGAGGTCCAAATCGAACAGACCGCGCCCGCCTTCGATCAGCAGCACATCCTCACCGGTCTCCTCCGTGCCGACATCTTCGAGCAGGTCATTCAGGCGCGCTACCTCGGCACCAAGCGCTTCTCGCTCGAAGGCCTCACCGCCCTTGTCCCGTTCCTCGATCAGCTCCTCTCAACCGCCGCCGAGGCTGGCGTCGACACCTGCGTCTTCGGCATGAGCCACCGCGGCCGCCTCAGCGTCATGGCCAACATCATCGGCCGCTCGGCCACCGAGATCTTTACCAAGTTCGAAGATGTCGACCCCCGCTCAACCCTCGGTGGCGGAGACGTCAAATACCACATCGGCGCAACCGGCCACTTCCATAGCGCAGCCGGCAAGACCGTCGCCCTCCATCTCGCCTCGAACCCCAGCCATCTCGAAGCCGTCGACCCGGTCGTCCTCGGCCGAGCCCGCGCCAAGCAGGAGCGCATCGGCAAAGGCGGCAACGACCGCATCCTCCCCCTGCTTATCCACGGCGACGCCGCCTTCGCCGGGCAGGGAATCGTCGCTGAATGCCTCAACATGGCCACGCTCCGCGGCTTCAACGTCGGCGGCACCGTCCACGTCATCGTCAACAACCTCCTCGGCTTCACCGCCGTCCCCGAAGAGTCGAACTCCTCGCGCTTCTCGACCGACCTCGCCAAACGCCTTCCCATCCCCATCTTCCACGTCAACGCCGAGGATCCCGTCGCCGTCGTCCGTGTCGCCCACATCGCCGCCGAGTTCCGCCAGCGCTTCCACGAGGACGTCGTCGTGGACCTGGTCGGGTACCGCCGTCACGGCCACAGCGAGGTCGATGACCCCACCGTGACTCAGCCCCGCCGCTATGCCATCATTAAGGACCGCCCACTCCTCTACCAGGCCTTCGCGAAGCAGATCGGCGTCGACCCCGCAGCCGAAGTCACCGCCGTCCAGCAGGAGTTTCTGGACGCGCAGAAAGCGGCCACCAAAGCCGAACACATCCCGCACTTCTCCGAGCTGCCCGGCTACTGGGGCAGATACCACGGCGGCGATCTCCTCCCCGGCGACGAGGTCTCGACCGCTCTCTCCGCCAGCAAAGTCTCCAATCTCACGCAGGCCATCGTCCGCGTCCCTGCTGGCTTCGACCTCCATCCCAAGGTCAGCAAACTCTTCGACCAGCGCGCCGAGATGGGCGCCGGCAAGCGCCTCTTCGACTACGGCATGGCCGAACTCGTCGCCTTCGCCTCGCTCGTCGATGCGGGAACGCCGGTCCGCCTCACCGGCCAGGACTCCGAACGCGGCACCTTCAATCAGCGCCACTCCGTCATCACCGATATCGAGACGGAGTTCAAGTACCTCCCGCTCTCAAACATCCGCGAGGGCCAGGCGAAGTTTGAGGTCTACAACTCCCTCCTCTCCGAGGCCGCCGTCCTGGGCTTCGAGTACGGCTTCGCCCGCGACTACCCCGAAGCCCTTGTCCTCTGGGAGGCCCAGTTCGGCGACTTCGCTAACGGCGCCCAGATCATCGTCGATCAGTTCATCTCCGCCGGCGAAGCCAAGTGGGGTCTGCTCTCCGGCGTCACCATGCTCCTCCCCCACGGCTACGAGGGCCAGGGCCCCGAGCACTCCAGCGCCCGCCTCGAACGCTACCTCCAGCTCTGCGCAAACGACAACATGCAGATCTGCCAGCCGTCCAACGCCGCGCAGTACTTCCACCTGCTCCGCCGCCAAGCCCTCCGCCCATGGAAGAAACCACTCGTCGTCTTCACCCCGAAAAGCATGCTGCGCCACCCCGACGCATCCTCCCCCCTCGCTGACTTCGCTCGCGACCGCTACCAGAACGTCCTCCCCGACAACGACGTCAGCTCACCCCGCCGCCTGCTCCTGTGCAGCGGCAAGATTGGCCACAACCTGCGCGTCGAACGCGAAAAGCGCAAGGACATGAGCGTCGGCATCATCTTCCTCGAGCAGCTCTACCCTTGGCCTGAGGCCGAGCTCCAGGCCGCCATCGATCAACATCCCAGCGCCCACGAGATCGTCTGGGTACAGGAGGAGCCGGCCAACATGGGAGCGCTCTTCTACGTCATGCCCCGACTCCGCCGCATGGTCGGCGACCGCGCCGTGCTCAGCATCAAGCGCAGCGCCGCCGCCAGCCCCGCAACCGGCTCCGCCAAGGCCCACGAGCTCGAAGAAAGGGCCCTCGTCGACCTAGCCCTTGGAGGTGGAAGCGGTCCCCGCTGACTCACAAAGCTAAGTCCCCACCTGCGTCCGAAGGCCTGTGCCAACCCCTCCGCACCAGCTGTCTTAGGGTCTGCTCTCAGCCTCTCTCGACCATGGTGAACGATCCATACCCCTACCGGAGGCCCGGCATCCTCCCAACGCTTGCATCACTGACGAAGCGCAGGGTCTCCGCCACGTGTTCCCGCCAGTACGCCCACTCGTGCCCACCGTGGAACTCCTCGTACACATGTCTGATCCCATCGGACTCCAACTCCCGGTGCAGCCTCCGGTTCCCCGTAATCAGCCGATCCTCCGTGCCGCAATCAAAGCGAACAGGAGGCATCTGATCGCGGTGTCTGCGCAGCCAGAAGAGCGCACTCAACTCGTCCGCCGTCTGCTCCCGGGTGTAGTCGCTCAGCGGTTCCTCGACGAACTCCGCTATGCCCGCAACATCGTGGAACGCCGAGTGTGCCGAGATCGCCGCGAATCGCCCCGCGTACTTCGCCCCCAGTCGCAACGCGCCGTATCCGCCCATCGACAAGCCGGCGATCGCAAGCTTGGCGTCCGCTCCCAGCATCGGCGCCGCCAGCCGCGCAATCGCAGGCACCTCCTCCATCACCCACTCCTCCGCCTGCTCGCCCTCCGCGTGGTTCAGGTACCCGCTCCCATCCCGTCCGAGGCCATCGCTCGGCATCGCGATCACCATCGGGCAGATCTCGCCCGAGCCCAGCATCCGCCGCGCCGTGTGGTGAACTCCGCCCTTCATCGACCAGGCCCAGTGGCTTCCATAAACGCCGTGCAGAAGCAGCAGCAACGTCCTCGCCTGGCCGCCCTCCGGCACCCAAACCGTGACATCCGCGCGCCGGCCGAGCGCGGCGCTCTTCACCGTCACCGTCCGTAGCCCGTCCACCTCAAACTCCGGGTCCGAGATCTCCACCGTTCGGCAAGACCGGGGGCTAATCAAAGATCAGCACACCTTTCGCATTCACGCCCGCATGCATATCATCGAAGGCGCGCGGGAGATCCTCGATTCCGTACCTCCGCGTCACCATCGCATCCAGCGGCAGCTGCCCCCGCAGGTACAAATCCATCAGCAACGGGAAGTCCCGCTGCGGCCGGCACGATCCATACAGCGGATTGATGTAAATCTTGTCCCACTCGAAGAGCTGCATGTCGATCGGCACCACCTGCTCGATACCGCTCACGCCCACGGCTGTCCCCGCGTCGCGCACCATCGCCAGCGGAGCGGATCCAAGCTCCGGCACCGCGGTGCACTCAAACGCATAGTCCGCCCCTCGGCCTCCGTTCCGGCGTTTCACCTCCCTCGCGGCTTCGAGCAGGCCTCGGTCATCACGGTTCGCCAGCAGCACCTCGGTCGCCCCAAATTGCGTCGCCGCCTGCAGCCGCGCGGCGTTGACGTCGACCGCGATGATCCTCTCAGCCTTCCGGAACCGCGCTCCCAGGATCACGCTCAATCCGACGCCTCCGCAGCCCAGCACCACCACTGTGCTTCCCTCCGTCACCTTCGCCGCGTTCACAGCCGATCCGAAGCCCGTCATCACCGCACATCCCATAATGGCCGCGACCTCGTACGGCACGCCCGCGGCCAGCGGAAGCACCGCCGCCTCGTGCACCACCGCGTGGGTCGCCATCGTACCCAGCGAGAATGACGCATTCATCGGCCCCGCGTGGTGGTGGTACCGCGCGTCCGGCACGCTTCCCCGGCTCTCGCACAGGTTCTCCCGTTCGCGCGCGCACTGGAAGCAGACGCCGCACGGGATCGCCCAGTTCAACATCACCTGGTCGCCCGCGGCAAACCGCGTCACGCCGCTCCCGACCTCCATCACCTCGCCCGCACCCTCATGGCCCAGGATGACCCTCCTCCCCCAGCGCAGAGAGTCCCAGTCCGTATGGCAGACGCCGCTCGCCCGGATGCGAATCAGTACCTCAGCCTCCTCAGGCTCATCCATCCCGATCGTCTCCACCGAAAACGTCCCGTCCCCCTCCGCTACCGCCGCTCGCACCTTCATCCCTCGGCTCTCTCCCTCTTCGTTCGATCGTGCTCCCGAGCACGATCGGCCCCGGCGCCCGGCCAGTAGACGGCAGTATAGACACCTCCCACCAGCAGCAGCAGCACACCCGCCCAGAAGGTCGAATGCATCCGCGCCAGCACCGTCGCGGGAGGATGCGCCCATTGGTACACTCCGGCTCCCGTCAACAGGACGCCGTACAGCGCCAGTAGCGCACCGATGTAGAACCACACCTCAAACGTTCTCCGCATTCAAGACCTCTACCGAAACATCCACTGCAGCCAGACAAACACCAGCAGCGCGGCGCCCGCCCAGAACACCGGCTGCTGCACCAGCGGGTACCTGCCCTGCGAAGGAATCGCCGTGCACCCGTACACCAGTCCCGCCAGCGACTCCTCCGCTGCCGGCCGCGTCGCATAGCTCACCACCACCGTCACCACAACGCCCAGCAGCCACGACCACAGCATCCGGTAGAGCGTCTCCGCCATCGGCTGCGCGTCGGGCGAGAGCGCCAGAATGCTCAGCGCAGACGGTTGTGCCTGCACCCAGACCCACATCGCGATCGAAGATCCCGTACCCGCCAGCAGACCCCAGAACGCTCCCGCTCCCGTCGCTCGCTTCCACAGCATCCCCAGAATCACCGTTCCAAACAGCGGCGTCACGAAGAAGCTGAACAGCGCCTGCACGTACTCCATGATCGAGGAGAAGTGCATCGCGAAGTAAGCCGTGCCGATCGACGCCAGAACGCCCAGAATCGTGCTCCACCGGCCCATCCTCAGCATGTGCTCGTCCGTGCTCTGCGGTCGCATCAGCGGTCGGTAGATGTCATACGTCCACACCGCCGAAAACGCGCTGACATTGCCGGCCATGCCAGACATGAACCCCGCAATCAACGCCGTTATGCCCAGCCCCAGCAGCCCCGGTCCGGCATACCGGATCAGAAGCAGCGGCAGCACCTCGTTGTACGTATGCTGGCCCGCCTGTGCAGATCCTTCCGCGACCAGTCCCAGGCCCGCGCCCGGAAGCACCGCAAGTCCGATCAACCCCGGCAAAATGACGATGAATGGAACCAGCATCTTGAACCATGCGCCAATAATCGGCGCCAGCTGCGCGCTGCGAAGATCCTTCGCCGCCAAGATCCGCTGCACCACCAGGAAGTCGGTCGTCCAGTACCCCAGCCCCCCCACGAACCCCAGACCGAAGACGATCCCCGTCCAGTGAACGCCCATGCTGTTGCCCTTGAAGTGCCCCAGCGTGGACCACAGGTGCAGGTATCCCGTGCTCCCCGTCAGGCCCCCTGCTGTGTTGGTCAGGATGCGCTGCTTCAGCCCGTTCCATCCACCCGTCTCGATCAGCCCAAGCACCGGCACCACCAGGGCTCCCGCCCAGATGAGAAAGAACTGCAGAACTTCGTTCAGTATTGCCGATCGCAGCCCGCCCAGCGTCACGTAAGCCGCCACGGTCAGCGACGACACAATGATCGAAAAGCTGAGGTTCCAGCCCAGCACCACCTGCATCACCTTCGCCATGGCGAACATGTTGATGCCGCTCATCAGGATCGTCATGCCCGCAAATGAGATCGCGCTCAGCGCGCGCGTCGGCTCGCCAAACCGCAGCTTCAGATACCCCGGCACCGAGTGCGTCCGCGATATGTAATAAAACGGCATCATCACCAGCGCCAGAAAGAGCATCGCCGGCACCGCTCCGATCCAGTACCAGTGCGCCGCCAGGAAGCCGTACTGGTACGCCGCTGCCGCCCATCCCATCAGCTCCAGCGCGCCCATGTTTGCCGCCAGAAAGCTCACACCGGCAACCCACGCACTCATCTCACGCCCAGCCAGGAAGAAGTCCTCGCTGGTATGCGTCTGCCTCTGCAGCAGAAACCCCAGGCCCAGCACCGCCGCGAAGTAAATCACGATCACGGTCGTATCCAGCCAGTGCAGCGGCACCAGCCTCGTCTGCAGCATCGCCAATGTCGTCAACCGCGTTCCGGCGACCCCATCCCCGGTGTGCCGCTCGAGTACAGCACCGGGTTCAACGGAGACGCGATCGTCTCCCCAACCTGCACACCGGGGCACCAGCTGGCCGCATCGTTAATGTGATTCTTGTTCTTGGGCGCAACCAGCGTCATCGCCTCGTCCATGTAGATCATCGTCATCACCTCGCGCAGACGGTCCGTCGAGTTCGCGCCCGCACGGTGAAACGTCCACCCGGAATGGAAGCTCACATCCCCCAGGTCGAAGCCGCCGTCCTCCGTCCGAAACGCGTTCAGCTGCTCCTTCAACGTGAGCTCGCTCTCATCGCTGATCTCCAGGTCGCGGCCAATCTGGAAACGCTGGCTCTTCTCGCAGAACGCCAGCGGCCCCATCTCCCTCGGCGTCTCCTGCAACGGAACCCACGCCGTGACGATCCGCTCGCTCGACACCGGCCAGTAGTACTGGTCGGCGTGCCACGGCGTGATCCCTCCACCAGCCTCCTTGTAGAGCGCCTGGTCGTGGTAAAGCCGAACCCCCGTCGCGCCCAGCAGCTCCGCCGCAATGCGTGCAAGCCGCCTCCCAAATACGAACTTCCTCACCTCGTCCGATTGCGTCCACAGGTTCATCACCTGCAGAAACGCCTTCCCGTACGTGGTTCGTTCCGCAAGCGGCGCAGCGTCGGCGGAGAGCTCCGCCACCTTGGCCCGGATTGCCTGCCGGTAGTGCTCCAGTAGCTCCGGGGAGAGCACGTGTTTCAACTTCACGTACCCATTCTCCGCATAAAACGCAATTTGCTCCCGCGTTACGGGATACGGTGTATCGAGTTCAGAATCTAAGTAGGGGGCGTGCGTGACGGTCTGAGTTGACATGGCGTTCCCAAGCATAATTGAAAAGCTTTCAAATATGCGCAGGCTCACGTGGATCCTGTCGAGGTGAAACTCACCCCGGTGCCCGATTCGCCGGCGACCGGAGCCTGATCCCTGGTAAGCAGTAGTAAAATCAATTTATGCCGGTTCAGAAGACATTGGCGAGCGTGCTTGCACTACTGCTCTTGACGCTTCCATGTCTGGGGATGAAATGCGATCTCACCTGTGAACTAGGTGCGTTGCACTCTCGAGTTCACGCGCCGGCAGACCTTCACGCGCCGGGCGTCTCCGCGCTCCATCCCACCGCGCATTGCGAGCACCAACGTCCTCCTCACACGACGCCCGGGCCGAAACCAGTCGCCGCGATCGTAGGCGCACACGTGGCTGCCGCGTCGCACTGCGGTCAGCACCTGTGCAGCCGGGCAGTCTCAGCAGCCGTCACCACCGCACCCTTTGAATTCGAGAAGGTTCACCTGGCAGTCTCGCCGCACCCATCCGCGAGCCTGCCGGTCACCCACGTGACGCACCCGTTCTCTCCCGCCATACCGCTCCGCTCCCTCCCTCGAAAAGCCTCCGTCCTTCGCATCTAGTCAAACTCCGTTGCCAGTCGACCAGATTTGCTGGCCGGCGTAGCACCTTCGTCTCGGTCCTGAGACGTCCCGTGCCTCGCCGCGTCAGTTGAACCGCATGTCCTCACTGACCTGGGAGTTCGTTATGGCAGATCGCCGTTCTTTTCTTCAGAGTGCCCTCGGCATTACCGCTGGGCTGTTCACAACCGATAAGCTGCTGGCCGAAGACGCGCACCGCGAAGCGGGCAGCCGCCCGAAGCACGCGGTCGGCAACTTCAAAGCCCCGTTCCATGTGCCTGTCGTGACCACCGACATCGGCGACCTGCCGTTCACAATGGATGGCGACGTGAAGGTCTTCCACCTGGTCGCCCAGGTGATCACGCAGCAGATCGCCCCGGATAAGAAGATCGCCGTTTGGGGATTCAACGGATCTGCACCTGGCCCGACGATTCAGGTCAACCAGGGCGACCGCGTGCGCGTCATCTTCGATAACCATCTGCCCGAGCCGACCTCCATGCATTGGCACGGCTTTGAAGATCAGATCCAGTTCGACGGTCAGCCAGGAATTAGTCAGCCCGCAGTCAAGCCGGGCGGCCGTTTCATCTATGAGTTCGACATTCACCAGGCCGGGACCTTCTTCTACCACTCGCATATGGCCATGCAGGAGATGGCTGGGATGCTCGGTGGCTTCATCATGCACCCCAGGCAGACCGACGCTCCGCACTGCGACAAGGATTTCCTCATCGCGCTTCAGGAGTACGCCGTCCTCCCCAGCAACACGGTCCCTAACACCATGAACATGGAATTCAACTGGCTGCTTCTTAACGGCAAGGCGGGGCCGGCAAGCACTCCCCTCATCGTTCGTTTGGGAGATCGCGTCCGCATTCGCTTCATCAACCTCGGCATGGATCACCACCCGATGCACATGCACGGACACACCTTCTACACCACCGGAACGGAGGGCGGACGCATCCCTGAATCTGGATGGTGGCCCGGCAATACCGTGCTGGTCGGGGTGGCCCAGGCAAGAGACATCGAGTTCGTCGCCAACAACCCTGGCGACTGGATGCTGCACTGCCACCTACCCCACCACATGATGAACCAGATGTCCTCGAACGTCGGCAGGATGACTCGCATGAGCGGCTCCGGATCTCCGGCCGGTGTCGACATGAACACTGGTATGGGCATGCTTCAAGGCACACCCGGCGCGCCCATGGGCGATGACTACGGCGCCAGCCTCGGACGTGGCATGGGCTTCGGCTCGCAGACGGACATGGCTACATCCAATGGTCCGCTCTCCGAAGACAAGATGAAGTCCGCAATGCCAGCGAAAGGAGCGCCGGCCGCTCCATCAGCTTCGGGCATGGATATGGCGGGCATGGACATGGGCGACGCAAAGGGCGACATCGCGCCTGACGCCAACAACGTGCCGAACTTCCCCCAGGATGCCTATATGGAAGGTCCCATGATGCAGATGGACAAGATGGTCGAGAAGCCTGAAAACTACGGCCTGCGCCCAGGCTGGAGCCAGTTCATGAGCGGCATGATGACCTTCGTCCGTGTGCTCCCGCCCGACATGTACGACCAGGTGATCTCCCGCATGAAGCACGCGAACCGGCCCACCGACCCCTACACATCCATCCTCAATCGCGGCTAGCCGCAACCGGCGCATAGCCGGCAGGGACACAAGGAGAACCATGAAGATCCCCATCACGGCGGCAGCCTTCGCGCTCGCCGCCTCCACACTCGCGCACGGGCAATCGATGCCCGGCATGACCATGCCCGGAGACACCCCGCCCAGGAAGCCCCAGGTCCAGCAAAAGCCGAAGGCTCGAAAGCCAGCCGGGCCTCAGCAACCTGCGCAGTCGATGCCAGGGATGGACATGAGCAAACCCGCCGACAAACCAATGCCCGGCATGGATAAGCCAGGCATGTCCATGGAGGGTTCTGAATCGCCCGCCGGCCAGAACAAGTCAGTCACCCATGACACGCTGAACCTGCAGGAGCCCGAAGATCCCTCCCGGAAGACTGGAAGCAATCTCCCGCCTACCGATCTTCTCGGGGAGATCAGCAAACGTCCCGCGATGGCCATCAAGGACTTCCTCGACCTGGCGGACAAATCCAATCCGACCATGGCCCAGGCAGACCTCCTCGTCCAGCGGTCCGAAGCGCAGGCCAAGCAGGCCGGAGCCTACCCCAACCCAACCCTTGGCTACTACGGCGATGAGATACGTGGCGGCGGCCTTGGCGGCGGGAAACAGGGTGTCTTTCTCCAGCAATCGATCGTGCTTGGAGGGAAGCGCGGATTGCGCCGCGAGATCTACAACCAGCAGTCTGCGTCCGACCGGACCAACGTGGAGGTGCAAGCCTATCGCGTTCACAACGATGTGGCTCAAGCCTTTTACACCGCGCTCACCGCTCAGGCAATGGTCGTCGTTCGGCAGCATCTGGTGGCCATCGCTCTGGACGCGGTCGAGACCGTCCATCAGCTCGCCAATGTAGGCCAGGCCGATTCACCGGACATCCTGCAGGCCGAGGTGGAAGCCGAACAGGCGAAGATCGACTTCGAATCCGCGCAGCGCGACTTCCTGCAAAGGTTCCACACACTGGCTGCGTTTGCCGGCCGTCACGATCTCGCCGTCAGCCCCCTGGCTGGTGATCTGCAGCAACCCCCCACCATTGATACGGAGCAGCAGATCCAAAGCATCCTCAGCTCCAGCCCCGCCCTGACGCGTATGCAGCAGGAGGTCGCAATCGGCGAGGCCCGCCTGCGCGCTGCCAGTCGTGAGGCGCTGCCCGACCTCGCCGTCAGAGTAGGGGAGGACTACAACCGTGAGCATGCGACCGAAGCTCCGGTGCGGCCGTACGGCTTTGAGAGTTCGGCCTCCGCCGGCATTAACCTCCCCCTGTGGAATCGGAACCGCGGAAATGTCAATGCGGCCAGGGTCGAGATCGAGCGGGCCCGCAAGGATGTGGAACGGCAGCGCCTCGCACTCCGCCAGGCAGCCGATCCGCTCGCGCAATCCTATCTATCTTCGCAATTTGCCGCGGAACGTTATCGCACCCAACTCCTCCCGCGTGCGCAGCGGGCCTATCAGCTTTACCTCGCGAAATATCAGAGCATGGCCGGGGCGTACCCTCAGGTGCTGGTCTCGCAACGAACCCTCTTCCATCTGCAGATCGGGTATCTCACAGCCCTGCACGACGTCTGGTCAAACGCCGTCTCTCTCCAGAACTTCACGCTTTCGGGAGGTCTTGACGCCCCGGTCTCGACGGGGAGCGCCTCTTCTTCGATCAACCTGCCCGCCTCGGGCGCTTCCGCCGAGTAACGACCCGCCGGCCAAAGACCGGCGAAGGAGATGGCCCATGCCACGTTCTGAAGCAGTTGAGACCGTTGTCAAAGATCCTGTCTGCGGAATGACGGTTGACCCCGCAAAGGCAGCAGCGACCGAGCAACATGGCGGTGCTGCCTTCTACTTCTGCAGCCAGAGTTGCGCAGCCAAATTCCGCGCTGATCCCGACGTGTTTATTCGACCGAAGCAAGCGCTCCCAGCACCCCCATCGCTCGCTAGCGTCGCGGCAACCGAATACCTCTGCCCGATGCACCCGGAGGTTCGGAAACACGGTCCCGGTGACTGTCCCGAATGCGGTATGGCGCTTGAGCCCGCATCGGTCACCATGCCTGCAAGCCGGATTCAATACACCTGCCCCATGCACCCGCAGATCGTGCGCGATCGGCCCGGCGCCTGTCCCATCTGCGGCATGGCCCTCGACCCCATGACCGTCACCGTCGACGAAGCCAACCCCGAGCTCGACAGCATGACCCGCCGCTTCTGGGTCAGTGCAGCCCTCACCCTCCCTCTGCTTGCGATCATGCTCTCGGACCTCCTTCCTGGTCATCCGTCACAGGCCCTCTTTGCAGGGCGGCGTCTGGGCTGGTTCGAGTTCGCCGTCGCAACTCCGGTCGTCCTCTGGGGCGGATGGCCGTTCTTCGTGCGAGGCTGGACCTCCGTCCTTCGCCGCAACCTCAACATGTTCACCTTGATCGCGATCGGAACGGGGTCGGCCTACCTGTACAGCATCGCTGCCGTTGTCATGCCCCGGATCTTCCCGGCGTCCTTTCGCAACATGTCCGGCCAGCTTGGCTTGTACTTCGAGGCCGCGGCCGTCATCACCGACCTCGTCCTCCTCGGCCAGGTTCTGGAGCTGCGAGCCCGCAGCCAGACCAGCACGGCCATTAAGGCGCTGCTGGGCCTCGCACCGAAGACAGCGCGTCGCATCTCCGCAACCGGCGAGGAACAGGATGTAGACCTGAAAGAGTTACAGATTGGCGATAGCCTGCGTGTGCGCCCCGGCGAAAAGGTCCCCACGGACGGTGTGGTAGTCGATGGCCGCAGCTCCGTAGATGAGTCAATGGTCAGCGGCGAACCGCTCCCGGTAGAAAAGACGAAGGATGCAAATGTGATCGGCGGAACCATCAACGGAACCGGCAGCTTCATCATGAGAACGGAGCGCGTCGGCGCCGATACGCTCCTCGCGCAGATCGTGAAGATGGTCAGTGAAGCCCAGCGCACTCGTGCACCCATACAGCGCCTGGCTGATATCGTCTCCTCCTACTTTGTCCCGGCCGTGCTCGCGTCGGCGGTAATCACCTTCCTGGTCTGGGCGATCTACGGTCCGCAGCCTCGCTACGCCCATGCCCTCGTCAACGCCGTCGCCGTCCTCATCATCGCGTGCCCATGCGCCTTGGGCCTCGCAACGCCCATGGCAATCATGGTCGGCACCGGTCGTGGAGCTCGGGAGGGCATCCTCATCCGAAACGCCGAGGCCCTCGAAATCCTCGAAAAGGTCGACACCCTCGTCGTCGACAAGACCGGGACGCTGACTCTCGGCAAACCCCGGCTCACCGCTCTCATACCTGCGAATGGCTTCGACGAGATGACCCTGTTGCAGGCTGCCGCCAGCCTCGAAAGAGCAAGTGAACACCCGCTCGCGGCGGCGTTCCTGGCCGCGGCCCGGGAGAAGAACCTGGTTCTGTCGGAGGTCGACCATTTCCAGTCGGTAACCGGCAAGGGTGTCTCCGGAAGGGTGCACGGCCAAACCATAGCCATCGGCAATGCCGCCCTCATGGACGACCTCGGAGCATCAGCAGACGCCCTCCGGCAGAGGTCCGAGACCCTCCAGGCCGAGGGCCAGACCGTGATGTACGTTGCGTCCGGCGGGCACTTCGCCGGCTTCGTCGCTGTGTCGGACCCCATCAAGGAAACGTCCGCGGAAGCGATCCAGCAGCTCAAGGAGCAGGGAATCAAGGTCGTCATGGTGACAGGGGACAACCGCACCACAGCCGCCGCCGTAGCCGGGAAATTAGGCATCGACTTCGAAGCGAACGTGCTCCCCGGGGAGAAGGCAGAGGTAGTTAAGAAGCTGCAAGCTGCCGGAGCCGTCGTCGCAATGGCCGGAGACGGCGTTAACGATGCCCCCGCCCTGGCCCAGGCACACGTCGGTATCGCCATGGGCACCGGCACCGATGTAGCCATGGAGACGGGCGGCATCACGCTCATCCGCGGCGACCTCCGAGGCATCGTCAAAGCACGAAAGCTCAGTCAACGCACCATGAGCAATATCCGCCAGAACCTCTTCTTCGCCTTCTTCTACAACGCTCTCGGAGTTCCTCTCGCAGCCGGCGTCCTGTACCCATTCTTCGGTCTCCTTCTCAGTCCCGTAATCGCCGCCGCCGCGATGAGCTTCAGTTCGGTATCCGTCATCCTCAACTCTCTCCGGCTACGCAAGGCAAGCCTCTGATCGGCGTTTTTAGACGTGAATAGCACACGAGCGACGCAGTACGCGCAATTAGCTGTTCCCCGGAGAGGGTATAAACTCGGAATCAACATGCGCCGCCTCGCCAGCTTCGTCGCGATCTTCATCCTGCTCTCAGCAGCCGCACCTCTGCTGGCCTGCATGACCGGAAGCGCGATGAGCCAGGAGGAGAGTGCCTGCTGTCGCGCCATGCACGGCAACTGCGGTGACATGGTGAGGATGGGCTGCTGCCGCGCAGAGGTCCGGTCGGACTCCTATCCTCAGCTCGCAGCCAAAGCTCCCGTCTCCGGCGTCCAGTGGTCGGTGACCGCCTGGCTCGCGCCCATCCTGACCCCTATCCAAAGGTTGCCGCCGACCCCGCTCGAAGCCCGCACCGAGCACCCTCCACCAGGCCTCCCCTTCGCACGCCTGACCGTACTCCGGATCTGATCCGCTCCTGAAGACCAAATGACCTGCACACCCGAACGTGTGCCTGCGTTTCATCTGGTTTCATCCAGGAGCTCTCATGACACCCCACAGCATCGCCGCTGGTCCGTTCGTATCAGGGCGGACCACACGCGGCGCTTTCTGCACGACAAAACGTTCTTCCCGCGCTGGCCATAACGATCCTAACGACAAGGCTGGTCGGCCGTGATCGACCGTCTCGTCGAGTTCTCGCTGCGCAACCGTTTCGTCACCATCGCCCTCTGGATCGGTATCGCGATCTGGGGCGCATGGGCGATGCTGCGCGCACCCATCGATGCGATCCCGGACCTCAGCGACAAACAGGTCATCGTCTTCACCGACTGGTCCGGGCGAAGTCCGCAGGAGGTTGAAGACCAGATCACGTATCCGCTGACCGTCAACCTGCAAGGCCTGCCGGGGGTCAAGGTCGTGCGTTCCTCTTCGGCCTTCGGCTTTTCCATGATCTTCGTCATCTTCAACGACGACACGGACCTCTACTTCGCCCGGACTCGCGTGCTCGAGCGTCTGAATCTGGTCACGAAGCTGCTTCCGCCAAACGTCGTGCCGACTCTCGGGCCGGACGCGACCGGCGTCGGGCACGTCTTCTGGTACACCGTCGAGGGTGGCGGCCAGAGCCTGCGCGACCTCCGCTCCTTGCAGGATTGGTACGTGCGCTATCAACTGAACTCCGTCCCAGGCGTCGCGGAGGTCGCAAGCGTCGGCGGAACCGTGCAGCAATACCAGATCGATGTCGATCCCAACCGCCTCCGCAGCTACGCTGTGCCGCTCGGCGCCGTCGTTCGCGCGGTCATGGCCAGCAACTCGAACGTCGGCGGAAATGTCGTATCGGAAAACGGCTCCTGGTCCATCGTCCGGGGACTTGGCCTGATCCAGAATCTGGAGGACATCCGCAACATCGTCGTCGCCTCGAAAGACGGCACGCCCGTCTTCGTGAAGGACGTCGGAACCGTCCATATCGGGGATGCCTTCCGAACCTCTGCCCTGGTCAAGAACAGCTCCGAGGCGGTTGGCGGTGTCATCGTCGCGCGCGTCGGAGAGAACACAAAAGACGTCATCGATCGAGTCAAGGCAAAGATCAGGGAGATCGAGCCGGGCCTTCCTCCGGACGTTCATATCGTCCCTTTCTACGATCGCTCTGAACTCATCGAGGCCACCGTCGCCACCCTTCGCCACGCTCTGGTCGAGGAGATCATCCTCGTCACGCTCGCGCATGTCATCTTCCTCATGCACTTCCGCAGCATCTTGATCGTCACCCTGCCTCTGCCGCTCGCCGTGCTCTGCTCCTTCCTGCTCATGCACTATGCCGGCGTCACCTCGAACGTCATGTCGCTGGCAGGTATCGCCATCGCGATCGGTGTTCTGGTCGATGCCGGAATCGTCGTGACGGAGAACGCCTTCCGCCACCTTGAAGGTGTCGATACCAACGACAGTCGCCTGCGGCTGGAGACCGTGCTGCGCGCCACCAGACTCGTTGCCCGTCCGACCTTCTTCTCGATGGCCATCATCATCCTTGCCTTCGTTCCAGTCCTCGCGCTCACCGGCCAGGAAGGCAAGCTCTTCCATCCTCTCGCCTTCGCCAAGACCTTCGCCATGGCGAGTGCCACCGCTATCGCCCTGACGTTGACTCCCGTCCTCTGCACCCTTCTTCTTCGCGGCAAGTTCCACTCCGAAGATCAGAACCCCGTCATGCGCGCCCTCCAGCGTCTCTACCGTCCAGCTCTCTCCTGGACGCTCGATCACCGCCGCATCACCCTCGGGGTCGCTCTCGTCTTCTTCGCCGGCGCAGTCTTTCTGGCTACAGGAATCGGCAGCGAGTTCATGCCGCCGCTCAATGAAGGCGACATCATGTTCATGCCGATCGCCGACCCCAGCATCTCGCTCGCGCAGAATATTGAGTACGCGAAGCGGCAGGATACGATCCTCAACAGCTTTCCCGAGGTCGCCTACGTCGCCGCCAAAATCGCCAGGGCCGACACCTCGACCGACCCCGCCGGCCTGAACATGACCGAGACCATCGTTCATCTCAAGCCGCACAATCAGTGGCCGGCAGGTATGACCCTGCCGAAGCTGAGGAACGAGATGGACCGGGCCGTCTCGTTGCCGGGCGTAGCGAATATCTGGACTCAGCCCATCATCAACCGCATCGACATGCTGACCACCGGCATCCGCTCCGAGATTGGTGTCAAAGTCTTCGGCTCGGACCTCACGGTGCTCGAAGCGACCGCCCGCCAGATCTCCGATGTGGTCCGTACCGTGCCCGGCGCAAATGACGTCTACGCCGAGCACGCCACCGGCGCTCTCTATCTGGACATCAAGCCGAATCGTGAGGCAGCGGCGCGATACGGCATCGATGTGGGCGCCATCCAGGACGTCATCGAGACTGCGATCGGCGAAAAGGAACTCACCACCACCATCGAAGGCCGGCGCCGCTTTCCAGTTCGTGTTCGTTACGCTCCCGAGTTCAGGCGCGACCCCGCCGACCTCGCGAACGTCCTCGTCACCGGCAGCAACGGCGCACAGATTCCGCTGGGGCAGGTCGCGAATATTCGCCAGGTCTCGGGCCCGGCCACCATCAATAGCGAAAATGGTCTCCTCGAAGTCTCGGTCCTGCTTAACGCCTCCGGGCGCGACCCTGGCAGCGTCATCGCGGACGCGGAAAGGGCGATCCGCTCCAGGGTCAAGCTGCCGGCGGGCTACTTCTACAGCTGGAGCGGGCAGTTCGAAAACGAGATCCGCGCAAAGAAGCGGCTGGGGATCGTCATGCCCGTCGCCATTGCAATCATCTACATCCTCCTCTTCCTCACCTACCGCTCCTTCACGGAAGCCGCGCACGTCCTGCTAGCCGTTCCCTTCGCCCTCAGCGGCGGCCTCTACCTCGTCTGGCTTCTCAACTACAACTTCTCCGTCGCCGTGTGGGTCGGCTTCATCGCGCTCTTCGGAACCGCAGTCCAGACCACCGTCGTCATGGTCATCTATCTCGAAGAAGCCGTCGCTAGAAAGCAGCGCGAACGCGGCACCCTCACCATCTCCGACCTTCGAGAGGCAGTCATCGAAGGCGCCATCCTTCGCCTGCGTCCCAAGCTGATGACCGTCACGACCATCGTCGCAGGCCTGCTTCCAATCTTCTGGAGCAGCCGTGTCGGGTCCGAGGTCATCCGTCCGCTCGCCACGCCCGTGCTGGGCGGAATGGTCAGCTCGCTCGCCCATGTGCTGATCGTCACGCCCATCCTCTTCCTCTGGCTGCGTGAGCGCGATCTGCGTTCCCAACTGTCTGGCGCCCATCCCACGACGCTAGATCCAGCCCCAATCGGCATCACCTCCAAAGGAGATCCAAGATGAAACATCTACCCATACCCGCCATCACTTTCCTGCTCGCTCTCGGCGTCGCCGGATGCAAGGGAAACACAGTCGATCTTGCAAACCTGAAGCCAGTCACCACCCGAACCGTCGGCGATCTCAGCATCGTCCTTGCCAGCGCCACCGGCGACCTGAAGCAGGGGCAGAACGAATTCGTCCTGCAGTTTCGGGATGCGGCAGGGCACCCGGTCGACGTAGGCAACGTGCAGCTCGGCTCGAGCATGAGCATGCCCGGCATGGCGCCCATGTCCGGCAGTTCGGAACTCGCACCGACCGGAGAGACCGGCGCCTTCCGCGTCAAATCAAACTTCGGTATGAGCGGCGCCTGGCACTTCACCGTCAGCTGGAACGGTCCGCGCGGCCAGGGCGTCACCGCCTTCAACAGCAACGTGAGGTGAAGCCTATGCCCAGACCCATCGTGTTCACGCAGCCTCTTCTGCCTCTGCTTCTCACCTTCGCCGCAGCCGCGTCTCTCGGCGCGCAGCAGCCGTTGCTCGCATCCGCTCCCGCCAGCGCCTTCGTCGATGCCCAGACCGGCGTCACGGAATCGGCCCTGGTTGAGCGTGCCCTGTCCACCAACCCAGCCCTTGCCGCGGAGCGGCTCCGCATCGACATCGCGGCAGGCGACGTCGCCCAGGCGCGACTGCATGGGAACCCCTCTCTCGATCTAGGCGGCTTGAAAGAGATCAATGGAGCCGATAACCACGTCGAGATTGGCGCTGCGATTCCCCTCGAACTCTACGGCCGAAGAGCCCGGCGCACGGAGGTGGCCGAGCGATCTCTCGATGCGACCCGACAGACCGTGGCGGATAAGGAGCGTCTGCTCGCCGGCGAGGTGCGGGCGCGTTTCGGCGAAACCCTTGCCGCCGCGCGCAACCTTGCCTTCGCCGAACAGCTGCTCCATCTGAATCGAGAGTTTCTGAAGGTGATGAACGACAGAGTTCGCGAAGGTGCAACCCCATCGCTCGACGCGGACGAGGTAGGGGTCGAGGTCAACCGGATCGATGCCATGCGTCTCGACGACCAGGCGAAGGCCGACATCGCCATGCTTGCGCTAAAAGAGTCCGTCGGCATGCAGCCCGAAGTGGACCTCCGCCTCCAAGGCACGCTGGAGATCCCCGTCCACACCTTCGACCAGGGCGCGTTGATCCAGATCGCCAGCTCCCACCGGCCGGATCTGGCGGCACAGCGCGCCAACGAAGCCCTGGCCTCGGCGGATCTGCGCCAGCAAATGGCTCTGGCGAAACCGGACGCCTCGTTCTCGGCCACTTACCAGCGCCCGTCCGCGGGCTTCGCGCAGCTCGCGGCTGACCCGTCCGGAACGCTTCGCCCCATCCGACAGACCTTCAACTACGTCACCTTCGGGCTCAGCATCGCCATTCCGGCCTTCAACCGAAACCAGGGCGCGATCGCATCCGGAAACGCCGTCATCCGCTCCGCCCATACACGGAGTGCTGCGGTCAACCTCACGCTGCGGCATGAGATCGCGCAGAACCTGATCCGCTACAACGGCGCCCAGGCAAGAGTGGCCGTGTACGGCGTCGGCGTGCGCGACCAGGCAGCGAAAAACCTGGAGGTCGTCCGCCAGATCTACCGCTACGGACGAAGCACGCTCCTGGACGTCCTCGCCGAACAGCGCCGTTTCATCGACATCGAAACCGGCTACACCGGCGTCCTATCCGACGCCTATCAAGCGCGCGTCGCTCTCGAACAAGCAGTGGGCACAGACCTGCCCTGAAAGAGACCTCCATGCCGATCGAAGCGAAGTCGCCAACCAGGAAGAGGAATCGCCCCGCAGTTCTCAGCGCCGCTGCCGTTCTTATCGCTGTCGCCTTTCTCGCAGTTTGGCTCGCCGTCAACCATGCGAAGGCACGCAAACTGGACGCCCCGTCTCCCATGTCCACGATGAGCGGAATGAGCGGAATGGCTAGCCCGGCGTCCGCATCCACTCCTCCGGCGCCTGCCCCGTCAACCGAACCGCAGGTCGACCTTGCCCCGGACGATCTCAAAAAGGCGCAACTCCGCACAGCACATGCGACCACCGGTTCCATCGAGGCAAGCCTTCGCACACCTGGCGTTGTGAAAGCGGACGAATACACCGAAGTCCACGTCACTCCGCTAGTAGGCGGCCTGGTCAAGCAGGTTCCGGTTGTCCTCGGGCAGCACGTTTACCGGGGACAGCCGCTCGCCGTTCTCTTCAGCGTCGACCTCGCCGACGCGGAAACAACCTACATCTCGGATCTCGCGGAGTTCGAAGCAGACCACAAGAAACTGGAGCGCACACAGACTCTTCTCAATCTCGGAGCCGCCAGTCAGCAGGAGGAGGAAGAGGTCGCCGCAGCCCATGCCGCGCACCAGGCGCATGTGCAGGCCTCGCGAAAAAAACTGGAGCTGCTCGGCGCGAGTAGCCATCAGATCGCAGCGCTCGAACAGACCAGGACGATCACTGCCAACCTGGTCGTGCCCGCACCTATCAATGGCGTCGTTCTGACGCGTTCCGCGAACCTCGGACTGGTCGCGAGCCCCGCCCAGGAGATGTTCACCGTCGCTGATCTTTCGAAGGTTTGGGTCTTGGCCAGCGTCAACGAAAAAGACTTCGCTACCGTCAGGGTCGGATCGCCAGCAAGTATCTCCGCTCCCGCATACCCTGGTCGCACTTGGAAGGGCCGCGTCGAGTACATCCAGCCGCAAGTCGATCCATCGACCCGCACCGCTCAGGCGCGAATCGCAGTCGCCAACCTTGACGAAAATCTGCGCCTCGACATGTACGTGGATGTAGATCTGTCGGTTGGTCCCGATACATCCGCCGAAGTCGACTCGTCCACGGACCGTCTCCAAAGCATCGTCATCCCCCAGTCGGCAATCCAGGCGATCGGCGATAAGGAGTTCGTCTTCGTTCCCCTCAAGAACATCGAGGGAAGCTTCGCCCTTCGTCAGGTGGAGGTCGGCCCCGCAACCCACGGCAACAGTTCGATCCTGAATGGGTTGAAAGCCGGAGAGGAAGTCGTAACCGATGGAAGCTTCATCCTCAAAGCCGAAGCCGTCCGGCAACATCCTGAGCTGCAGTAGCTCTCAATGCCGTTCGAACTCCGCCGATCCACGTCGAAAGTCGCTCCAAAAATTTTGGAGCACCGAATGGGATTTGAACCCATGAATACTGGTTTTGCAGACCTTCACGGCTGCCTATGCGCGAGTGAGTCAGACTTGTAAGCCCTTGTTTAGTAAGCGGGTTGGGAGAGGACGGTATGAGCGCATCCAAACCTCTCTAGACGGGCACCCGCTACAGTATCCGCTACACCTTCACCCTTTGCTACACCGCCTTCATCCCCGCTGACACGGACACACTCTCCAGGTACTAGACCGGCTGGGGGGCCAACGTTGAAGCCTGAAGACTTTGCGCGGTACTCCTGCGATGGAAGCCGGGTTTACGCATCACGTCTGGACCATGGAAGAACTGATAGGCTTGCTGGGACAACGAGCGACCATGGAAGAGGCGGCATGAACAAACTATTCTATGGGGACAATCTAGACATCCTTCGCAAAAAAGTACGCGACGAAACGGTTGACCTCTGCTACATCGACCCGCCGTTCAACTCCCAACGAAACTACAACCAGATTTACAACAACATTGGCGAGGAAGACCGAGCTCAGGCCCAGGCCTTCACGGACACCTGGACCTGGGATGAACGAGCTGATTCGGGGTTCGACGAAATCCTATCGAACGCCGAGGGGCGGTTTCCCTCTCAGTTGGTAGCACTGATTAAGGGCCTTCGCGCCGTTCTCGGGAATAACGGTCTCCTAGCGTACCTAATCAGTATGTCTCTTAGGATCACCGAAATTCACCGTGTTCTAAAGTCCAACGGCACCTTTTATCTTCATTGCGACCCAACCTCTAGCCACTATCTAAAAATCGTACTCGACGCCATCTTCTGCGCCGGTCAGCCGGGAGACTTTCGCAACGAGATCATTTGGGGATATGAGTCTGGTGGAAGATCCAAGAGAGACTTTTCGAGCAAACATGATGTGATCTTCCGTTATTCAAAATCCAATGAATGGATTTTCAACGCGAACGACATCTTGTTGTCTAGGAGCTTGTTGAAATAGCTTTTGGCCGGGATGCGATTGTTAGTAGAAGACGTGATTGGGGCGGTGGTGTGTTGTGCCGGGGCGCTGAGGTCCTCTCAGGAGAGGGGTTTTTGGACAGTCAAC